>JAEEGL016664764.1_pt1 | contig 10097 bp, 10 predicted proteins | sample 9134231 | NCBI WGS metagenome assembly JAEEGL01 (sample SAMN16246548, study PRJNA631951) | gut metagenome | biome: gut microbiome; feature: rumen; material: fiber-attached | host: Bos | place: Iran: Karaj | collected 2018-10 | reverse complement strand
GCCCTGCACAGCTGCTCCGGCCCTGAATACACGCCGATCAGCTCCAGCTTTCCCAGACTCAGCGCCGTCTCCTCCGACACCTCCCGCCGTGCTGTCTCTTCTGCAGATTCGCCCAACTCCATCAAGCCGCCCGGAAAACACCAGCGTCCCTCCGGTTCGGCCCGCTGCTGCAGCAGCAGCTCCCCCTTTTCGTTGCGCACGATAACGGAGCTGCCGCAAAAGATCATTCTCCGGTGACCGACGAGCTCCCGTACTTCTTCTATGTATCCCATGGCTCCCCTTTCTCTTTCGCAGAAGCGGCCATCCTTCTTATCCTGTACAGGCAAAGTGTACCATATGCGCCCGTTTCTTTCAAGACCGCGGGACAGGGAGCGGCGGCAGGGGGAACCTGTTTTCCCCTGCCGCCGCCTCGCTTTGCCGGCCGCCGCCGCTTGCCCGACCTTATCGGTTCAACATCCAGACGCCGAAATTGAGATAGCCGGCGAAGCCTACCCATACCATGTACGGCAGCTGCAGCCAGGCCGCCGGCGCATCCACCTCCCGAAAGCTCAAGGTCATCCGCACAAGCAGCGCGAATAAAACCGTCAGCCAGAGAAAGGCCACGCCATAGGCCTGAAGGTTGAAAAAGATCAGGCTCCACAAAAAGTTGAACACCAGCTGCGTGAAAAACAGCCGCAGGCTTTCCGTGCGCGCCCGGGATGCGGGCGCCAGATAGATTCTGGCTGCGCCGATTCCCATCAAGGCATAGAGAAGCGTCCAGACAAGCGGAAACACAACTGACGGCGGCGACAGCGGCGGCTTGTCGGCCATCTCGCCGTAAAGCCGCGCCCCTTCGCGCGTCAGCAGGCCGGCCAGCAGCCCGACGCCCTCCGTCAGGGCCATCCACAGGATATAGACTTTCCAGGATTGTTTTTTCATGCTGCATCACCCTGTCAACAGGATATGCGGCGCACAGGCTGTTTTATACGAGGCGCACTTGTCGCCTTTTCCCTTATACTCTGTGTTTTCGCGGCCTCGCGGCAGCCCGGCGGTATCCCACACCGTTTTTGAAACTCCGCTATGATTCCGTCCCGCTTCCGCGCCGGCAAAAAACGCAAACTGTTTTGAAGTCGCATGAAAATAATTATAATCCTTGATATTGATTCGTTTCCCCCTGTTTTATACCGAAAAAGTTCATAAAATATCGCTCTTTTGTGATTTCATTTGCATATTTGCTGACATAGAATTGTTTTGTGCCAAATTTAACATTGACTTTTTTTATTTCTGTGAGATAATGATTTTAACAATAATACAACTCTTCTGTCCCATCCTTTTCGGATTCCGTGGAATTGTTTTTTCTTTTGTCCGATACAAAACGAAGGGCAGTCAGCAAAACACAGGACAGACACAGGCCGCCCGGCGGCCTGTATCTCCGCCTGCTGCAGAATAAAAGCGAATAATAAGGAGGAACCCATTATGGCAAAAATCAAAGTAGGTGTCGCAGGATACGGGACCATCGGCCAGCGCCTGGCAGACGGCGTCGCCCTGCAGGAGGACATGGAGCTTGTGGGCATTGCCAATGTAACGCCCTCCCTGGCGGTCCGCGCCCTGCGGGAGAACGACATGATCGGCGTTAACGGGGTCAAGTATAACCTGTATCTGGTTGACCCGGAGAACAAGCCCGCCTTCGACGCGCTGGACATTCCCACTGCCGGCAGCTTCACGGATCTGTGCAGTAAAGTCGACATCATGCTGGACTCCTCCCCCGGCGGCGTGGGCGCGAAGAACAAAGAGCTCTATGAGAAAATGGGCATCAAGGCCGTGTTCCAAGGCGGTGAGAAGAATTCCGTTGCGGATGTGTTCTTCCATGGCTATGCCAACTATGAAAAGGGTCTCGGCCAGGACTTCCTGAAGCTGACCAGCTGCAATACCACCGGCTTGATCCGCACCGTGGATGCGCTGGACCGGGCCTTCGGCATTGAGAAGGTTGCCATCACTATCATCCGGCGCGTGGCTGACCCGGGCGATTACCATCGCGGCCTGACCAACGCCCTGCAGATTGACAAGGCGCCCAGCCATCAGGCGGTGGATCTGATGACCATCATGCCGCATATCAACGCGACCGGCATCCTTGTCCATACCCCCGTGACCCATGGTCACATCATCACCATCCTCGCCACCGGCAAAAACGGCCGGAAGATCAGCCGCGAGGAAGCCCTTGAGGTTTTCCGCGCCCATCCCCGTATCCGCACCGTCACCATCGCCGAGGGCTTCAAGGGCAACGCCAGCCTCTTCAAATACGCCCGCGACCTGGGCAACCGCCGCGGCGATATGTACGAGATCGGCCTCTGGGAGGACAGCATCGTGGAGAGCGGCAACGACATCATGTATGCCATCAACATCCCCCAGGAGAGCGTAACCATTCCGGAGACCATTGACGCCATCCGCGCGGCCATGGAGATGCAGACCACCCGTGAGGAAGGCACGGCCATGACCAACAAGTATCTGAAAATCGGCCGCTTCAAAAATCTGAAGTAAGCAGGGACAAGACAATGCGTTTTGGAATCAGAACCCTTGACGAAGTGACCGTCAGCGGGAAAACCGTTTTGTGCCGGGTGGACATCAACCAGCCGGTGGATCGGAAAACCGGCAGACTGAAGAGCGTGAACCGCATCCTCGCCTGTGTGCCCACCATCCGTGAGCTGGCGGATCGGGGCGCCCGTGTGGTGCTCATGGCCCATCAGGGCAGCGACATTGAGTATAAAAACTTCTACACCACGAAGCCGCATGCCGCCGTTCTCAGCGAGGCCCTTGGGCAGGAGGTGAAGTGGATCGACGACGTGTGCGGCCCCGCCGCCCGTCAGATGATTCGCGAGCTTCAGGACGGGGAAATCCTGTTGCTGGACAATGTGCGGTTCGTATCCGAGGAGCAGACGCTTTTTGAGAACAAGCTGCACCTCAGCCATGAGGAGCAGGCCAAAACCCTACTCGTAGAGAAGCTCGCCCCTCTGGGAGATCTGTATGTCTGCGACGCGTTTGCCGCCGCCCACCGCGATCAGCCCAGTCTCTGCGGCTTTGAGCAGCTGCTGCCCTCTGCCATGGGCCGCCTGTTTGAGAAGGAATTCTGCACGGTGTCCCAGATCATGGAAGCTCCCGAGCGCCCCTGCGTGTTCGTGCTGGGCGGGGCAAAAATTGCCGACGCCTTTCTGATGATGCGCACTGTGCTGGCGCGCGGCGTCGCCGATCGGATTCTCACCGGCGGCCTTGTGGCCAACATCTTCCTGATCAGCCAGGGCAAGCAGATCGGTCAAGGCAGCCTTGACTTTATCCTGAAAAGCAATTACGGCGAGTTTTTTGACCGGGCCAAAGAGCTGTACGCCCTGTATGGGGAAAGAATCGTACTGCCCGCTGACCTGGCCTGGGTGGAAGACGGCTGCCGCAGGGAGGCGGCCATCGCCGACATGCCGGAGGCTGTCGCCGCGGTGGACATCGGCTCGCAGACGGTGACGCAATACCGGGATATCATCCTCAGCGCCAGCACGGTGTTTATCAACGGGCCCATGGGTGTTTTTGAGCAGGAACCCAGCGAATACGGCACCAGCGCGGTCTGGCAGGCGCTGGCAGACACCGGGGGCTTCACGGTTCTGGGCGGCGGTGACAGCATTACCGCCACGGAAAAGTATAAGCTCACCGATAAAATGGGCTATATCTGCACCGGCGGCGGTGCGCTCATTCGTTTCCTCACCGGCGAGGAGCTGCCTGTCGTGAAGGCGCTGCGCCACGGCGCTGCGCTTCCGGAAAAAGAATGAAAACGAGGTGATCCGGATGAAAAACCTGTCAGCCGTTATGACATCTCTCCAGAACATTGAGATTCTGGAACGGCCCATGCCTGTGTTTGGATCGGACGATGTGCTGCTGAAAATCGAGTACTGCGGCGTCTGCGGCTCCGACGTCCACTTCTTTGAGGAGGGCTGTATCGGGGCCCGCAAGGTGGAATACCCCCATGTGCTGGGCCATGAGGCCTCCGGCGAGGTCGTCGCCGTGGGCGACAAGGTGGGCCATCTCAAGGTGGGCACAAAGGTTTTTGTAGAGCCCGGCATCCCATGCGGACACTGTGAGTTCTGCCGCTCCGGGCGCTACAATCTCTGCCCGGATCTGGTCTTTCTGTCCTGCCCGCCCTATGACGGGCTGCTGAGCAGCTATGTCGCTGTGCCGGCCAGCATGGTCTATCCCCTGCCCGAAGGCGTGAGCACGCTGGAGGGCGCGCTGATGGAACCCTTGGCTGTCGGCGTGTATGCGGCCAGGCGCGGTGAAGTGCGCGCCAATCAGACGGTGGTCATCCTGGGTTCCGGCTGTATCGGTCTGTGCACCCTTCTGGCCTGTCGTCAGCGCGGCGCTTCCCGTATCATCGTCTGCGACCTGTTCCAGAACCGTCTGGATCGGGCGCTGGAGCTGGGGGCCGACGAGGTCGTCAACGCCTCGGAGTGCGACTCTGTGGAGCGGATTCTGGAGCTGACCGGCGGGCAGGGCGCCAATGTGGTCTTCGAGACCGCCGGCAACCGACACACTGCCGCTCAGACCAGCTTTCTGGTCCGCACCGGCGGTCTGGTCGTGATCGTGGGCAATGTTCTGGGCGACGTCCCCTTCAACTTCCGGAACCTGATGCTGAAAGAAGCAGACGTAAAAACCATCTGGCGCTATCAGAATGTCTTCCCGGACTGCGCCGACATGGTGAGCCGGGGCGGCATCGCCGCAGAGAACCTGCGCCGCATCGTCGACGGCATTTTCCCCTTTGCCGATACACAGAAAGCGTTTATGACCGCCATGACGGACAAACAGCACATCGTGAAAGCCGTTGTCCAAGTAAGCGAGTGAGAGAAAGGAACGATACTATGCTGGATCAAAAAGAGGTATTATCGCTCCGGGCCTTTGCGGCGGAAATCCGCATCGGTATCCTGGAGCAGCTGCGGGCCAAGGGCGTCGGGCACATCGGCGGTACCATGAGTATTGCGGACGTGCTGGCCGTGCTGTACGGCAAGGAGCTGGCGTACAAGGCGGAGGATCCCAAATGGCCTGACCGTGACCGGATCATCTGCTCCAAGGGCCACGCCGGTCCGGCCTTTTATGCCGCGCTGGCGCTGAAGGGCTTCTTCCCGTATGAGAAGCTGGTAACACTGAATCAGCCTCGTACAACGCTGCCCAGCCACTGTGACCATCACAAGACGCCCGGCATCGATATGACCACCGGCTCCCTGGGGCAGGGTGTATCCCTGGCGGTCGGCGCGGCGCTTGCCTGCCGGTTACAGGGCAAGAAAAACCGGGTATTCGTGATCGTCGGCGACGGCGAGTGCGACGAAGGGCAGGTCTGGGAGGCCGCCATGTTCGCTTCCGCCCACCATCTCGGCAACATGATCTGGCTGCTGGACAACAACAAAAAGCAGCTGGACGGGCCCGTCGCAGAGATTCTGGACACCGGCGATCTGGCGGAAAAGTTCCGCGCGTTCGGCTTTGACAGTATCCGCATTGACGGCCACGATATTGAGGCGATCTACGACGCCATCCACAACTGGGACATCAACTCTGACAAGCCGCGGATGATTGTGCTGGACACCATCAAGGGCAAGGGTGTGGCTGAGGTTGAGAATATGTCCTCCAACCACTCCATCACCGTTCCTTACGATGACGCCACGCGCTGGATCGCAGATCTTTCGGACGAGGTGCGCGCACTGAGAGAGGAGGCCACGCTGTGAAGATTATTTATGACGGTAGCATGGGAGAAATCGAGCTGCGGAAAGTCTTTCGGGAAACCCTGAAGGATATGGTGGAAAAGGATCCCTCCATTGTCTATCTGGACGCGGATCTCATGGGCTGCATGGGAACCGGCCCCTGGGCGAAGGAAAACCCGGAGCGGGCCTTTAACTGCGGCATCGCGGAGGCAGACATGATCGGCATCGCCGCGGGCATGGCCTCCGAGGGCTTCCGCCCCATTGTTCATACCTTCGGCCCCTTTGCCTCGCGCCGCTGTTACGACCAGCTGTTTCTCTCCGCCGGCTACGCGGACAATCCCATTACCGTTGTGGGCGGAGACCCCGGCGTGTGCGCGGCGCTCAACGGCGGCACCCACATGCCCTTCGAGGACACGGGTCTGTTCCGCCTGATTCCCAATTCCATCGTCATTGAGGCGACGGATTACGCCATCCTGGAAAGCGCGCTGCGCCAGGCCCCTTACCTGCCCGGTGTAAAGTATATCCGCACCGACCGCAAAAAGGCAAAGCCCGTGTATGAGCAGGGCGGCGTGGCGCCCATCGGCAAGGGCATCGTGGTCCGCGAGGGTCAGGATCTCACACTGGTTGCCAGCGGCATCATGGTGCAGGAGGCGCTGGAGGCTGCCGCTGTACTGGAGAAAGAGGGCGTGAAGGCAGCCGTCATCGACATGTTCACCGTCAAACCGCTGGATACCGAGCTGCTGCTGCAGTATGCCGAAAAGACCGGCGCCATGGTGGTGGCCGAAAACCATAACCGCATCGGCGGCCTTTGCAGCGCCGTCAGCGACGCGCTGGTGGAAAACGGCGCGGCACCCGCCGTGGAATTTGTAGCTGTCTTTGAGCGTTACGGTGAGGTCGGCTCCCGCGAGTACCTGCAGGAGGCCTGCGGCCTGACCGCGGAGGATATCCTCCGGAAAGCACGGAAAGCTTTGGCACGGAAAAAGTAATTCTTTTTGATAATAAAAAAGGAGGAACCAAGCTATGGATGAACGCGAAATTCTGAAGCACGTAGACCATACCGAACTGATGCAGACCGCAAAGTGGGAGGACATCAAGAGACTTTGCGACGACGCCGTCTATTACAACACCGCCTCCATCTGCATTCCCCCTGCCTATGTGAAGCAGGCCGCGGAATACCTGGCGGGCAAGCTGCCGGTGGGCACCGTCATCGGTTTTCCCCACGGCTATAACACCACGGCGACCAAGGTCTTTGAGGTGAAGGACGCCATCGCAAACGGCGCCGACGAGGTGGACATGGTCATCAACATCGGCTGGGCCAAGGACGGCAAGTTTGACGCCATCACCGAGGAAATCCGTGCCTTGAAAGAGGCCGCAGGGGATCATATTCTGAAGGTCATTATCGAAACCGGCCTGTTGACCGATGAGGAAAAGGTCGCCCTCTGCAAGTGCGTGACCGATGCCGGCGCGGACTTCATCAAGACCTGCACCGGCTTTGCCGTCGGCAAGGCCACGGTGGAGGATATTGCACTGTTCAAAGCCAACATCGGCCCCAAGGTTCGCATCAAAGCCAGCTCCGGCATGACCAAGCTGGAGGAGGGCGCCGTCTTTGTAGAGATGGGCTGCGAGCGGCTTGGCTCCAAGCTGCTGGTCAACATTGCCAAAGAGCAGGGCGTCAAATAACAGCAACAAAGAGAACTGCGCCGGCTGCATTTGCCATGCAGCCGGCGCTTTCCTCTTTCGTTTTCCGAATTGCCGCGCGGCGCTTTGTTATTCGTGAAGCCGCCGCTCTTTTTCCATTTCCTCTTTTTTCCCGTGAATCCGCCCCAGACCGTACATGAGGACTGCGACCACCAGGAGATTGACAACTCCGACGCCGTTGCCGACTCCCGCGTTTGCCAGTCCGATCAGCAGGTTGCCAAGGCCAATTGCCAGCAGCAGTTTGGCGATCCGATCCAGGTGGGCAATCCGGGAATCGATATCGGAAAAAATGTCAAACGCACCATCCTCCGTCTTCTTGCAGAAATACAGCCACTGCAGAACCCGGCCGATATAGGTGGCCCCCATCTCCTGCATAAAGTCAATGTATGCCGTATCTGCCCCGTGCATTTCCAGACGGACACAGTATTCTCCGGGCTCGCACCGCTCAAAAGTATAGCGGCCCCAGCCCACGCCGACCAATACCCAGCCATTCATGGCCATCTCGTTGAGCCACTGTTCCTCTTTTTCAAAATTCCATACCCAAAACCACTTATAAACCGTTTTCCGCTCAGCCATTGTCCGTTCCTCCCAAAATCATGTCTCCGTTATTCACCAGCTCTCGCAGGCGCTCCAGCTCGTTTTTCAGCACCGTCAGCCCCTGTACCGTCAGTTGGTATTCCTTTTTTCTGCTCCCGTCCGCCACCGGCAGCGGGAGAATCCATCCCTTTTCGCACATGCTGTTCAGCGCTCCGTACAGTGTGCCGGCAGCCAGACGAACCCGCCCGCCGGACAGTCCCTCTGTCTGCTGCATGATCCCATAGCCGTGCTGTGGGCTGAACAGGGACAGCAGGATGTAATAGGTTGCCTCTGTCAAGGCCAGATCATTCTGCATATTTGCCTCCTACGGCGTCCGTTATAACGCCTTCCGATATATCGTAACCTTATTATATCGTGCTCCGATATAGTTGTCAAGAGCTTTTTTAAGATTTTTTTCTTTTTTCTCCACATACGCGGCCAGTCCGCTCCGGTTCCGGCCCTGCTCTCCGACACGGAACATTTTTCCATCTGCGGGCTTGGCAATTTGCATGATTTGGCTTATACTGTCATCATCCAATACGAGGAGGATCTCTCATGTTTTACGATACGATCGCTGTCGGGCGTCTGGAGCTGAAAAACCGGCTGGTGATGCCGCCCATGCAGACAGACCGCAGCGCCCTTGGCCATGTAACCGATGATATGGTGGAGTATTATCGCGAGCGTGCGCTCTATTCCCGACCCGGGCTGATCATCACCGAGCACAGCTGCATCACCGAGGCCGGCCGTGCCGACAGCATGCAGCTCTCCATTGCGGAGGATGACCGCATTGCGGAGCACCGCCTCATCACCGACGCCATTCACGATGCGGGGAGCCGCGTCTTCGTCCAGCTTAACCACGCGGGCAGCTCTGCGGAGCCCTTTGATAACTGCGAGCGCGTCTCCGCCAGCGATATTCCCAATCCCCGCAAGAATCTCCCCGGTGCGCCGCGCCCGCTGACAGTAGAGGAGATTCTGGTTCTGGAGGATTGCTTTGCCGAAGCAGCCGCCCGCGCACTGGAGGCCGGATATGACGGCATAGAGATCCACAGCGCCCACGGCTACCTGCTGCACCAGTTCTATTCCCCTCTGACCAACCGGCGCAGCGACGCTTACGGCGCCGACAGCATCGAAAACCGCATCCGCTTTCTTCTGGAGACCGTTGCAAAGGTTCGCGCCGTAATCGGTGCCGATACCCCGTTGTCCGTGCGGTTGGGCGGCGCCGACTATCTCCCGGGCGGCGCCACGGAGGAGGATGCGGCGGCGGCCTGCGTCCTGCTGGAACAGGCGGGCGTCGATCTGCTGGACATCTCCGGCGGGCTGTGCGGCTTCATCCGCCCCGGCCACAGCGAGCCGGGCTATTTCGGCTCCATGACAGAGAAGATCAAAGCGGTCGTGTCCGTTCCCGTCCTGCTGACCGGCGGTGTGCAGCAGGCGGAGGACGCGGAGCGTCTGCTGTGCGAAGGCAAGGCAGACCTGATCGGGGTGGGCCGTGCCCTGTTCCGGGACGCCCACTGGGCCGAGCGTGCATAAGTTCAAAGCGCCAAAATGCCTGTCGGGGCGAGCGTCTGCTCGCCCCGACAGGCATTTTCTCTCCATCCGGCAATCCCGGGCCAGTTTCCTGTAAAAAGCGGCCTCCCTGAATTCCTTCCGGGAAGTGCGCCCGCTCCCCTACTCTTCCGCCGCCGTGGAGGACATCTCGCCTTCTTCGGCCTGCAGAAAGCGTACCAGCACCTTCAGGCCCTCGCTGGGGACGCAGAACCGCTCCCGGCTGCTTTGGATCTCCGTGGCGACCTCCTCCAGGTCAAACCAGCGAACCTCCTCCACCTCATCCGCCTGCAGCTGCAGGGCCGCTGTATCCACCGGCTCCCGGTAGAGGTAGACCCATGTATGCTCGTTGTCGCGAAAGAGCTTCCCGTGAAACTGCTTCTCGTAACGGATCCGAAAGCTGCCGGCATAAGTCAGCTGCTCCGGCTCCGCCTCGATGCCGAGCTCCTCCCGCAGCTCGCGCAGTGCCGAGGGCAGCGGTTCCGCACCCGCGGGGATATGCCCTGCGGAGGAGGTGTCATACAGGCCGGGAAACGAGTCCTTGGTTTGGCTCCGCTTCTGCAGCAGCACCTG
>JAEEGL015680087.1_pt1 | contig 10097 bp, 7 predicted proteins | sample 9134231 | NCBI WGS metagenome assembly JAEEGL01 (sample SAMN16246548, study PRJNA631951) | gut metagenome | biome: gut microbiome; feature: rumen; material: fiber-attached | host: Bos | place: Iran: Karaj | collected 2018-10 | reverse complement strand
CCTTGAATATATTGCAAAGGAAAAGAAGAGCCTTACGCTGAACCTTGGAACAGGCAAGGGCATTACTGTAACGGAGATGCTGGAGGCTACAAGGCGCATTACCGGCAAGGAGATTAAGGCTGAATACGTTGGTCGGCGTGCGGGTGATCCTGCCCAGCTTACCGCAACTTCTGCGCTTGCAAAAGAGGTGCTTGGTTGGGAGCCGCATTATTCTGATGTAGACACGCTTATTGGTTCTACTTGGAATGCCTACAAGAAGTATTTTAAGCTGTAGCATTCTTGTTTTATAAAAGAGCCTGCTGTTATAAAAGAGTCTGTTGCAATTTGAGATTCTGAGTCAAGCTCAGAATGACGCAATGTTATGGCATTTTTTTTGTTGGCGAGATTGTTTTTATAATACATTTCTTGCTTGCCATAATTTAAAAGTGCATGGACGCGCGTATTAGCAGCGTGCAGAATTGCTCTGCGGTTCTGCAATCCTTAAAAAAATCAAAGGAGGGATTTTTTTAAGGCAAGTATTCGCTTTGAATGTTTTTTAGGCTTTGCAGAATGTGGCGCTTTTTTATGTCGTCTCCGCCGGTTAAAAGTTCAAGCTGGCGCCTTGCTTCTTTGCGGGTGGAATTGTCCTGGTAAGTGCAAGTGCATGTTTGGGTAAGGTAGCCGTTTGCGGCGCAGTGTTCGCTAATAAGATGAACCGGGGCGTAGTAGAGCGGCCGGATTACCGCAAGCGGATATTTTTTGTACCTGAGCAGGGGTGGCATTGTGCAGAGGGCTGCCTTTCCCAGCATGTTCATTAAAAGCGTTTCAAGAATGTCGTCCAGGTGGTGGCCAAGAACAAGTTTTGTGTAGCCGTTTTTTATTGCGTAGTCTAAAAGCTCGGTGCGTCTTTGGGTTGCGCACCAGAAGCAGTTCATTTTTTTACCGGGCTTTAGGCGGCCAAGAACGTTCACGTAAATGTTTACGAGCGGCACATTCCATTTTTCAAAGAGGCAGGAAATGGCTTTTGGCAGGGGAGGCGTTATTTCGCTTTGAATGTGAAGGGCCGTAAAGGTAAAGTCTTCTTCTTTTCTCTGGCGGCGCTTTGCAAGGTATTCAATTAGCGCGGTGGAATCTTTTCCTCCTGATGCTCCAACCAGAAGCTTGTCTCCTTTTTCTATCATGCCGTAGTCGTAAACGGCCTTGTCTATAATGCCAAAAAGCCTTGGGTTTGCCATGTGGTCAGTATACAAAAAGATTGGGCTGTGGGCAAGCAAGTTATTTTTTTCTTTTTTTGCGGCACTTTTGTATGCTAAGGGCTTTCCGCCATTCCGCTTTCGCTCCAGCCGCTTCCCTCACTCCCTTGCGGTCGTTCAGTCCAGTGGCCGCCTGCGGCGTGGCTCCAATCCCTGCCGTGCTTGTGATGGGGTACTTTTTGAAAATTACATACTATACAAAAAAAAAGTGGGTGCTATAATATGGGCATGGAGGATTTTTATGTTTCTTATTCTTACCATTTTATGGATATTTGTTGCGGTTATAGCAGCTAGAATTGCGAGTAATAAGGGGAGGAGTTTTCGTAGTTGGCTTATTTATGGTTTTTTCTTATCGCCAATTGCTTTAATACATTCAATAATACTAGAGGAAGATACTTATCAAACGACAAAACTTTCTGTAACTGGACAGTCTCTAAAAAAATGCCCTTCTTGCGGTGAGTTTGTTAGGCAAGAGGCGAGCGTTTGCAGATATTGCGGAAAAGAGTTTTCTTATTCTGGAAATACAAGTTTAAGTTATTCAGTTGCAAGTGATTCAGGTAGTAATTATTGGTATTGTAGCAAGTGCGGTTGTTCAAATCGTGATGACGAGAATTTTTGCAAATCATGCAATACACCAAGATATTCCATGAATACTCTTTCTGAAGAGCAAAAAACAACAGTAAAGGAATATGCGCAAAAGCAACTAAATTCAACAGACATCGAAGAAATACGTAAGCTTCAAAATTCGTATTTTGGAACAGACTCATTAAAATTTATGTCCTTTATGTTACCGGATGCAAGTGGCTACAATGATTTGGAGCTTTATAAGGAAAAGCTTAAGGAAGCAATAAGCGAATCAAAAGTTCAGCAGGAGGAGAAAAAAGAAGAGGCTGATACAAACAAAATTGATGAATCTAATAAAACCGATAATTTGGAAGAAGAGCTGGAAAAAATGAAAAATCTTTTTGAAAGGGGCTTGATTGACGAGTCTGAATATAAAGCCAAAAAAAATAAAATACTGGGAATATAAATATAAATCCCTGCCGTGCTTGGTGTGGGAAATTTCCGCGCTCTTACCAAATCAATAAATCTAATTTGTAAACGCCCGGCTTAATTCTGTAACGCTCAAGTGTATCTGGTCCACAAGCTCCGGTTCCAACGCCTCTCATTGCCGCATCGATGTTCAAAATCCAGTGGGGATTTTTTTCAAGCTTGGTTAAGTCTATTAATTCAGCCATGTGTTCCTTTTTGAACAAATCTTCTGCAGTATATTTTAAGACGCTGAAGGTAAATGGATTTTCACTTTGAACGTGAAGCTTCTTTTTGCCACCGGAAAACTCTATGTAGAATGAATTGTCGCGGCTTCCGTTTTCCTGCGGAACTATGTAAGGGGTTTCCATTTGCGCAATTTTCTTTTCATGAAGTGCAAGAATCGCTGACTCGTTTCTGTCGGAGTAGGATTCATGCGGTCCGTTTCCATACCAGGCTATGTCGCTAAATTCCGCGCTGATGGGAACTGTGATTCCTGCGCGGGGATATTCATTCAGGGATTTTTTTAGCTTAAATGAAATGCAAAGTCTTAGCGCATTTTTTTTGCCTGGCGACAGGGCATGTTCTGTCTTGCATGTAAAGTAACCGAATGATTTTTTTTCGAGCGCGTTTTCTGGAGACAGGAGTTCAAATTTGTTCTTTGCAATTTCCTTAATCTGCATATTCATAAGGCCGGAGTTAATCCAAGACCGGGTAGGTTTCCCTACAAAAGGCCAAGGAGTGGTTTCGTCGTTAATGTGGACAAGTTCTCGCTTTATTCCTTCATTTTCAATCATGGCTCGCCAAAGTTGCGGGCGCAAGTTATTTACAAAGTCCAATACGTCTTTGTTTTCCAAAACCTTTTCTTTGCTGGGGCTTTCATCTGAGGCAAAGTTTTGTAAGCCATTTGCCCTTTTGATTAAAAATGATTCCTGTCTTATAAGGGCTCCCTTTTTTGCAAAGGGGGTGTCTTTTGCATAAAAAAATTCTGCAAGTAATGAGATGTCTTGATTTTTTTCTGCCGTCTCTAACGCCTGAACTACAGAATCAATTTGAACTTCTATGCTTTGCCCTGGGAGAATCTTTGGCATTTTTATTAAGCCACTTTTTATTTTTTTGCCATTAAGTAAAATGCTCCATCTAAGTTCTACGTCGTTTAAACCGCAAAAGTCGCGGTGGTTTTCAATTTTAAAAAATCCCTGCTTGGGGTGAATTGCTTTAAGTCTAACAGGAGCAAAAAGGTGTCGGCATTCTTCCATAGCGGGCTTTGGGCTTTGATCCGGGAAGTTGATTCCATTCAAGCAAAAGTCGTAGTCGCTAGGTTTGTCTCCAAAGTCTCCTCCGTATTTCCAGTATTTTCCACCTTGAGGATTTCCGTTTTTTCCTGCGGGAAGAGTGGCTGCAATTCCTTGGTCAATCCAGTCCCAAATAAAGCCACCCTGCAATCCTGGTGTGCTTTCGATTGCCTTCCAATAGTCAGCAAGGCTTCCGTTTGCGTTTCCCATTGCGTGGGAGTATTCACACATGATTATTGGTCTGTAGTCGTCGCGTTCCTTTGCGTATTGAACGATTAGGTCAATTTCTGGATACATCGGCGAAATTAAATCGGTTAAGCCTTTGCCGTTTGAAAGGGCATCAAGGTCAAAAGCTCCTTGCCTGAATTTGGGCCGCACAAAGCCTTCGTAATGAACAAGGCGTGTTTTGTCAACGGCTCTAAGCCATGCAACGTTTGCAACGTGGTTTTGTCCGTTTCCACTTTCGTTTCCCAATGACCAGCCAAAGATGCAGGCGTGGTTTTTGTCGCGGCGGAACATTCTTTGAACACGGATTGCGTAAGCGTAAGCCCAAGCATCATCACGGCTTATTGCATCGTAATAGCAATGGTTTTCAATGTTTGCTTCGTCAAGAATATAGATTCCGTAGCGGTCGCATAATTCGTACCAACGCTCATCGTCTGGATAGTGGCAAGTTCTTACAGCATTAAAGTTGTAAGATTTGAGCGTCTTTATGTCGCGGAGCATTTCGCTTGTTGAAAGTGTCTTTCCTTTTGTTTCGCTATGTTCGTGGCGATTTACTCCGTGAATATAAACAGCTTTTCCGTTAAGCAAAAGTTTTCTGTCTTTTATTTGGACACTTTTGAATCCAACCGTAAATGCTGTTGCTTCTATTTCTTGCCCAGCCTTTGACTTTTCATCGACTTGGCAAAGCGAGGCGCTTACAATATAGAGGGCAGGAAGTTCGCTGGACCATAATTTTGGGTTTCTTATTTTTATGTCGGCTCTAATTTCGTTAAGGCTTTCTTGATAATTTAAAGATGAAATGGCAAATCCGTCCGCAAGTTTTTTTCCTACGCTTCCTTTTGCGGGGCTTCCTGCCATTTCATAAACTGAATATTTGATCCCTATTTTTATGTCCTTTAATTCAGCTAAATCCAAGACTTCATCGTCAAATTTTTTAGGTTGGCTTATCCCAACTTCAACTCTAAGCGGAATCAAGCCTTGGGTGATTTTTCCTTTTTCTTCAATTTGGGTCAAAGCTTTTATGTCTTTTATGTAAATGTTTTGTGTTGAATATAAATAAACGCTTCGGTGAATTCCTCCAAACCACCACTGGTCTTGGTCTTCTACAAAAGATGCGTCGCTATATCGTATTACTTTAATGCAAATGACTGAAGTGCAGACTTGTCCCTTCCATTCCAAATAATCGGTTATGTCAAATTCGCAAGGGAGTCTTGTGTCTTTTGAAGCTCCGCAAAAATTTCCGTTTACAAAAAGTTCAAGGACACTTTCTGCACTTCCTATATGCAAGACTATTCGCCTGTCCTTCCAGTTTGCTGGTATTTGTGCCTGGAGGCGGTAAAGACCGGTTGGATTTTTTTTAGGCACAAATGGTGGGAGTGTTGTCCAAGGCATTTGAACATTTGTGTAATGTGGAATGTCCCCGCTTTCTTGAAGGGTCCATGTTCCCGGAACATTTATTTCTTTCCAGTTCTTGTCGTCAAAATTGTTTTGTGTCCAATTGCGGTAATGGGAATTTTCGTCAGCGTCCGCGCTATCTTGCAAGAAAAACTTCCATTTTCCGTCAAGGCATTTTGCAAATTGGCTTTTTGTAAAAGTAATGTTTTCTGGTCCCTGGGCACATTCCGCTTCAGCTTCTTTTTGAGACTGGTAGGGAATAAGGGGGCTTCTCATAGGCAGACGGTTGATTTGCTGTATTTCTGGTTTTTGATGAATTTTTAACATTTTACACTCCTTGGACTTAACGGCTTTAGGTAAAATTATACATCAAGTTAAAAAAAATGCTTGGGACTAAAATACTAGGACAATTATATGTTTCTTTTTTTCTAAACTGACTTACAATTTTAGTTATAAAGTCGAAAGACTATTCTTTTTCTTTCATAAAGTATGGAGGTAATATTATGATGAAAAAATTGCTAAAAGTTGGAATGTTGGCCGCACTTTCCGCCAGCATGATTTTTACTAGCTGTTCCCAAAAAGAAGCGGCAAAACCTGCGGATCCCAACGCGCCCGTAACCTTGACTGTATGGTGCTGGGACCCCAATTTTAACATCTATGCCATGAACACAGCTGCGGAAATTTACAAAAAAGATCATCCGAATGTGACGGTTAATGTTGTGGAAACTCCTTGGGCCGATATGCAGCAGAAGCTCGCTACATCTTTGAATGCCGGAGCAACAGATACTTTGCCTGATATTATCTTGATGCAAGACAATGCCACTCAGCGTTATGTAATCAACTATCCAAAAGCCTTCTTGCCTTTGGATGGAAAAGTTGACGTAAGCCAGTTTGCAGGCTACAAGGTTATGGACGGAACTGTTGATGGAAAGCACTATAGCGTTCCGTTTGACAATGGCGTTACCGGAACCTTCCTTAATATGGACATTATCGAAGCCGCGGGCCTCAAGCTTGAAGATTTTGAGGATATTACTTGGGACCGCTTTATCGAGCTTGGAAAGATTGTAAAGGAAAAGACAGGAAAGGGCCTTATTGGAACCCAGCAAGGTTCTAGCGATATGCTTATGGTTATGCTACAGAGCGCCGGTTCTTGGTTCTTTGATGCTAACGGAAAAATCACCATGAAGGACAATCCTGTTCTTAAAGAAACTTTGGCAACATACAAGAAGATGGTTGAGACAGGAGTTTTGGTTGAAGTTCCTGACTGGGCTGGATATATTGCTACAATCAACGGAGCAACTTGTGCTGGAACAATCAACGGCTGTTGGATTATAGGTTCTATAGTAGGAGAGCCTTCACAGAAGGGGCGCTGGCGTCTTACAACAACTCCCCGCTTTGCAAACATTCCAAACGCCACAAACTACTCAAACCAGGGCGGTTCAAGCTGGATGGTTATGGCCAACTCAAAGGCTCCCGAAGTTGCAATGGATTTCTTGAACAAAACTTTTGCCGGCAGCAAGGAATTGTATGACACAATCCTTCCTTCTTCTGGTGCTATTTCTACTTGGCTTCCTGCAGGAGACTCAGAAGTTTACAATGCCCCCCACGAATTCTTTGGTGGCCAGAAGGTTTACAAAATCCTTACAGGCTACGCTTCAAAGGTTCCACAGGTTAAGTACGGAGTTTACAACTATGAAGCGTCTGGTGCAATTTCAAGCCGTATAATCGACATTGTTACAGGAAAACTTTCTATTGACGAAGCGCTAAAAGCCGCTCAGGAAGAGCTCGAGTTTCAGATGGGAATGTAAGCGGTAATTTACTTTGCTTGTTGACGGATTGGAGGCCTCTAAGGTTTCCTTTCCGCCAGCTATACGGAGGTTTTATTTTGAAAAATTCGGCTATGTCGCTTGAACGCAGATATAAGAATGTGGGGTGGCTATTTGTATGGCCAGCTGCGATTTTGATTTTCTTATTGAATTTTTATCCCATGATTCAAGCTTTTTTGCTTTCCTTGCAAAGCGGGATATCGAATAATTTGCATTTTTCCGGTTTGCACAATTATGTAAGGTTGTTTAAGGATAAGAATTTCCTTCAGGCAGTAAAAAATGTTTTCATTTATTTTGTAATTCAAGTGCCTATAATGCTTTTTTTGGCACTTATCCTTGCGGTAATTCTTAATGACAAAAGATTGCCTTTTAGAGGATTTTTTAGAACACTGGTCTTTTTGCCATCTGTTACTTCCCTTGTCGCTTCAGCCTTGATTTTTAAATCTTTCTTTGCTATCGACGGCTTGATGAATACAATAATGATGAACTTATCCATTATCAGCGAACCTAAAAACTGGCTTGCCTCTCCTGGTTGGGCTCGCGCCATAATTATTATGACCATGACTTGGAGATGGACCGGATACAACACGATTTTCTTCTTAGCCGGTTTGCAAAATATTGATTCGCAGATTTATGAAGCGGCTTTGATTGACGGTTCAAGCCCAGCCCAGACTTTCTTTAAAATTACATTGCCTCTTTTGCGGCCCGTTATTCTTTTGACAGCCATTATGTCTACAAACGGAACCCTTCAGCTCTTTGATGAAGTTAGGAACATTACAGGTGGCGGACCGGGAAATTCAACTCTTACGATTTCGCAATATATTTATAACCTTTCCTTTGCAGGAAATCCTCAGTTTGGATATGCTGCCGCAGTTTCTTACACAATCTTGATTATGGTGGCTATCCTTACCTTTATTCAAATGCAGATAGGAGATAAAAAATGAAGAAACCGTCTTATTCTCACCATTTAAACATTGTAAAAATTGTTTTCTTGATTATTGTCTGCTTGTTTTCAATCTTTCCTTTTTACTTCATGATTATAGGCGCAACTAACAAGAGTGTTGATATTATCAAAGGAAAATTGACGATAGGTAGTTATTTGATTGGAAACATAAAGGCTATGCACCAAACGGTTCATATGGGACGTGCCTTTTGGAATTCACTTCGCTCTACAGTAATCGGAACGTTTTTAAGCATCTTTGTTTGTTCAGCTGCCGGCTACGGCTTTTGCGTTTTTCGTGACAAGTACAAAGACCGCTTGATGGGAATTCTTTTGCTTTCAATGATGATTCCGGGGGCTGCAACGATGATTCCCTTGTTCAGAATGTTTTCAAGCCTAAAACTTTTGAACACAGTGGCCGCCTTCATTTTTCCAAGCATTTCTACAGCCTTCCTGATATTCTTCTTTAGGCAAAACTCTTCGAGCTTTCCGATTGAATTGGTCCAAGCTGCGCGTGTAGACGGCTTGAACGAATTTCAAATCTACTTGCGTGTTTATCTTCCGATTATGAGTCCGACCTTTGCCGCGGCTTCTATCGTAACTTTTATGGGCTTGTGGAACAATTACATGTGGCCGCTTGTTGTTTTGCAAACACAGGATATGCAAACGCTTCCTTTGCTTGTAACAGGATTGACTGCCGGATATGTAACTGACTACGGTTTGCTTATGCTTTGCCTTTGCATTATGACAATCCCGATTATCATCCTGTTCTTTACCCAGCAAAGAAAATTTGTTGAAGGTATTACAGGTTCGGTCAAGTAGTCTTGTTTGCAAGACGGATGATTTCAAATCTGTCTTTTACGCCAAGTTTGGAGTAGATTGCGCTCACTTGATTCCGCACAGTCTGGGTGGCTGTGCCGAGTCTTTGGGCAATGTCGTTGTTGTCGTGGCCTGTTGCAATCAATGAGAAAATTTCCCTCTCCCTTTTTGTCAAGGTTTTAAGCCATTCAAATTTTTTATTCAATGATTGGTCGTCAAGTTTTGCCTGGTCAACATCTTCTATGTAGGTTGTTTGAATTAATTTTTGTGCCAAGGCAGGACTAATTTGAACCTGGCCAGAATTAAGCGCCCTGATAGAAATAATCAATTCCGTAGGCGAAATGTCCTTTAGCAAATATCCGTTTGCCCCCGCACGCAATGCATTCCTTACTAATTCGTCGTCGTCGTAGGTGGAAATCATAATTATTTTTATTTGCGGAAATTCTTGGTGAATAATTTTTACGGCTTCAACGCCATCCATTTCCGGCATTCTTACATCCATTAATATTACATCCGGTTTTTTATCTTGAACAAATTGAACTGCCTTGCGGCCATTTTCTGCAATGCCTATCACTTCCATGTCGTCGGCGTAATTTTTTAGGAAAGTTTCCAAGCTTTTGGCAAAAAGAATTTGGTCGTCAGTCAAAAGAATTTTTGTTTTTTCCTTCATTTTATTGCTCCGGTATGATTTTTGTCTTTGATTGTAAGTGGGATTTTTATTTCCAGCATAAAGCCGCCGTCTTTTGGCGTTGATACTTCAAGTTTTCCTCCTTGGGATTCAAGCCGTTCTTCCATTCCTGCAAGTCCGATTCCTTTGACTATTTTTGATGAGCCGATACCATCGTCCTGCACTTTCATTACCAAAATATCATTGTCTTCCCAAAATGCAATGTAAACATTTTTTGCGTGTCCATGCCGAACTGCGTTTGTAAGGGCTTCTTGCAGGGTTCTTGCGATTACTGAATTAACTGTAGGCCCGTAGCTTTCCCGGATGTTTCCCCGGTCAAATTTAATGTTCATTCCCGTTACTTGTTTGAATATGTCCCTTATTTTCTTTATTGAAGAAATGTTGCTTTCCTCTGGCTCTTGCAGGTCCCTAATTGCGTGAAGTGTTTTCCTTGTTTCCTGAAGGCCATTTGTGGCCATGTTCCTTACTTGGAGGAATATTTCGTCGGCTTCTTCCCGGGAGATTTGGGGCTTGCTCATTGCGGCATCCATCATAGCCGAAATGTTTACAAACACGTAGCCGCAACTGTCGTGCAAGTCTCGCGTTATTCTGAGACGCTCCTGTTCCACGGCTTCTTTTCCGGAACTTTTTGCGTAATGCTGCAGCTTG
>JAEEGL014941463.1_pt1 | contig 10097 bp, 7 predicted proteins | sample 9134231 | NCBI WGS metagenome assembly JAEEGL01 (sample SAMN16246548, study PRJNA631951) | gut metagenome | biome: gut microbiome; feature: rumen; material: fiber-attached | host: Bos | place: Iran: Karaj | collected 2018-10 | reverse complement strand
TTGTATAGTGACTCTCGCCATATTGGCGCGGGTCGCTAATGCACCGCTAATCAGCCATCCTAAGGGCCTCAAAGGGGGTGCATCCGGCCCGCGCCTTTTAATCAAAATCTGTAAACCTGGTTTAGGCGAACTAGAAAAATAGTGTAAACCATTTCAGTTTACCGCCTTCAAAACCTGTCAACCATTTTAGGAAAAATGTACCTCGTTAACATTTTTCCTGTTACTAGTGCCCAGAATTGGCACACCCATGACGTATCTTTGCCGCGTAATTATCAAACAGAGCTATATTATATATGGAATCCAAACTTTTAAACCCTTGGGCCAAAGACAGAAACGGCAATTTTGTGAGCATTGAACATGCCCAAAAGGGACAAGAGTATTATTGCCCCAAGTGTCAAGAGCCCTTATCGTATTGCAAGAAAGGTGACGGGCCCAATGCTCGCCAAGACCACTTCAAACACAAACCTGACTGCGAGTGTAAAGGTTACACTCCACATGAATCAGAATCCGCGATCCATTTGTTTGCAAAGGAAGCTGTGTACAATATTCTGCATGACTGCATAGAAAAGCATCAGGATTTCCCTATTGAATGGACGTGCCCCGATTGCCAGATGGATATGAAGGCCAACCTTCTCAAGAGAGCAAATAAGGTTGAAATGGAGAAAACCCTTGACGCTGCTCGTCCAGATGTATCGCTTTTCGATGAACAGGGAAATACCATCGTCGCCATTGAGATAGTGTTTTCTCATGATATCGAAAGTAAAACAATGAAATTCTATGACAACAACAATATTGTGGTTGTCCGTATCAAAGTTCACACTGCAGAGGATTGCAACAATATGGTTCAGAAACTTCGTTTCCCTGACAGCGTGAATCTATGCTTTAATGATAAATGTCCTCGTGGTGATAAGATGCAGGTTTATAGACGGATCATTCCTGTTATCAATGGTGCCAATCAGATTGTCGGCCTTGCAGTTGGCCTCGACAACCCATTTGAAGAAGAAATGATCAAGGGCGTCCCTTTCACTGAACAAGATCAGCGAATTGCAATGGCTATTGCCAAAGAGAAGTGGCCAGGTAAACGATTCATCTTCGTGGACAGTCCTGAATATCCATTCCAGTTCATCGCACCTTTCGTTGAGCGAAACGCCAATTCTCAACCTCAACTGAATTATCGGCCTCAAAGAAACCATCCTGATATTGATACACTGATGCATCAACGACAGGTGAAGGCTATTCGTGCAAATTATGCCCGGAAAGCAGCCGCAAGAAAGTCTGGTGGAAAGAAAACTGGGGGCAAACGACGTCGATAAGAAAAAAATGTTTATCTTTGCCATTTCAACAAGAAGATTCTTCTTGACCGGCTAACGACCAAAAACATGAACGATATAACAAACTCCTTTGTGGTTATATAGGCTTTGGTCGGCCTGCAGGGACTGCATTGGAGTTTGTTTTTATAATATCTGTAGAACGGTTTCTTTAAGTTAGAAAATGAAATATAAACTGAATAAGCGTCTATTTGATGAGATTCTACCAAGTCAAAAGGAAGAATTACTAAAATCTTTTGTGAACTATAATTCACGAGGAGATTTTATTGAGTTAGAATACGAAGATCACAACTATAAATGCATGCCATACTTGGATGGCGTTCTTTCATCTAAAATTCAAGCCTTATCGTTTTTCTCTGGTTGCGGTGGATTGGACATCGGAACTCAAATGGCAGGTGTAAGGATTCTTACCAGTCTTGACTTCGATAAAGACGCCATAACAACTTTGAGTAATAATAAGTTTTTTGCTCACACAGAACATCGTTGTGACGACATTCGTAATGTCACAGCAAAAGACTACATGTCAGTTATAAAAAAGAATAATCCCGAGAAACTTATACTTGTTGGTGGACCACCTTGCCAACCCTTTTCAAAAGCAGGTTATTGGAAAACACTACCAAATCGTCTTGGCCCAGATGATCCAAGAAACATGATAAGTTCTTACCTTAATTTGGTCTCAGAGATAAAGCCTGATGGCTTTATCTTAGAGAATGTTGAGAGTATTTTACATCCTCATAATATCCAAGCCATTTATGATTTACAAGAAACGTTAGACGAAATTGGATATCACTATATTGTTACAAAAGCAAACGCTATTAATTATGGGGTATCTCAGAAAAGAAAACGAGTTTTCGTCATTGCTTCTAAGAAGAAAATATCTACAGGACCCAGGTTAACTCATGGTACAAACAAAGATGGTAATAATTTACTTCCAATTGAGCCTGTTATAAACTGGATTGGTCGTTACGATAATGATAGATTTATTAGCGAAGGGGATAGTGCAGAAGGAAAATACTTTGAGATGTTGAAGAAAGTTCCTCCTGGCACAAATTATATTAGTTTAACTGAAAAGCGAGGTTATACAAATCCATATTTCATAGCAGGAAAAAGATACTGGCTTTTCCTTTTGAAGCTACATCCCCTTATGCCTTCTTGGACAATTTTGTCACAACCGGGCCATTGGGAAGGACCATTTCATTGGACTTCAAGAAGACTGCGCTCTGAAGAGATACGATCTATTCAAACATTCCCGATTGATTACAATATCATCGGTTCAAGATTTTCCATCCATAAACAAGTAGGCAATGCTGTTCCTTGCTTATTAGGAAAAGCTATGATTGAATGTTTATTGGCTAATATTTAAGTTGTATGAGCAGACCAACTGTAATTAGTTTATTCTCTGGTTGTGGAGGCCTAGATTTAGGGTTTAAAAAAGCTGGGTTTCACGCACTTCTTGCAACAGATAATTGGGATGTTGCTTGTCAATCACTGAAAGCTAATTTGGTTGCAGACCAAATTATTTGTGATGACATTCGTAAAATTGATTTCAAATCATGGCAAGGAAATGCCGATGTCGTTATAGGTGGGCCTCCATGTCCGCCCTATAGTCAGACACGCCATTATTTAATTGGCAAAGCAGATGGTTTTAATGACAAGAAGGCTGGTTTCGCTGTGCCTGAATACTTTAGAGCGATTGAGGAAATTCGACCTAAAGCATTTTTGTTTGAAAATGTGGATGGCTTTATGTTTAAAACACATAAAGAACCGATGGAATTCCTTATTACAAAATCAGAAGAGCTTGGATATGATATAACATACCGAGTTGTTAATGCCGCTAATTATGGTGTTCCTCAAACGAGAAAGCGTTTTATCTGTGTCGGCATTCGAAAAGATTTGGGTAAATCTTTTATTTTCCCTCAAGAGACTCATTCTGAGAAAGGGAATGTAGGAAAGAAATGGGTTACATGTGGTGAGGTTTTGGCGGAATTCGATAATATAACTGACGAAGAAAAGAATCAACGTCCAGGTTCTAAGGATTATGAGTTATTATTGCAAATTCCTCCTGGGGATAATTATCTTTTTTTTACTGAAAAACGAGGTCACCCTAATCCTCTCTTCAAATGGAAGTCAAGGTATTGGACGTTTTTATTGAAATTGTCTCCAGATAGACCATCTTGGACAATTCAAGCAAGTATCTCTAATAACCAAGGACCATTCCATTGGCGAAACAGATTTCTTCGAATCGAAGAGATTAAAAGAATTCAAACAATAGACGATGATTATATCATCTGTGGCGACAAGATGGAACAATGGAGACAAATAGGAAATGCTGTTCCGTCTTTATTAGCCGAAGTATTTGCAAAAACAATCATTAAATACTTATAAAAGATGGCAGCAACACATTTACAAGTTCAAGAAGATGCGTCAATTATTAATCGACCAACTGTTCTTTGGCCCAGCTCAAAACAAGAGCAGAAAGGAGTAATCAAACGGTTGTTTGAGAATAACAATTGGACTGTATCATCTATTGAAAACCAAAGTGGTTCATTTTGGAAAGTTATTTGCAATTGTTTAAATCAAGAGCTTAAGATCAATCTCTACATCAGCTCAATTCGCGATGAGGCAAGGGCAGACGATGAGTTTAAAATGCAGCTCGGTTCTACGTATCCTGAGAGAGATGAAATAGGGTGGATTACATTAGTCTTAGGTATTTATACTATTCCTAAAAATGATGGCTCTTTTGAATACATACTCTCTGGCTATGACATCCAACGTTACGATTTTTCAACGAACCCTAGTATCAGAGGAACAAGAACATCAGGTCTGCAGAACGCAAAAATATTTGGTTTCTACAAAACAGACAAGAGTTTTTTGTTCCGACCAGACTTCTTGTATTACTATATTTCTAATATAGAGGATTTAAGAGAAAAGAAGTCACAGGGTTTTGTTAATGAGCCGATTAGTGGTGATATTCCTAAACTAAATACTTTTCTTGCTGCTATTCGCACCAAACCTTTCTTATTATTAGCCGGTATCTCAGGCACAGGAAAAAGTCAGATTGTAAAGGAAATGGCGTTCTCATCGTGTCCTGATGTTGATGATTTACAGGAGAACAAAGTCTCTCCAGGTAACTATTGTCTTATTGAGGTAAAACCTAATTGGCATGACAGTTCAGAGCTGCTTGGCTACGATAGCGCAATCAAAAAGCACTATGTAGTAACCAAATTTGTCAAGTTCGTTGTAAAGGCTATGAGATACCCTGAGGTGCCGTTCTTTGTATGTCTTGACGAAATGAATCTGGCCCCCGTTGAGCAATATTTTGCTGAGTTTCTGAGCGTGCTTGAAAGCCGTAAACTCGTCGATGGCAAAATCATCAGCGAACCACTGATTGACAGGGAGTTTTTCATGAACAACTTAGTAGCTCTCGACTTGTTTGACTTGCCTGCGTCTCAATTTAAATCCTTGCCTGTTACCAACGTGGAATTGACGGATGAGGCATTAGGCGAAAACGCAGAGATATGGCATAGGCTGCAAGAAGAAGGATTGTGCATCCCGCAGAACCTCATTGTGATCGGAACCGTCAACATGGACGAGACCACGCACCAGTTCTCGCGCAAGGTCATTGACCGTGCTATGACCTTCGAAATGAATGAAGCAGACTTTGATAGCTATTTCGAGGATAAGGTAACACTTGATTATGTGGACGAGCCACTTGATGCAGCCTTGTTCCTTGCTCGCAACGTGAGCGGTAACCGGGCCATTGAAGAAATCAATAACCTCATCGAGGACTTTAAGCCGAGCGTAGCAGCAATGCTCAACGCCTTGAATGTTGCACTTGAGGACACCCCCTTCAAGATTGCCTATCGTGTTCAAAACGAGTTGATACTCTATTATGCAGAACTGCTACGAGAAAACACTGATGCCGATCAAGAGCAGTTGCTTGCCACCGCTCTTGATGACATCATGATGATGAAGGTGCTACCGCGCATCGAGGGAGATGATGAACTGCTTGGCAATCGATCTGAGGGTGCATTAGCAAGACTCATGAAATTCGCATCAGACAACAACCTTGAGCATTCGATTGACAAGATCGATGAAATGCTGAAACGACTTGAGCGTAGTCACTTCACCAGCTTCTGGCCTTGATGTGCGATGGAAGTCCTTCGTTTCATAAATTACGCTGAGGACGTTGAAATCAGCATCTCCACGGCAAACATTCAGGCTCCATGGAAACGGTTCCAAGGGCGCGTGAAGGATGCCGCTCGCACCTATTGTGACTACTCAACCACGATGGTCGGCACCCTCTCGCTCGCTGATGTGGATGGCAACTTCATTCTGAAGGAACTCCCCGGTGATATGAGCACGAGAGAATGGCGCGACTTGTGGCCTGTGTTCTACGAAACTTGCAAGTATAACACCACTATCACATTTAAAGGCTTACCTGAAGAACCTAAATTGGAGCATCCCAATAAAGAGATAACAGATCAGTTTGCCACAATCAAACTCAATGATACAGGTGACTATCTGATTACAGGTGAGCTGGATTTCTTGAACGAGCCAGGTATCTTCGACCTTGCTTTCAGATATCGAACCTATGTGACTCCAGAGCGCACCGAACATCTCAAGTTCCGCGTGGTGTCACCCAAACTTGATGCCAAGAATGACTATAAGAACATCCTTGAGCTCGTCAAACAGGAGTACAATGACCTCGTTTTCAAATATCTCACAAAGACGTTTCAAAACTTCGGCCGTGACACCAACAAGGACGATAACCTGTTGGTATGGTACTCCATCTTCAAGGAGATTATAGATGGCTACCTCAAAGCGATTAATTTCATCGTACATAAGCCTCACCTGCAAACCCGCCGCGAAGTGCTCTATTCACGGGCCGACCGCATCAAGCGGTGGACACCGCAAATGAGTGAGCGGTATGCCGAGGTGGAGGCTAGCAAGCGTCTTGACGAAACGCTGTTTCGCCATGAGATAGCCGAAACGACTATCAACACCCGCGAGAACCGCTTTGTCAAGTTCACGCTGGAACGCATTGGCTCCCGCTTGGGCGACATCCTCGACAAGATCGAGAGGTTCTATCCTGACAACATCTCTGAGCAGGAGAAGAACAACCTGAAGGAGAACCGCCAGGTGCTGAAGAAGATTACCCGCAACCCGCTCTTCCGCAACCTGCATGGTGAACCGCTGCGCAACGAGAGTTTGGTGCTGCAGAAACGCACTGGCTATGCCCAGATCTACCGCTATTGGCTGATGCTGCAAAGCGGCATCCGGCTCCTCGATGGTTCCACATCGATAGGTGTGCGCCAGATTTGGGAAATCTACGAGTTGTGGTGTTTCTTGAAAGTCAAGCAACTCGTTTGCGAAGTGCTTGACATCGATCCCAAGAACATCGAGCAATATAATGCCTTGGTCGATGAACGCAAGTCCTCGATGTTTGACCCATTTGCCGACGGTGAACTGGAGCATCAAATTACCTTCACCAATCCTGACAAGATAGGGGAGGACGAAATAGAGCTGTTGTACCAGCACACCTACAACCGCAATAGCGGCGAGATCCACACGGCCACAACCGAGAACCGCCCCGACATTGTGCTCAACATCAAGAAGCCCGACGGCTTTATGTTGACCTATTTGTTCGATGCCAAATACCGTGTGTTTGACGACGACCGTCTTAATGCCGAAGGCGTGGAAGAGGAGATGCGGCTGCTCGGTGCGGCAGATTACCCACCCAGCGATGCCATCAACCAGATGCACCGTTACCGCGATGCTATCTACTACGGCTTGAAGAAAGAGCAGCAACAGCAGCACACCGCCAAGGAAATCATCGGTGGCTACATTCTGTTCCCTGGCCGTGGCGATGATGCAGCCATCAGGAAACGCTATTTCTTCAAGAGCATCGAGTCGGTCAACATCGGAGCCTTCCCCTTATTGCCCGACAGCCAGCATCCCGAGCAAGAAGCAGCGTTGCTCAAGGAGTTCCTGCAACGAGTCATCCTGGACCAATCCACCTACGAACAACTCAAGGACAGCATCCCTCAACGTGGCCTGCGCTACGATACAGAGCAAGGCAATGAAATGGTTCTAGTAGGCTATGCCAACAATGAACAGAGGGAGCGTTACCTGGAGAAACGGTTGTACTACACTCGTGCCGAGATGGAGAAAGGCTCACTGCGATTGAAACCTGGCTTCGAGACAACCAAATTGTTGCTCATGCACAACGGCAAAGATCGCATGGAACTTTACCGCCTGTCGAATGCAGGCCCTCGCATTGTGTCTAGGCAGACCATTGTCAATTTGCTTGAACACGAGCCTTCGCAAGGCGAATTCTTCTTGCTATTCGACCTTGAGAGCGATAAACCCATCCAAACAGAGGGCTTAGTGGTTCCAAAGTATGGGATTGACAAGTACACTCCTGATTTCATGAGAAAAAGCGAAATCCAATCGATAATAACTAACAATTCTTAAATTATGGACAAAAAAACTGAAAAACTCCTTAAAGAATACAACATCTCCGAAGAAAGTCTGAATAACAATCATATTTCTTTACAAATTGATTTATCAGGACGTCGTTCAAAAATCATGTCAATAGCAAAGAGGCATGATGTGACAATCAAAGAGGTTGAAGAAGATAATATGGATGGCAAAGAAGTCATTTATATGACTGGTAGCATTGGAACCATTTTACAGATGGTTGGTGATCTTGAGGCTCATTTTGGTTCATATCTCACGATTGGAATTGCAATGACTGCTGGGGCTGCGATAGCATATTATAGTATTCCCGAGGTAAGGAAAAGTATATTGGAAAGAATCAAATCTTTATCCAAAAAATAATAAATCATGATAGATTTAGAACATTTTGGCTCATATGTTTACGACATTATTCATTCTGAGGACATAAATATTTCTCCTCCATTGATAATAAACAATCGTGAACTTATTTTAATGCCCAAATATAAAAGAGACGAAAACATTATTCATTTTAATGATCAATGTATTACTACTGCTCTTTTATATATTTTGTTTTGTGAAAAACCAAAATTAATTCGTAATATCTTATTTACTTATCATGTGGCTTTTAATAATGTAATTCAAAATCGAATAAAAACTTCATTTTCTTTAATTGATTGTTTATGTAATCAAATTAAAAGAAAAATTAAGAAACTTAATGGTGTTTGCAAAGATGTTTGTCTAGATGAGATTTTTGCTTATACTTTTGGCCATGAAGCAGCACATGTGTGTTTTCATAACAACAAGGTAATAAAGAATGAGTATATTAAATCTATTGAAAATAATATTCCATTATTTGAGCCAACATCAAGATTTAGAGAAAAATACATTCATAGCCTTATGCCTGATGCTATGACGAGCCAACAATTGGTTGAGCTTGCGTGTGATAAATTGTCATTGAAGTATTTATTTTCATTTTACTTAAAAGGATCCCCATCAAAAAAAGAAGATTTAAAAGTTTTATCACAAATATTAAATATGACTTTAATGCAACTTTATCCTTTAAAAATAAGTGCTATTAAAGATTTTGATAAATCTTCATTTAAATTCTTTATAAATAGTCTCGAGACTGATCATGCACTTCATATCTCGCGCTTAATAAGGGTGGAGAATGCAGCAAATTCGATAGCTGATTTTCTTTCAGATGAACAAATCCATGTTGAAGAAAAGATATTAAGAATACTCCAAGCACAATCAGACTTATCCAAAAAGTTAATGAGGGGTATTGTGCGGTTTCATTCAAGAAACTCAAGACTTGTGCTTGGCTCCGTTGTTTCTGATGAAACTCCGGAAACAAATGAAAGGACAATTCATGAGTGCAGAGAAATCTTCTCATCTGTTGGTATTGAACTACAAAAATTACTCTTAGGAAATTGAACAAATGAGAGTACCGACACTATTCAAAGAATATATATGGCTTGTGAATACCATTCGCAAGGCTGGTGATGACGGCATCACATTTGCCGAAATCAACAATAAGTGGCTTGATACGGAAATGAGCGAGGGTGTAGAACTAGCTCGTTCAACCTTCAACCGCCACAAGGATGCCATTGAGAACATCTTCGGCATCTATATTGACTGCAACCGCCAGAACGGCTACAGATATACCATTGGCAATCGCGAAGTATTCAACGAAAATAGCGTTCAAAATTGGATGTTGAACACATTGACTGTGAACAACATTGTCGGTGAGGCTCTCTCGCTACAAGACAGAATCCTCCTGCAACCAGCACCCGTAGAGGGGGACTACCTGAAGATGGTCATCGAAGCGATGAAGAAAAGCGTCAAGTTGGCAGTTGACTATAGGAAATATGGTGACGAGGAACCCCGGCACTTGACCTTTGAGCCTTATTGCATCAAGCTCTTCAAGCAACGCTGGTACATCCTGGGCCACTTCCATCGAAAGGCGGCGGCCGACAGACCCGAAGTGGACTATTTCGGTGTATTTTCGTTTGACCGCATCCTGAACATGTCGCTTACCGACGACAAGTTCCGGATGGATCCCAATTTCAACGCTCAAGCCTACTTCGAGGAATGCTTTGGCGTGCTGGTCAACGATGACACCGTGGCCCAGCGGATCATCATCAGGGTCTTTGGCGATGAAAGGTTCTACGTCCGAGACCTGCCCATCCACAAGAGCCAACATGAAATCGGGCAGGGTGAGGGTTACACCGACTTTGAACTGTTCATGCGCCCGACAGTAGACCTGAGCACTCACTTCGTGAGTCGCAGCTTTCTGATTAAGATCCT
>JAEEGL014644611.1_pt1 | contig 10097 bp, 9 predicted proteins | sample 9134231 | NCBI WGS metagenome assembly JAEEGL01 (sample SAMN16246548, study PRJNA631951) | gut metagenome | biome: gut microbiome; feature: rumen; material: fiber-attached | host: Bos | place: Iran: Karaj | collected 2018-10 | reverse complement strand
GAACCTTCGACCCACGCCTTAAAAGGGCGTTGCTCTACCAACTGAGCTAATAGCCCGAGCAAGCCAAATATACGAAAAAATCGCATTTTTGTAAAGGTTACGGGTCTTATTTTTGTTTTTTTTGTAAATTTAGCGCATGGACTTAAAGAGAAAAGTTGCCCTGCTCGCCTTCTGGAGCCTGCTGCTCCCGACGGGCGCAAACGCATACTTTTCGCAGAACGACCAGGGTGAAGAAGTGTTCTCGTTCATGAGCACTTTCGACAGCCCGCGTAATGCCGCTCTCGAGAAAGCGGCATCGGCGCTCCCCTCCACAGACCCGTCCATCGTGCAGTTGAACCCGGGCGCACTGCGACTACCGGAAGGGACAAAACGCATTGCAGAAATTCACTGGCAGACTGGCGACATGGCCGACAACCAGGGGTCCATATCGTACACGTCTAGCTACAAGTGGTTCCTCTACCAGATTTCGTACAACTGGCTCGATTACGGAACCCTCACCGGATACGATGAATACGGCGAATTGACCGACAAGGAATACAACCCCTTGAGCCAACTGGCAACCGCCACCATCTCGTTCCCGATGAAGCATATCCACGTGGGTATCACGGCAAAATTCGCAAGCGACCACCTTGCCGACGACGAGGAATCCGACCGCACCGCATGGGGCGCCGCATTTGACTGGGGTATTACCTGGCAATCCCCGAGCAAGATATTCGGGCTTGCCGTCGTTGCCCGCGATTTCGGTTACCTGCTGCACGACTATGCCGACGATGGCGTAGACACGTTCTACCCGATGTCGCAAACGTTCGGCATCTCTGCATACTACAGGCCGGTTATCACCCCGAGACTCACAATCATGGCCGAAAGCGACTTCCCGCGCTATGCAGAACCCAAACTGAACCTCGCCGGCGAATACGCTCTCGGGCAAAGCTTTTCTGTACGCGCAGGCTTTACCCGCGCCTGGCTCGACATTACTCGCGACATGAAGCAGTTGATTTCTGCCAACAACCGCCCAGACGAATCCCAGTCCGGGCGAATGCTGAGCGCAGGCCTCGGCTACAACAGCAGGCTATTCTCGCTAGACTACTCCTTCTCGTACCTCGCACAGGGCCTGGGAGTCGAGCACAGGATTGGCCTCCGCATAGGTCTCTAATGCGACAATTCGATGTTTTCGTGTGGGGTGTGGAATCATTTGAGCCGCCCTTTACCGACAATGCGCTCGGTTGGTTCTACGGCAACGACCTGAACTCGAATCTCGAAAATAGCGAGGCGGAATGGATCGTGTTCGCCCACAGTACAATCGCAATTGACCGGCAATTCCTAAACGACCTCGCCGAATGCACCTCGGGCTACCCGATGGTCGATGCATTCGCCCCGCGCATACACGACAGGCAATCGGGCAAGTTCCTTTCGGGCTACGCGCTGGATAAAAAAGCCGGCCTGAAAATGCTTGACGAAGGCGCGAAAATGCGTTTTGTCGCAGCCCCGCACCCGTATCTCGCAGTATTTTCTCGCAGGATAGTGCAACGCACCGGCAGGCTCGACGATACGCTAGCCAAAAGCGCAATGTTTGCCGATTACGCATTCCGCATGCTCCATGCCGGCGGGAAGATGTTCTCCGTCCCGTACCTGGTTGCAAGCACCACGGGCGATATTTCCAAAACCGACGCACACGAAATTCAGAATCCGCAGGCGGAACAACAAGAGAAAAACGACCTCGCCTACGCGCTCGTGAAATCATTCGGAATTCCGCGGAACATACGCTTTCTCGCAAGGAACCCTAAGGCATTTTACTTTATCTGGAAGAACCGCAAGGAAATCTTCGAGAAGCGCGACAAGGCCACACTCCTGAGCAAGTTCAAGAATTCCGACATCGCGGAACTTTTCTAGAATAATTTGGCGGGTAACTAGCCCTGCGCTTCAAGGAACCCGAGCACGCGTTCCGAGAAACCATTCATGGAGCAGTAGTCCAAAAGCTTGCGCGCCGCAGCTGCATCAACAACGCTCTCTCCCGCAAGTACGCGGTCCAGTACGCGGGCGTAGGCTTCCGCATCATCGGCGGGCGTTATCAGCGGGCATACTCCGTCCAGGTTCTCCTCGACCGCCGATGCCCTTGCGCACACCGCAGGCGTGCCGCAAGCTATCGCCTCGATAGGCGGAAGCCCGAAGCCTTCCAGAAAACTCGGGTAAACGATCAGGTCTGCATTGCGGTAGAATTCGCGCAAATCCAATGCACTGAACTCGTTAAAGTGGAACACGTTGTAGAGTTTCTTCTCGTTCACGATATTCCTGAGTCGCTCCGAGAGCTTGCCCACGCGCACAAACGCGACGTCGGGCCTTAAGTGCGCCATCTCAAAGTAGGTGTCGATATTCTTGCGCGGCTCATCAAGGCTCACGTTCAGGCACATTCCCTGGAAATTGCGAATGCCATGCTTTCTGCGGAATGCGGCACGTTCCTCCTTTGTCACGGGAATTTCCGGCGCATTGAACATCGCAGAATCAATCGGGCAGCCAATCACCTTCCCCGGTGCATCAGCCATCTTCTTGCCAAAAAACTTAGCCGCTTCTAGGCGAGTCCAGTTTGAATTGTAGACGTAACTGTCCGCGCAAAGTGTCCCACGGACAAAGAACATGTTCAGCAGCTTGAACTTGATGCTGTGCGGGTAAAGCGTCTCAGCAAACGTATCGTGCACGAACATCACCGTCCTTGCCGACGGGCATGCCGACCTTGCCACGGGAACAAGAAATCCCAGTTCAGGACGGATAAAGAAAATGAAATCCGGTGCAATATCGCGCACCGCCTTTTTTAGGGGTCCGCGGAATGAGAAAAATCCCGTATAGAGCGACTTCGCCCAAATCTCGTGCGCCGTGAACCCGCGGTCATCAGGCGCCGATGCCGCCCCACTTGCCGCAACATCATCCTGGAAAAACTTCGGAGTCTTGAGCCAGAGCACATGTGCATCAAATTGGTCACGCACAGCTGTGAGCAAGTTCACAGTCAAACGACCAAAACTCGTGCGTTCATTCTTGTCACAAACAAAAAGGACCTTTTTTTCTTTTCCCATCGTCTAGAATATAGCAACTTTCTATATTACAATTGATGTCATCCGTCTGCAAAAAATCCGTTAGTTTCTACAGCGATGCCCCCGAATGGGGCGGGCAGGAAATCCTTTCTGCAAGGATAGCCTCCATCGTTGCCGAAACATGCGATGTCACATTCTTCTATTCGTGTGACAAGTTTGCAGAAAACCTCCCCGCAAGCGTGAAGCGGATAAAGCTCCCCTACCACGCAGAGACGCCCTTCCCGATTATTCGCGACAGGTTCAAGGGGAAAACACGGAAGGCCAAGGAACTATTCCAGAAAGAGAACATCCAGAACCTCGTTCTCTGCCCAGGCAATATCGAGCGGTGCCTGCCCGGACTATGGGCAGCAAAAAAACTAGGAGTACTGACGGTTTCGTACCTGCCGCTTGCCTTCACCCAGAGCGAAACACACGCAAACCTGGGTAAAATACGCGACATTCTCGCCAAGCGGATTTACCACAAGGTAGACCACTGGATTGTGAACTCGCCCTACCAGAAGCGCCTCATGAAGCGTTTCGTGAGCAAGGACATCGAAACGCTGCTGAACCCGCTCGCATGGGACATCTCCGCTCCGGCCAAGAAACCGCAATCGCACATGAATATCGCGATTCTCGGGCGCATCTTCTTTGAGCAGAAAGGTCAAGACATCCTACCCGACATCGCGCTCAGGCTCAAGGAAAGCCATGCCGACGTCCATTTCCTGATTGTAGGCGAAGGCCCCCACGAAAAAATTCTCCGGCAAAGGCTCCAGGACAAAGGCATCGAAGATCTCGTCGAATTCACCGGCTGGTTGCCATCGGATAAGGTGCAGGAGCGCCTCATCAACGATATAGACCTGCTCCTGGTTCCCTCGCATTTCGAAAGCGGCCCAATCGTACTTTTCGAGGCCCTGCAATGCGGTTGCCCCGTACTGGTCGCCGATGCCGAATACACCGACGACTACGTCCTGCCCCCATGGATGCTCTTCAAGGAAGGCTCCGCTACCGATGCCGCCGACAAGATTCTGCACTATGCCGAAAACTGGAACGAGCCGCAATTCCTGGACTTGAGGGAACGGCTTTTCCAGGACCGCACCGATGAAGACTTCAAGAGAAACGTCTCCCGTATTTTCGACAAGCTGTTTGCCGGAGGATTCCACAAATGAGCCGCATCTGTGTCGTCCTTGCAACCTACAACGGCGAGCGTTTCCTGAAAGAAATGCTGGATTCCCTTGTAGCCCAGACCCGGCCCGCAGAAAAGGTCATCGTCATTGACGATGCCTCGCAAGATTCAAGCGTCGAGATACTCGAATCGTTTGCAAGCAGGCTACCGCTTGAAATTCACAGACTGGCACAGAACAGCGGGCACCGCAAGGCCTTTGCCACAGGGCTCGAGTATGCAAGGCAATTCGCACAGTCCGGCGACCTGATTGCACTTGCCGACCAGGACGATATCTGGAAAAAGGACAAGCTGGAAAAACTTGAATCTGCCATCGGCGATAGCGCCCTCGTATTCGGGGACGCAGATGTCATCGATAAAGACGGGAAAGTTATCCGCGATTCCTGGCGCAAGGAAGCGCTTATCCAGAAATCCATCCCGCTCAAGGCGCAAATCGCAGGGATCAACAACGTAACAGGCTGCCTGTCGCTTTTCAAGGCGGAACTTCTCGACAAGGTTCTTCCCATTCCGGAAGATGTGACGGTTCATGACCGCTGGGTAGCGATGATAGCCGAACGGAACGGCGGCATCAAGGCGATTGACGATGCCGTGGTGCAATACCGCCTGCACGACTCGAACGCCGTCGGCGGGAAACCCGCTCCGGCCATGAGCAAGACACTCGAAATTCAGGAACGTTGGCTGACGATGATTCTTGAAAACAGCGAACGACTAGCACTCTCCCCCGACGAAAGCCGTTTCACAAGACACCTGCTTTCGCTTTCGCAGAAGCGCATGAGCCGCGGTTTTATGCCGTTTGAAATCCCGTGGATTTTCGCCAACAGGAAAGTCCTGTTCGATCCGGTCCCGACACCTGCACTCATCAAGAAAATACTCTTTACAGCCATCGGGCTCCCGCTCGCAAAAAGAATCTGGAAGAAATCATGAGCGGAAGAACAGCCATAATCCTCGTAACCTTCAACGGGTGGGAACTGACCCGGAACTGCCTGAATGACCTGACAGCGCAGTTAGGCGATTCCGAGCATTTCGTAGTCGCAGTCGCCGACAACGCCAGTACCGACGGAACGCCCGAAAGAATCAGCCACGATTTTCCATCCGTGCACCTCTACGCAAGCCCGAAAAACGTTGGGTTCGGAACGGCAAACAATCTCGCCATCGAGGGGCTGCTCCACGACGGAGAATCGTTCGATGCCGTATGCCTGCTGAACAACGACACAAGGCTTACACCCGATACAATACCTCAGCTGCGCGAAGCCTGGATTCAGGCACAAGAACTCGCACAGGGTGAAGGCGGTAAGTTCGCCGTCGTTGCTCCCGCCGTAAAGAACCTGGACGGGAGCGAACAACCCAACTACTTTGCAGGGCTCGGCTCCGAAGGCATCGGGAGCATCGCATTCTTCAGGAACGCCTTCCGGAACGAGGCCTCCGCCGCAAAAGTCCTGCAGGGTGTACCCAGGCAAACCGCGCAGGGCGACCTTGCCGAAGTCCACTGGACCTCGGCGGTATGCTGGCTATTCGGGAAAGACCTCTACGATTCCCTCTGCAAAGAAAACGCAGGCAAACTATTCGACGAGAATATCTTCATGTACTATGAAGATGCTGACCTCGCCCTGCGTGCGCGCCGTCTCGGCACAAGATTCTTCATCGCAAGCAGCGTACCGCTCACACACCTCGGGGGCGGTTCCGCCCAGAGCAACACAAGACGCGCGCTGCAGCACGACCGCGCCCAGCAATACGTATTCAAGAAGCATTTCGGATTCCACGGATACCTGCTTTCGAAATCGTTCCGCTTCTGCCGAAGCCTTGCACGCGTCGCAGCAAGCCTTCCCCGCAGTCTAGGCCCGGGCGGCAAGCAGACCCGCGCATACATCAAGCACCACTTTACCCTCATGAGGGCAGCCCTATGGTAAAACTCTTAAGACTCGCACTGACCGCACTCGCGGTCGCCAGTATTACCCATGCGGCAAATCCCGGCGACCCCAAGGTGACGCATTACGCCTTCCAGGATACCGCACGCGATTTCCTCGTGAATATCCGTGGCCAGCTCGTCGATTCCGCGGTCATCACCAACCTGGGGAACGCCCCCACGCACTACGACAACTCCATGTCGGTACGCCTATTCCTCGACGGGCACTTTACCGAGGCACTCCACTTCGGCGCAAAGGTCAAGATCTTTACCGACTACACGAACCGCGACATCGCTGACCACTTCTACAACCCCAACGAAGGCATCCCCTACAACAAGCAGAGCGAAAACAAGCGCACCTGGGACATATTCTCCGCGAACGTCGACTACAAACTGAAACCGCTCACGCTGCTCGCCGGGTTCGACTACCTGGAATGGGGTTCCGCACGCTACAACCACGTGATACTGCGCGGCGAACAGAGCAACTACCGCCCCTGGCAGGACTCCTCGAGCCGCATCACCGTCCCTGCGCCGCTTCCCTACTTCGGGTATCGCTTTGAAATCGGTCCGGTCACGTACACGCAGTATGCCGCAAAACTCTTCGAGAAGAAGAACGCGGGCAAGTACTTCCACTTTCACAACCTTGACCTGCACCTCCCCGCAAATATTACTCTCGGGCTATCCGAGACATCGCTCTACGGGACGACAACCGAACCTGCGGGCATGAACCCGAACCACGATGCCGACAGCACAGGCCGAGACTTCGAATGGGCTTACGTAATCCCGTTCATCCCCTACATGTTCCAGGAACACCTGCAGGGCGACCAGGACAACATCTCGCTCGCATTCAACCTGAGCGTAAAGACCTTACGGAACTGGGAATTCTACGGGGAACTCCTGTGGGATGACATGAAATCGCCCACGAGCATGTTCGATGACAGCTGGTGGGGCAACAAGTGGGCGGCAACAGTCGGCTTTGCCCGCGACAGCATCTATGCAGGCCCCGTACAGCTTGACATCCTCACGGAATACACCCGCATCGAGCCCTGGGTATACACGCACCACAAGGGCGGCGGCTACACATATGCAAGCTACGCGCAGAGCCTCGGAAGCGATCTAGGCCCCAATAGCCAGGAACTGCACGCCGAACTCTCCGCTACATACAAGTTCATCAAGGCAACGTTCCTTGCGGGCATGGTCGCGAAGGACTCCGCTTTCGGCGGGAACATAACCGACATTCACGGTCCCGAAGACGCGACGGACAAGAACTTCCTCACGGACGCCTCCACCCTGCGTTACCAGGAATTTGGCGCAAGGCTAGCCGTCTCTCCCTGGGACTGGATGGATTTCCGCGCCGGTTACACGCGCTTCTTCGGGGACTACGAAGGTTACCGCGCCTACGCTACCGGCACGCTGCAGTGGTAATTACCGCGTACAAACAAACTAAAAAAGCGCCTTAACGCCCGCATCGTCGGCTACGGCAAGCGCACGAGCCTTCCATTCCGGGTCCAGAATGAGCTTCGCCATACCCGCAATCGCCTGGGTATGCGCCATCGCCGACTCCGCCGGAGAAAGCAGCACGCACATGAACTGCGCCTTTTCGCCACCACGGATATCAATCCCGGTAAAGCCCGCGGGGCACACGCAGAACGACATCAGCGGGCGTTCAAGCCCTGCTATCCGCGTATGCGGCAACAGCAGGCCATCGCCCATATAGATTCCCTGCTTCACGCGTTCCGAAAGGGTGCTCCATGCAGCCATCGCATCGAAACTCGCCGAATGCACAAGAGCATCATAGGCAAGCCCGAGCGCGCTCGCAAACGTAGCCGGTCCGTTATAGAATTTCGTGTAGTCAGGAATCATCTACACCAAGGTCTTCTTGATGAACTCGATCGCATCGGGCTCGGTCGCCTTCGCAATAAGCTTGAATTCCTCGAAGAGGGCTAGCAACTGCTTCTTGCCCGGTTCAATATACTGTTCGAACTTCTGGATGCCCTTGACCTTACTGAGGAAGCAGTAGGCGCCCAGAGCCTGCATCACGCGCTGGAGGCTAGCATGGATAAAGCTTTCCCAGGCATCGTCCTTCGTGTAGGCCTGCACGCGCTTGTTCTGCATGCGCCAGTACTCAAAAAAGTCCTTAATCATCGGCACCGGCAGGCACACGTACGGGTCCCACAGGAGGCTTGCAATATCGTAGAACGCCGACCCGCGACGCGCCCCCTGGAAGTCCACGAAGGCAATCTCAGAATTCGGGCGAACCATGATGTTCTGACTCTGGAAATCGCGGTGCATCAGCACCTTAGGCTGAGCATCCACAGAAACCGCCAGAAGCGAGTAGAAGTTCATCACGCTCTGCGGAATCTCTTTAATCCCGCAATGGGCCTTCAGATAATTCTCGGTAAAGTAGTCCGTTTCCCACTTGAGTGCCGCGAAGTCAAACCGACGAATCCAGAGTTCCGTATGGCTACTGAAAATCGGCTGGCTCGCCTCCTGCCACTTCACGAGGGCATCGATGACCGTCGGGTAGATAATGCGCTCGTTGCCCGAACGCACGCCCGGGCTCACCGGAGAGACCTCGTCCAGCAGGTTACGCTTGCCCAAGTCCTCCTGCAGCACCTGGCATGAACTTTCGTCCACGCAGTAGACGCGCGTCACCGGCAGGCCAAAATCGCGGAAGGTCTTGGAATAGTCAACAAAATGCCTAAAGTCATCGTTCACTTCGGCACAGACCTGTAGCACACACGACTTGGAACCTTCGGAAATGCGGTAATACTGGCGGCCCGAACCCGCTCCGGCAATGGGGGTCAACTCAAAATCGGAATAGCCGCGGGACTTCAGGTACGACTGGATAACAGGGGAAACAATTTCTTTACTCATGTGCCTCAATATACATTTTACACGGGTAACGAGTACGGAAAATCGCTATAAATATGAAAAAAATGACCTATAACGGCTACGAGAACTTGATGCGCGGGTCCACGAGCGTATACAGGATATCGCTAAAGAGGCGCCCCACCATCGCCATGAGGCTGCTCAGGAAGATGATTCCCATGACCACATTGTAGTCGCGGTTGACCATGGAATTGTAGTACAGGAGGCCCATGCCGTCAATATCGAAGACCTTCTCGATAAGGAGTGCCCCCGCAAACATCAGCGTGCAGATTTCGGAAAGGCGCGTGGCTATCGGGATAAGCGCATTACGAAGCGCATGGCGCACCAGCGCCTGTCTAAAACTCATGCCCTTCGCTAACGCCGTACGCATGTAGTCCTTCCCCAGTTCCTCGAGCGCGGAGTTCTTCATGAGGAAGGTCAGGAACGCAAACTCGCTAATCATGTAGCAGAAGATAGGCAGCACCAGATGGTGTCCCAGGTCCAGGACCTTCCCGAAGAAGCTGAAATCCTCGAAGTCATCGCTCGTGAGGCCACCCAGCGGGAATATATCGAGGTACGAACCGCCCGCAAGGAAGATAATCAGGAGGATACCGAGTGCATATCCCGGCATCACGTAGCCCGAGAAAATTACGCCCGAACTGAGCGAGTCAAGTTTACTCCCGTGATGCACCGCCTTCCAGAGGCCAAGGGGAATACATACAAGGTAACTCAGGAAGAAAGAGGTCACCCCGAAGAACAAGGAAATCGGGAAGCGGCTCACGATGACATCCCATACCGGGAGGCCGTAGGTATAGCTTGAGCCCAGGTCCAGGTGCAGTACGTTCCAGAGCCAGGTCAGGTAGCGCTTCCAAGCGGGCTGGTCAAAGCCAAAGTACGCCTGGATTTGTGCTATCTGGTCGGGCGAGAGCGCCTTCGAGGCATCTACCCCACCCTTCATGGCGGCGGCCTGCTGCGCACGCGAAATCATCTCCTCCACGGGGCCGCCCGGCAAAAGCTGGATGAGTATAAAACACACCAACGAAATCCCGATGAGCGTCGGGACCATAAGCAGCAGGCGTCG
>JAEEGL013718930.1_pt1 | contig 10097 bp, 4 predicted proteins | sample 9134231 | NCBI WGS metagenome assembly JAEEGL01 (sample SAMN16246548, study PRJNA631951) | gut metagenome | biome: gut microbiome; feature: rumen; material: fiber-attached | host: Bos | place: Iran: Karaj | collected 2018-10 | reverse complement strand
GACTATAAGGACTTTTCGTTGTAAAATATATAAAAAGTTAATGGGTGGGACCAATGGCTGATAATATTTTAGGACAAGGCATTTCTCTTTACAGACAAAAATCTTATACAGGTGCACTTTCATTTTTCCTGTCTCTGCCGGTAGATTGCGGGGCAGATAAAAACGAAATTGCTTATTATCTTGGGCTTTGTTATACAAAGCTCCAGCGTTATGATGATGCACTTTTGTATCTTGAACAGGTTGTAACCTCGGGAACGCATCTGGAAAGAACCCTGCAGTGCCGCTTCCTGCTTGCCGTAATTTATGCCCTGTCTGGCCGCCGTCGTCTTGCCGACTTTGAATTGAATAAGCTTCTGGAAACAGGATATATGACTCCATCTGTATACGCAGCAATTGCCTTTGTAGCCTGGGAACAGAATGATACCGAAAAGTGTCTTGCTTATTATGAAAAATCTCTTGAAGAAAATCCTCAGAATTTAACTTCGATGAATGGACTTGGTTATGTACTTGCCTGTGAAGATAAGGATTTAACCAGGGCCCTTTCTTTGTGTAAGCAGGCAGTAAATCATGCACCTGATTCTGCAGCCTGTCTGGATTCTCTTGGATGGGTTTATTACAAGCTTGGATTATATGATGATTCAAGAAAGTATCTTGAGCAGGCCGAACAGCTTGATAAAGATAATCAAATAATCATGGAGCATATACAGATGCTCAATAAGGCAGGCCGCTGATGAAAAAGTTTTTAAGCCTTATTTGTTTATGTTCGTTTTTCTTCTGTCTCAGTGCCCAGCAGACAACCAATAATGCAGGGCTTACAGTTCCTGAAGAAAGAATAAGAACCGGAGAAGAAGGCTTTGCTGCTGAAGAATTCCGTAGAGGTGTTCAGGCCTTTTATAAAGGCTCCTACAGTGATGCAATTGTACAGTTTGAAAAAGCACTTTCTTATATGCCTAATGACAATCTGATTCTTGAATGGCTGGGTAAGGCCTACTATCAGGCAGGCATGGAGGGCACAGCGCTTTCTTACTGGCAGATAGCTTCGGACAACGGTTATGGCGGCCTTCTGCTTGATAATAAAATTGAAGTTGTAAAGGAACGCAGAATTACAGGCGATTCTGAAGACAAGCTCATGAGGCTTTCTGAATCGGGAAGCTTTGAAGGAAATGTAAATGGAACTATGGTTTTTTCGGGACCTGTTTCTGTTCTGCCTGATTATGACGGAAGCTTCTGGGTTACCTGCTACTCTTCAAATGAGCTTATAAAAATCACCCTGAACGGAAAGGTTATCGAAAGAATTTCGGGACCTCTTACCGGCTTTGACAGGCCTTTAGATATAATCCGTTTGAATGACGGCAATATGCTTGTAAGTGAAAGCGCCGGAGACAGACTGGCCCTGCTTTCTGAAAAGGGAAAGTTTATTAAATACATAGGGTCAAAGGGCAGGGGTGTCGGCAATCTTGTAGGACCTCAGTTTCTTGCAGTTGATTCAATGGGCAGAATCTATGTAACAGATTACGGTAACCGCCGTGTTGATGTTTTTGATGCCGAAGGAAACGGCCTTTATTATTTTGGACAGAAGAGCGGAGATTTCCCGGGACTCAAGTGCCCTACAGGAATTGCAGTTTTAGGAGACAGCGTTTTTGTTGCAGATGAAGATAGTGGCTGTATTTATGAGTTTGACCGCAGCGGAAACTATATCCGTGACCTTGTAGAAAAAGATACCTTTAATAAACCTGAATCGCTTAAATACTGGAACGGTTCTCTTGTAGTAAGTGACAGAAATAGAATTGTTTCTGTTGATGTTTCTACAGGTTCAATTTTTGAATATGCAAAAACAGGAAATGCACCAAGCCGTGTAACTGCAGCAGTCCCTGATGTAAACAACAATGTAATTGTAACAGATATTACTGCAAATGAAATTTATGTAATGTCAAAGGTTCAGGAGCTTGTTGGAGGCCTTTTTGTTCAGATTGAACAGGTTGATGCTTCGCGCTTCCCTGAGGTTACTGTTGAAGTTAAGGTTGAAAACAGACATCGCCAGCCGGTTGTAGGCCTTGAGCTTGATAATTTTTATTTTACAGAAAATAAAAGAGCTGTATCAAACCTTCAGTTTATAGGAAGTGCGGCAAATAATTCTTATGCAGATATTACAATAATTATAGACCGTTCTGCTTCCATGAAAAAATATTCAGACGAAGTTGAAACTGCAGTAAAAGAAATTGCTGCTGCCATGAAGGGACGGGGTTCCCTAAGAGTTGTTTCTGCTGGTGCAATTCCGGTTACAGAATATACAGGAAATCCTGATGGTGTTTCTGATTTTACAATTGAAGCTCTTAAAACTCAGGTTTCTTCTTCTGTGCCGGCAGACCTTGCAATAAGACTTGCCGCAAATGAATTGATTAATGCTGCTAAAAAACGGGCAATAATCTTTATTTCAGACGGAAACGTTACAGACTCTACCTTTGCAAAATATACCCTTACAGAGCTTTCTGCTTACCTGAATAATAACGCCATTGATTTTTCTTATATCCAGGTTTCTCAGGGGGCTGTGAGCCGCGAATATGATTATCTTTTGAATAATACTTCTGGTGATCAGTATTACGTATTCAGACCTGAAGGTCTTGGTTCAATTGTAAGGGATATAATAAATATTCCTCAGGGAACTTACCAGCTCAAATATGTTTCTGCCTTACAGAAGAATTTCGGTCAGAGCTACCTTCCTGTAGAAGCAGAAGTATATTTAATGAACAGAAGCGGTCGTGATGAAAGCGGCTACTTTGCTCCTCTGGAATAATTTTTCTAGAAAGTGATTTTTAAGCCAAGCTCATAATTAAGTCCCAGACGGAAGGTTTTTCCTTCTTCATAAGTAAAGGAAAGTCCTGCAGAAGAAGTTAAATTGAAATTTGTCAGGAAGGAAATTTCTGAGCCCCTGAGGTATGAATATATTTCTTTATGGGTTTTCTTCTGTGTAGAAAGTGTAATGCTTAAAGTGTCTGTTACTTTTGGATTTAAATTCAGCTCCTTAGATTTTTCCCAGAATAAATTTGTCAGGACCAGAAGAAGGCTGCTTTTTGTTTTACGGTTCCAGGCACCTGCAATTTTAAAATTCCAGTTAATGTAATTGTCTATGTAAAAGTCTGTGTTGATATTAAGGGTATTGGAATCCTGAATATAAAACATCAGAAGTTCTCCGGACGAAATCTGGAAGTAGGGAGAAGACCTGCTATCCGGAGAAAATTTTACAAGAGCGGAAACAAAGCCTGTGTATTCTTCCTGTCTGTACCAGTCAAAATAATTTAAGCTGCTGTTGCTTCCAAAAAGGTTTATAAAGTTTGAAGAAAGCCTGCCTTTAAGCTGGTAGGTATCTGTGTCTTTTTCGACTGTATGAATGACATCTCTTGAAAAGCCTGCACTTGCCGAAACAGGTAAATATAAATCTTTTATATTATTAAAAAGCTTGCGGCGCCAGGTAACATTATATTCCAGATTTCCGGAGCTTGAAAAATCCTGCGATAAAATATTTGTTTTATATCCTTTGTCAAAGAGAGAATAAAAAGGAATTGATTTATAAAAGAAAAGCAGGGAATTTTGATTTGAAAATATATTCTCTATGTCATCTGAATAATTAGAGCCTCTTTGATTTTTTTCTATGGAGCCCTTGTGGGTCATAACAAAAGAAAAGGCATTGGAATCTGTTGTAAAAGGAAGTGTGAACTTTAATGTATCTCCTGCAAGGAAAAGATTCTTCTCTGCTTGTCTGCCTGTCAATTCAAGACTAATATCCGGTGAGAGCTTTAAAAAATCATAGCTGCTCTTATACTGGGCCAATAAGGCTGTCTTTCTGTCTGCATCCTTAAAGCCGTCTGTAAACTGAAGAAGGGAAATGTCATACCATGAAATAAAATAATTACTCTTTGGAGTAAGAAAAGTATTTCCGCTTTCGCGGGAATCTTCATTCTGATCGGCTGTATATTTAAAGGTTATTTTATGAGAGCTGTGACTGGTTTTAAAACCTGCACTTGTCTGGGCCAGGTAATTCTGTTTCTGACTGCCGGAAGAACTTTCTGCTCCTGTCTGTCCCTGTAAAGAAAAATAATCCTTGAAGTTCAGGGAAAAATAATCCTTTTTTTCGAGTTTGTCTTTTGTGTATCTGTAAATTTCACCAAAATCAAAAAGAGAGAATAAAGGCTTTAATGTTGTAATTGAATGGCCGGCAGTTTCAATATCTAAATAGGATAGGGCAAGATCTGCAGAAGCTTTTATGTCAAAAAGGCTTTCTTCTGTCTTTATATTTGTTTTTATATAATCAGAAGTCTTTTTTCCGTTAGAGGTATTAAGGGTTATTCCCTGTTGGGAAATCAGTTTTAAAAGTGTCCATTGGTTTTCAAATTTAATACCTGTTTCATTTTTTGTAATAAAGCTGTTTGAAAGCTTTTGAGGTGTTTCAAGTCCTGTAGAAAGGGCATCATAAAAAGTAAGGTACTGGTTCTTATAAGTAATTCCGTTTGTAAATGCCGAAAAGGAAGTTTTTCCTGCAGCTTCATCAGTCTGATTTACCTGATACTTTCCAGTAAAGCTTGTATCATAGGTCAGACCCGGCAGAATATTATAGGCAAAACCTGCTCCTGTTGTTACAAAACCATTTTCATAATCAGAGCTTTCTTCTTCATAAAGAATATAGATTTTATCAAGTTCATTTACACTTTCATTTAAGGTAACAAAACCCGTTCCAGGGTCATAAACCGCTCCTGCCAGTAAAACCCCGTTTTTATAAACCCTTACAGAACCTGCCGAAGCCTTTTTACCTATATCAAAATATTTTACAGGACTTATATTTCTTTGGGCAAAAACAAGAGAAAGTTCAGGCTTTTTTTCAAGATAAAGCTGTGGATATTTGTCTGCAAAAGGAAACCTGTAGGCCGGAGAAAGTGGATCCCTGTTTGAAGCTGAATAATTAAGATTTTCAACCTGGGCGTACTGGGCCTGTTCATCAAAGTAGTCTGTCTGTAAATAATAAAAATCATTCTGCAAACGGACCAGGTAGGTTAATTCGCTTTCTTCTGTATCCCGGTCTTTTATAAGAAACTGGCTATTGCTGCCTGGACTGATTTGATATCTGCCTGCACAAATGTAAGGAGAAAAGCCCTGTGGACTTTGAATTATAAAGGCTCTTTTTCCGTCTACTATTTTTGTCATGGAACTGTAATCAAGGCTTGAATAATCGGCAAGATTCAAACTTGAGTCGGAAAGACTGAAGAAGCTTTGAAGCTGTCCTGCAAAAGTAGAAGGGTCATCATAAGTACCTGTATCATCTAAGAGCTGCTGACACTGTGAGTCATCATCAAAGGTAAGAAGAACATAAGGACTTGTATCTGTGTTTATGACATTTGAAAGTGAATCGGACAGAATAAGAAGATGTTTGTTTGTGTCTATTATGTATTCAAGCCCAGACAGCTTATATAGGCCTGCAGAGGACTGAATATAAATGTCCCTTACATGAAAGAGGGCATCTGACGGTATTACAAAAACCTTTGATTTTGCAAAATTATATAGTTCGGTTGTGGTATCTTTTACACTGTTATTGCCGTAAAAAAGAGCGCTTTTTTGCTCTGTCATGTCATAGCGTAAAAGAAAATCGCCCTTCCATTTCTCTGAATCTACATCATCAAAATGAAACATTATACCAGGGGCTTCATTTTTACCGCCGGCAATTCCATAACCGTTTATGGTCGAAGAATATTCTGCAGGGAAGGTAATGTTCCTGTTGGAAAACTTAAACTCATTTAAATAGCCAGTGCCCTTATAACCCAGAGTGTAGGTATTGTTTTTAAATTGATCCAGAAATTCCAGCTGAAAATAAAATTGCGGTGTTATATGTATAAGGGCAGAAAGATCTACTTCTGTTTCAAAAACCGGTGGCTGGGCACTTATGCCAAAGGGGTTTCCCATTCCAAAGCTTGTATCTACGGAACCATTCATATGTCCATACCAGCTGCCGGTTATTTCATAGGCCCAGGCCCTGGTGCTGAACAGAGTCTGAAAAAGTCCCAGTCCAAGAAGACATACAAAAAGCTTTATGCCCCTGTTTAATTTTTCAAGCATTCTTGCTTTATGTATTTTTATGTCAGGATGTTTTTGTTCAAGATTTAATATAGCCTTTTCTACATTCTGTTTTTTTTCATTGTCATCGTCAAAGAGTCCCGGCTGATATGTGCGTTCTGTTTTTTCTATGTTTTCAAGGGCAATTCCCAGCAGACGGATTCCCCGGCCTCTTTCATATTTTTTCTCAAAAAGCTCCTTTGCTTTTTCATAAAGGGCGTCAAGAGTAAGAATGGACTGGGGATAGGTCTCCTGAATAGAAACAGTAGAAAAATCTTCATAACGGATTTTCACCTGAACAGTACGGGAAAAGCCCTTTTCTTTTAAAAGCCTGAATATTACAGAATGGCATAATTCAAGGATTGAAGTTTCTGCAGTATAAATATCTGTAAGGTCAAAAGGGAAGGTTCTTTCGTTACTTATTGAATGACTTTTGGTCTTGCGGTCAAAGGTAACAGTTTCTATTCCTCGGACTACATTATATAAAAAAGTGCCTGTGTTCTGACCATACATAAAGGTAAGGGCGTCCAGAGTTTTTTCATGAATATCTCTGGTGGTCCTGAGTCCTGCAGACCTTAAGGCTTCATAGGTTTTGTCACCAATTCCCCAGACTTTTTTCAGGGGAAGATTAAGCATAAAGCTTTCTTCTGTGCCTTCTTCTATCATATAAAAGCCGTCCGGTTTCTGCATGTCACTAGCCAGCTTGGCCAGATATTTTGTAGGGGCCAGGCCTATTGATACTGTCAGACCTGTTTCTTTTTTAACCCTTTCTTTTATTCTGCGGGCAGTTTCCTGGGGCGGACCAAAAAGCTTTTCGGTTCCTGTTAAATCTATAAAGGCTTCGTCTATAGACATCTGTTGAACATCAGGAGAAAAGTCGGAAAAAATCTGCATAATCTGAAAGGATAATTCGGAATAACGCTTCATTCTTCCGTGGACGAAAATGCCCTGGGGGCAAAGCTGGTAGGCCCTGGCAACAGGCATGGCAGAATGAACTCCAAAAACACGGGCTTCATAGGAGGCAGTAGAAACAACGCTGCGTTTATCCTGTGGCAGGCCTCCTACAATTACAGGCTTTCCTCTATACTCAGGATGATCAAGCTGCTCTACGGAAGCAAAAAAGGCATCCAGGTCTGCGTGAAGATAATAATGTTTGATTTCTTTATCTTCACCTGTCATTGGCTTTCCTGTGTATTAAGCGTTTTTGTAAGGGAATAATATTTATTTTCATTCTTGGAATAAAAAATCTCTTCTACCATAATCTGCTGTTCTTTCTGATCACAACCATAATTAAATACAAGACTCTGGCCTGGATATAAAGGCAATAAGAATTCAGCCTGGTCTTTATTTATAAGCTTATAATCATTTTCGGAATATAATACAGGATTCTGTGATTGTATTTTTACACTTGTATATAAAGGAAACTGAGAAGAGGTAATTTTAATCTGCCTTATAATGTCATCAAAAAGGCTTTTGTCACTGCAGGTAAGTGAAAAATCATACTGGTCTTTTAAAGTCTGAGGTAGTTCTACAATTTCAACAGCCTTTGAACTTACTTTTTTTCCTGAATAAACTGAATAATTAATTATAATCAGAAAGAGCACTACAAAAAGATATGAGCCTGATATAACGAAGGCAAAGACTTTTTTGCTTGAATACCATTTTTTCATGGAATTTAAAATTCTTAACCACATAAGATAAACAGGCAGCAGGATAAGCGACATTGCAAAGGGCAGGGAATTGGAGTGTATTAAAACCTCATGCAGGCTTGCCTTGTCCGAAATTTTAAATAAGCCGTTGATATAGGGAATAAAGGGAATAATCAGAAAAATAAAAAGTATAATATGAATCCAGTTACGGCGGAAGAGAAGTGAAATTACCGCAACCATGTAAATCAAAAGAAAAATAGGGAACAAAGAAATATCAACAAGGGTAAAGATTACCAGATTTATAAAGGTATCTATAACAAGCAGAAAATCCAGGGAACGGGTGGTATATTTTTTCTGCAGGGAAAGATTAAGCATGAAAAAGGCAGAAACCATCAGGGTTGCAACTGAAATTTGAAGAATGATAAAGCCGTAAACAGTATAATTGTCCGGGGCAGGGCCTGCAAAAAGTCTGTAGAGGCCCTTTCCTATAAAAAAGCCGCAGTAGGAAAATATATAGGTTATAGGAAGGGTATACCAGATTGTACTTATTTCCTGCCAGAATTCCCTCTTAAGATTTTTATTTATAAAGCCAAGACAGAAAACAAATAAAAAGCCCAGAAGCAGGATTATGATGATAGAATTGATGATTCTTAATTCCGAAAGCCAGATTCTTTTTCCAAAAAGCCTGAACATAAAGGAATGGGAATCCTGAGGTTTTACACTGGTTCTTGCATAGGAATTTATGCAGGATATTAAAACCTGATCTATTTTTTCTGCATTTTTAATATCTGCCCAGATACAGGGAATATCAAGCTCCAGAAAGGCCAGAAGAGTCTTGTCCTTAGAGAAAGTATAGTCTGCAATCTGACTTATATAAAAAACAGGGAGTCCTTCGGTTATTTTTGCATCGCTGTAGGCATCGAATAAATCTTTAAGCATCCAGGAAGGCGAATGATTTTTATTACTTCCGGCAATAATGGTATTTTTACTGGCAGAAAGGTTAAAAATAAAGACATTATTTGTTTCATTAGAGGAAAGGGAGTCTGCAAAAACTTGGGAACCATAAATAATATTGTCCCGGGGCAGCTCCAGACGGCAGCCGTAAGCGAAAACTACAGAAGAATTGATATTTTTATCCTTTAATTCTTCAAGGGCAGGCATAATATTGCTGCGCCATTGATAAGCTTCATCAAGATCAAATAAAAGTATTAAATTATGGTCAGATTGTGTGTCTTCTGACGAAAAGTTGACGATAATATTGTAAGGAAGATTGTTGGTGCCTCCTGCTGTCAGCAGTTGTACCTGTGGTTGAAAGCCTTTTTTTTCAAGATATGTAAAGAAATCTGTGCAGATATTCTGTGCACAAAGAGGCATAGCTGCAAGAAAGAGTAAAAAAATCAGTAAAATTGATTTTGTAAAAGCTTTCATCCGCATTCAGTTTATTATTTAAGTGTTTACAATGCAAGACCCTTGGTGTATAATAATTGAAACATATTATATAACAAAAAGTTTTGAGAAGGTGAAATGAGCGCATCCGATAAAAAATTTATTATTGAACTACCTCTTAAAGTAATCCTCACCGAAGACGGAGCATCAAATTTTATTAGTCATAACAAAAAGCTTATGCGCTTCCGACTTGCGGATAATGTAGATGAATATGGTATTTCATTAAATAAATTCTCTCCACAGTCAATTCAAAGTATGATTCTTCTGGACTATATTTCTAAAATTGAAATATCTATGTCCGAATTTGTTTCTTCCCGCCAGGAAGTTATGGATCTTTCAAAGGTTGTTGTTTATTCCCTTTTGTACAAGCAGTTTGACCGCGATGTTTATGCGGCTCTTATTCAGTGTGAATGTGTACGAAAGCATAACAGGGCAAATCCTTCGCATCTTATTGATGAAAAAACAAAGATGAGCGAAAGACAGCTACGTTCAATTCTGCAGAATAAAGAAACTGTAATTCAGCAGACAAGAAGAGGCATTCTTGACCCGATCTGGAAAGCTATTATGACTAATCCGGATTATTCAGATGAAGAAAAAAATATCTATCTTTTGATGTCAGAAAAGTTCATGAACAGACTGGGCCTTATGAACTGGTATATTATCACTCTCTTTCATAAATCAGATGGTGCTAATGAAATGTTCATAGCAATCCGAAACCTGCTCTCTTCTTACATGGAAAAATCAAAGGTTGCAGAATATATTTCGGTAATGGTAATGGAGCTTGCTCTTAACAACGAAAATACCAATATCCGTAAAGAAGCAAGAAATATGTATCAGGATGTTGAAGATATTGACGCCCTGATTTTTGACCCGGAGGTTCGTGCAAAAATTGTAGCAGAGCTT
>JAEEGL013635436.1_pt1 | contig 10097 bp, 5 predicted proteins | sample 9134231 | NCBI WGS metagenome assembly JAEEGL01 (sample SAMN16246548, study PRJNA631951) | gut metagenome | biome: gut microbiome; feature: rumen; material: fiber-attached | host: Bos | place: Iran: Karaj | collected 2018-10 | reverse complement strand
GGCGGCTATATGCGTGAAGAACCCCATACCCAAACCGCCCAACTTGTCAATAAGACGGTGACGGGTAAGTAGGCGCATTAGGTCGCTTTTTGTGATTTTCCCGTTCACCACGTATGCCAACGCTTCAAGAATGTCTCGACCGAAGTACGCTATGTAGCCTGCAATCTCTTGGTGGTACTCGTTGTAGAAAGCGGGCTTCTCTTCAAAAGTCATATCGAACAGTCCGCCGCTGATTTCCCAACCACGCTCAAATTCCCGAATGCCATTGTGTATGTTCCACAATTTCTTTGTCACCTTTTCCTCGTCGTCACATACAAACGGCACACTATATTCCCGAACCATATCCTTGTATGCCTCTTTGAATTTGCGGGCGTTCTCCACAGTCATTCGTTGCTTGCTTTGCTGTAACTCTTTTGCGACTGATTTCTTGGCGGTGTATTCCGTTCCCTCCAAGTGCCACCCATACTCATTATGTAGCAAGGCCAGAATCGTTCCCAACGGCAATTCATACATTGCTGACTGAAAAGTGAATGTATCGTATTCCACCTCTTCGCTGTCAACGTACTTGACCAAAGCCTCAACAATATCTGTCATATCAATGTTATCCTTCGACGGCGTGTTCTGCTCAAATATTTTTTCGTATTCGTCGTGTTTCCGCTTTGATAAGCAGTCAAGTACCTTAATTTTACTGTGGTCGGCAACACCCATATTGAGCATTCCGTGGAAATATATGCGGGCGACTATTTCCTTCTCTCGAATTCGGTTAGCGAATTGTTCTATGTCGTTGGCAAAGAATCCACGATTTTGTAATGGCATAAAAAATACTTCCCATTCGTTTTTGTCCTTTATCTCGCAGCCTACGCCGAAGTAGGTAGTGACAACAATCCCATCATAGCCGTTGGGGATTTTTGAGTTAGTTAGCACATAGTCAACCTCTTTACTATGTCTCTGTTTTCTGTTGAAATCCACCAACTTAATTCCGTCACGATTAAAATAGTCTGCCAACACAGCATTCCTTTTGGTGTCGTTTTCGCATATCAGCACCTTTTTGCCTACCTCTTTCGCCTTTTTTATATCACGAATCATAGCGTTTACTGCTGACGTGTAATCTTGTGAGATACAAGGGACAATGTTCTTGTTGTATTTCGAGGGCTTCACGATTCTCACGAAAGAAGTCTTGTCTTTGTCCAAATAGTTCACCTCTATGGACGGTGTTGCGGTCATTAAAACCAATTTAGTCCTGTTATGTTTGACCTTGGCATAGTTACGGATATGCCCCAGCAAATCCAACATTAGTTCCTTACGGAACACCTCGTCGGTCAAGTGGATTTCGTCGATTATTATATAATCGAAGTTGCCTTCAACTTGTCCAAAGTTGCTGACCAACCAATTAAACGAGCAGCAAAGCGATTTTGATTTGTCCGTTAGGTCGGCTGTTTGTGTGTGTATGCTATAGCAGCGAATAATGTCCATTCCGTTAAACTTGCTCTTTAGGACGGTATTCCTACCGCAGGCATAACACACACGCTTGCCCAGTCGGATAAGGCATTTGGCAAATTCTGTTTTTCCCGACCCCGTTGCAGCATCCAAATAAATAATGTCTTTGTCTGTTTGGATTATTTGTTTGATATTGTTCGTTTCCGCTATGGGTGTTCCTGTGATATACTCATTGGACGGCAGATTGATTTGTCTGTCATATTCCACTTGTGCCAGCCTACGGACGGATTCGTCCATAGCAATAATCGGACGAATAGTGTGCTGTATATTACAGGCGGTAAGATATTCCCGCAACATTGCGATATTCCGTTTCAAATACACCAAACTCCCTGCGTTAGCCGTCTTATGCCATTTTCTCACGTCATCCAAATGGTTTGTGGGAAAACCATATGAACATATTTTATAGGTTTCCTCTTCGCTCACGCCCAATGTGTGCAACGCCAAAACCACCGCTAATCTATCCTCATAGGGGGCGTGCTCCTTACCCTTGGTTGTTTTCCATATCGTTTGTGTTGCGGTTGAGGTGTCATAGTTGAACTCGAACATCTGCGTAGTCACGGCTGCGGCTATCGCTTCTTGTGATACTTTGACGATATTGGCGGTCTGTTCCTTCTGCGCCGTCTCTTGATTCTTCTGTAACGCCTCAAAAAACTCTGCTGTTTGGAAAATATCGTACCCTTTATTGCTTTGATTCAAAACGCATTCACTATTCCAAAACGCCATACCCTGTGAAATCTTGCGGCACGCTTGGTCAATCGTTATGTCATCACCCAAAGTGATATAGTTTTTGCGCAGAAACTGTACAAACAGATTTGAGAACGTATCGAAGGCGGACTGAAAGCACAACTTGTTTTTCTGCTCTTCCCCGACCTCGGTATGGCATAATATATGTAATGTGCCGCTACCGCTTTTCTTCAATAGCCGCATCCATTCGGGCTTTACTTTTCCCAACAAGCCGTAGATAGTGTCGAAAATAGGATTGGGTTCGCCGTCCAAATCCAGCAATATATGTCCGTCCCAATGCGGGTAGTCGTCTTTCAGCGGGCGGCAGTCTTGGCCGTCAACGAACCATACGCCCAAGACATTTTTTTTCTTGAAATCTTTGTATTCTTTTGTTTTCTTTCCGTCTTGGCCGTATACTTCCTCGCCATATTCTGGGAAGTTGTCACGCAGTTTTTGTAAATCATTATCCAAATCAAACGCATATCCCGTTGACCATTTCTGTTTTTCAAGGAAGTCGTGTACGGAAAGTTTTTGTCGTAAATCTTCCAGCTTTTCCGCCCCATAGGGGGTGATACTTTTTGTGATTATCATATTCGTGGGTTTATTTTTATTCGTGGGCGGTTCTTTTGTTGTGTCGGTTGGACGGGCGGCCCCACGAAAACCGCCCGTTCCGACAATACTATAGAAGTTAATTACGCTTCTATAGTATTTATATTACAAATATAATAAAAAAATCGCAAAACCGCAAATTAAAATGCGTTTTTTGGGAGGCAACTTTGCAACTTTTGCCCACTTTTATGTCATTTTTGCCCGCTTTTTTGTCATATTTTGGATTCTAACAACCTCCAAAAGTTGCAGATTCCTTGACATTTCTTGCAGTTTTTGTCTTGTTTTTGACACCATTGCAAAAAATAGAATTGAAAAGTGTACCAACATAATAATCGAAATGTACCACCTGCGAAAAACATTCTAAAAAGTGTCACTTTTCCACCGTTTTATGCCACTTTTGCCCGCTTTTTTGTCATTTTTTGGATTTTCAACTTTTGAAAAAGTTGCGTTTACAGCCTGTTTTTTTGTTATTTTTGCCGATTATTTGACTTAACGGATTTTTTATGACAAAGGAACAAGAGCGTGCGGAACTGCACCGTGCGATTTGGCAGATAGCCAACGACCTGCGTGGCAGCGTGGACGGCTGGGATTTCAAGGCGTATGTCCTTGGTATGCTGTTCTATCGCTTTATCAGCGAGAACCTTGCCGACTACATTAACAAAGGTGAGTGTGAGGCGGGGAATCCCGACTTCAACTATGCTGACCTCGCCGACGAGCAGGCAGAGTACGGGCGTGAGGACACGGTGAAGGAAAAAGGATTCTACATTCTGCCGTCTGAACTGTTCGTGAACGTGCGCAAGAATGCCAAGACCGACGAGAACCTTAACGAAACGCTGGCACGGGTGTTCGACAACATTGAGAAATCAGCCATTGGCACGGAATCCGAAGACGACCTGCGTGGGCTGTTCGACGACATAGACGTGAACAGCAACAAGTTGGGTGCGACCGTTGCCAAACGCAACGAGAAATTGGTGAAGATTTTGGACGCAATCGGAGACTTGAAGTTGGGACGGGTTGAGGATAACACCAACGACCTGTTCGGTGACGCATACGAATACCTTATGACTATGTATGCGAGCAGCGCAGGCAAGAGCGGGGGCGAGTTCTACACCCCGCAAGAAGTCTCGGAACTGCTTGCCAAAATCACCTTGGTGGGCAGAACCGAGGTAAACAAGGTGTATGACCCCGCCTGCGGTTCGGGGTCGCTGCTGCTGAAGTTCGCCAAGGTGCTGGGACGTGAGAAGGTGCGACAGGGATTCTTCGGACAAGAGATTAACATTAGCACCTACAACCTATGCCGAATCAATATGTTCCTGCACAACATTAACTACGAAAAGTTCGACATAGCGCACGGCGATACCCTGCTTGAACCGAAGCACTGGGACGACGAGCCGTTCGACTGTATCGTGTCCAATCCGCCGTATAGCATTAAGTGGAGCGGCGACGACAACCCTCTGCTGATTAACGACCCCCGCTTTTCACCCGCTGGCGTTCTCGCACCCAAGAGCAAGGCGGATTTGGCGTTCACGATGCATATGTTGTCGTGGTTAAGCACGAGCGGCACGGCGGCAATCGTTGAGTTCCCTGGCGTGCTGTACCGTGGCGGGGCGGAACAGAAGATTCGGAAGTACCTCATTGACAACAACTATGTGGACACCGTGTTCCAACTGCCCCCCGACCTGTTTTTCGGAACGAGCATTGCCACCTGTATAATCGTGCTGAAGAAAAGCAAGAAAGACAATAGGATTCTGTTTGTGGATGGCAGTACAGAGTTCGTTCACGAAGGAAACAAGAACAAGTTGGCGCAGGCTAACATTGACCGCCTGCTGACCGCTTTCGTGGAGCGGCAGGACATTGACCATTTCTGCAAATTGGTGGCGTGCGAGGACGTGGTAGCCAACGACTGCAATCTGTCGGTGAGTTGTTATGTTGAGCAGGAAGACACACGGGAAGAAATAAACATTGTAGAACTGAATAAAGACATTGCCGAAATAGTTGCACGGCAGCAGGTATTGCGTGCCGAGATAGACAAGATTGTTATGGATTTAGAACGATAGAATTATGAGCAAAATAGAAGAACTGATTCAGAAGCATTGCCCTAATGGAGTGGAATATAAAAGCGTTGGAGACATTTTCTTGTTATATAAAGGAATGAATGGTGTTTCGGGGAAATGGGCAGAAAGTGGAAATTGCGTGTTTATAGACTACCTAAACGCATACAATCACTTGAAAATAGACGTGTCCTTGCTGAAAAATGCAACGGTAAAAAAACTTGAACAAAATATTGTCGAGAAAGGAGACATACTATTAACTTGTGCTTCAGAAACGCCCAATGAATGTGCCATATCTTCTGTTGTTGAAGATAACATACAAGAAAACGTTTTTCTTGATGACCACCTTTTTGGGATTAAACTGAAAGATGAGTATCGTAATTATGTAAACACTGTTTTTATCAATTATTACTTTCATTCAAACGAGTTCAGATTGAAAGTGAACAAAGCGGTAAGAGGTGTTACCCGTTTTTACATAGTAAATGCTAATTTTTTGAAATTAACAATTCCCGTCCCCCCGCTACCCGTACAAGAGGAAATTGTGCGCATATTGGACAACTTTACGGAACTTGAAAAGGAACTTGAAAAGGAACTTGAAAAGAGGCGGCAGCAGTACGAATATTACCGCAATAAGTTGTTGAGTTTCAATCAAATAGGGGGGGGTATCGCACAACAAGTAAAATGGGTGAAAATGAGTGAGATAGGAACATTTACAAGAGGTAGTGGTATCCAAAAGAAAGACTTTGTGGATAGCGGTGTGGGGTGTATCCATTATGGACAGATACACACATACTACGGTACTTTTGCATACGAAACCAAATCGTTCATTACACCCCAATATGCGAGGAAGTTAAAGAAAGCACAGACAGGTGACTTGGTTATTGCCACCACAAGCGAAGATGCAGAAGGCGTATGCAAGGCGGTGGCTTGGCTTGGGAAAGACGAGGTGGCGGTAAGCACGGACGCATACATTTTTCACCACAACCAAAATCCAAAATACATTTCATATCTGTTTCAGACGGATATGTTTTTGGAACACAAGAAAAGATATGCTACGGGAACAAAGGTTATCCGTGTATCGGGTGAAAATATGGGGAAGTTCTGTTTTCCATTGCCCCCGCTTGCGGAGCAGGAACGCATAGTAGCCATATTGGATAATTTTGAAACATTGGTGAACGACATTTCTGTTGGCTTGCCCGCCGAGATTGAAGCACGGCGCAAACAGTACGAGTACTACCGCAACAAATTACTGACGTTTAAAAGAAAAACAGCATAAGGTATGAAAAACAAAGGTGTTATCTACATTCTGACAAACCCGTCTTTCCCCGATTATGTGAAAATCGGCTATGCAACCGACATTGAAAAACGATTGAAACAACTGAATCGCAGCGAGACCATTCCGTTTGCTTTCCGTGTGTATGCAGTGTACGATGTGGAGCAGGAACTGACCGACAAGGAACTGCACAAACTGATTGACAATCTCAATCCCGACCTGCGCACCATTGAGACCTTCGACGGAAAGGAACGGGTAAAAGAGTTCTATGCTATGTCGGCGGAAGACGCATACCTACTTCTTGAATGTATTGCGAAAATTAGCGGTACACAAGCACGTTTAAAGCGTATGCAACCCGAAGGACACGAAATCATTGACGAACAGATTGCCCAAGAGATAAAGGAGACCGCAAGGCGAGGTGTGTTCCGTTTCAGCGAATGTGGCATACCCGTCGGCAGCGTAGTCACCTTTGTGGAAGACGACAATATAAAGGCGGAGGTCTTGGATGACAGGCATATCAGATACAACGGGGAAACAACCTCATTGTCGGCACTTGCTCAAAGACTAAAAGGATTTGACCACGCAGTCCAAGGCACTTTGTGGTTCACCTATGAGGGAGAGAAATTGACCGACCGCAGAGAACGCCTTGAAAAAGAAAAACGATAGAATATGACCAACTACAACCTCATATCCGAAAACCCCGAAAGCACCGTTGTAGCCGAATATCCAGCGGAATACAAGACCGCTCGTTCTACCACCTACCAAAGCGAGGCGGCATTGGAAAAGGCGTTCATTGACCTGTTGCAACAGCAGGCGTATGAGTATCTGCCAATCAAGTCGGAGAAGGAACTGATTTTCAACCTGCGCAACCAGTTGGAAATCTTGAACGACTATCTATTTACCCCCACCGAGTGGGAACGGTTCTATACGGGTGTGATTGCCAAGGCGGACTGCGGCATAGTGGAAAAGACCACGCTCATACAGGAGGACAGCGTGCAGTTGTTGAAGCGTGACGACGGTACAATCAAGAATATCCGCCTCATTGACAAAGACCATATCCATAACAACCGATTGCAGGTTATCAACCAATATGTTTCCCAAGGCGGCACGGCTGAAAACCGCTACGATGTGACCGTATTGGTCAACGGATTGCCGCTGGTACACATTGAGTTGAAACGGCGTGGTGTGGATATTAAGGAGGCATTCAATCAAATCAACCGCTATCAGCGTGAGAGTTTTTGGAGTGGTTGCGGGCTGTTCGAGTTTGTGCAGATATTTGTAATCAGCAATGGCACATACACCAAGTACTACAGCAACACCACACGCTTTACACATATCAAGGAATTGTCGGACAAACCCACCCATAAGGGCAAGCGCACCAGTAACTCGTTTGAGTTTACGAGTTGGTGGGCGGATGCCAACAATGTGCCGATAACCGACCTAATGGATTTCGGCAAGACCTTCTTTGCAAAGCATACGATACTGAACCTACTGACCAAGTATTGCGTGTTCACCACCGAGCGGATTCTGCTGGCTATGCGCCCCTATCAAATCGTGGCGACCGAGAAGATAATCACCAAAATTAACATTGCCACGCAGTACAAACGGTTCGCACCCTGCGAGAGCGGCGGCTATATTTGGCACACAACAGGCAGCGGCAAAACGCTTACAAGTTTTAAAACAGCCCAAATCGCCAGCAAGTTGCCCTACATAGACAAGGTGCTGTTCGTGGTTGACCGCAAGGACTTGGACTATCAAACGATGAAGGAGTACGACCGTTTTGAAAAGGGAGCGGCAAACGGCAACACGTCAACCACAATCTTAAAGAAGCAGTTGGAGGATGACAACTGCCGCATAATCGTCACGACCATTCAGAAGTTATCCATATTCACCAAGAAGAACACGGGACACCCCGTGTTCAAGAAGCATTTGGTGCTGATATTCGACGAGTGTCACCGCAGTCAGTTCGGCGATATGCACCGTTTGATTACCAAGCATTTCAAGCAGTGCCACCTGTTTGGATTCACGGGTACACCGATATTCGCTGTTAATTCCTATTCGGGCGGCGCACCCGAATTGAAGACCACCGAGCAGGCGTTTGGTGAGAAACTGCATACCTATACCATTGTGAACGCTATCAATGACAAGAACGTGCTGCCGTTCCGCATTGATTATGTGCAGACCATTAAGCAAGAGGACGAAATCATAGATAAGAAGGTAAGCGACATTGACCGAGAGAAGGCGTTACTATCGGCTGAACGGATTCATAATGTGGTCGCCTACATTTTGGAACACTTCAATCAGAAAACCAAACGCAACGACTACTACCAACTGAAGGAGCGGCGGCTGCGGGGGTTCAATTCTATTTTCTGCGTACAATCTATAGATGCGGCGAAACTGTACTACACCGAGTTCCAAAAGCAGATGGCGTTGTTACCGCCCGACAAGCGGCTGAAGATAGCCACCATATATTCCTACGGGGCTAACGAGGCGGATGACGAGAACGGGTTTATGGGTGACGAGAATAGCGAGAACACCGACAGCCTTGATATGGTGAGCAAGGGTTTCTTGCAGAAGGCGATATTCGACTACAACCAACTGTTCAACACCAACTATGACATATCGTCCGACAAGTTCCAAAACTACTATAAGGACTTATCCTTGCGGGTCAAGAATCGTGAGGTGGATTTGCTGTTGGTGGTCAATATGTTCCTCACGGGATTCGACGCTACCACGCTGAACACCTTATGGGTGGACAAGAACCTGCGGCTGCACGGGCTGTTGCAGGCGTATTCCCGAACCAATCGTATCCTCAATTCCGTCAAGACATTCGGCAACATTGTCTGTTTCCGCAACCTTGAAGAGGCTACCAACGAGAGCATAGCCCTGTTCGGCGACAAGGACGCTGGTGGAATCGTGCTGCTGAAAACCTACGAGGAATACTATGAAGGCTACATAGACAGCAAGGACAAGGAACACAAGGGCTACAAGGAGTTGGTGGAACTGCTGTTGGAAAAATACCCCGTTGGCGAACAGATAATTGGCGAGCAGAACAAGAAGGATTTCATTAAACTGTACGGCGCAATCCTCAAACTGAAAAACATACTATCCACCTTCGATAAGTTTGAGGGTAACGAAATTCTATCCGACCGTGATGTGCAGGATTACCATAGCACCTACATTGACCTCTACAACGAGTTTCGACCGAACAAGAAGGACAAAGAGAATATCAACGATGATGTGGTGTTTGAAATGGAACTGATAAAGCAGGTGGAAATCAACATTGACTACATTCTAATGCTGATAAAGAAGTATCACGACAGCCACTTGCAAGACAGGGAAATCGTGGTCAGCATAGGCAAGGCGGTCAATTCGAGTATGGAATTGCGCAACAAAAAGGAACTCATTGAGCGATTCATTGAAAGCCTCACCCCTGCAAGCGATGTGGATAGTGATTGGCGTGCATACGTGCAGCAGCAGAAAGAGGACGAACTGAACGCCATAATCAGCGAAGAGAAGTTAAAAGAAACAGAAACGAAAGCGTTTATGGACAATGCCTTCAAGGACGGCACGCTGCAAACAACGGGAACTGCATTTGCGGGAATCCTACCGCCTGTATCACGATTCTCACCCACACAGGAACGCACACAAAAGCGGGAGCGCATATTAGAACGAATCAAGGCATTCTTTGAACGGTTCAAAGATTTGATATAGAACAAAAAAGGGGCTGCTGCCCCTACTGATTGTGTTATCCCTCGATTCGATTGATTCGGTTTTGTGGTCTGGGTTTGAGGCTCGTTGTTCCTTCCCGTGTAATTTCCAAAATGCCCGTTTCGGTGAGTATTAGAATGATGGACAAGTTGTGTTCAGCCATAATCTGAACGGCAACAGCAACCGTGCCTTCCCTGTTGCTGATTTCACCTGTCAAAGAGACGCACAGGCTT
>JAEEGL012654251.1_pt1 | contig 10097 bp, 12 predicted proteins | sample 9134231 | NCBI WGS metagenome assembly JAEEGL01 (sample SAMN16246548, study PRJNA631951) | gut metagenome | biome: gut microbiome; feature: rumen; material: fiber-attached | host: Bos | place: Iran: Karaj | collected 2018-10 | reverse complement strand
TATAATTTAGATGTCTTGCGGGAAACTGCATGACAAATTGATCTTTTCCATACTCCCAGGCGCTCGACGGCCCGGGACCGGCGGCACGCAAGACGCGGAGACCTCCAAACTCCAAGGAGCGGCGAGACGTCCTGTCTCGCCGAATGCGGAGTCCGCCAAGGGCGGGTGGCAACATCCGCCGACGTAGGAAGATTTGATATAATAATAGCCAAGGAAAGGAGGAGGCAATGTCGGAAAAAATGAAAGTCTACGTTGAGACGACTGTCGTCAGCGATGCCACGGCATTGCCGACCAACGACCTTGCGCTTGCAGGACGCCAGATAACGACCCGCAAATGGTGGAGCTCGGCAGCAGAAAGGTTTGAGTTGTATTGTTCCGATGTCGTCAAGCGAGAGGCGTTGCGCGGCGATCCTGATGCGGCGCGGCGACGGATTGCCGCGCTCTCGCAGATTTCCGAACTACAGACGTCCGCGCAGGCGCTTGGGCTTGCCGCGAAACTCATCGAGGGCAAGGCGGTGCCAAAGGAGTATCCTGATGATGCCCTTCATATCGCGCTTGCCGCAGTATGCGAGATGGATTTTCTTGTGTCGTGGAATTTCAAGCACATAACGAATGCACAGACGATTCCGCTTGTGAAGCGAATCTGCGAAGATAACGGTTTTATCTGTGCAGAGATATGCACGCCATATCAACTTCAAGAGGAAGGAGGTGCTGCATGATGGAGCTACAGAAAGAGGATACGCTGGAAGAGATGTGGCGGATCAAGCGCGAGATTGCCGCCGAATATCCGACATGGGATGCATATGTTGCCGGTATTCTTGCCTTTCAGGAGGAGGAGCGCCGGCGCGGTGTGAAATTCGTGTCGTTCCCGCCGCGTAGGCCAAAACCGTCTTTTACGACAGTTTGACAATTTTGGCCCTTGGCGGGCATGCGCCGGCGGCTATATCGCGATGAGCGACGAATGATCTTTAATATCGGCGGGTCGACTTGCCAAAGCCCGCCAAGGTCGCCACCATGGTAGGGCGCGCTCGCCGAGCGCGCCGCCCCCGCGGGAGAGCGACAGAGAAACCGCCGCGCACGCGAAAGCGCGCCTCCGGCGGGACGTACGCAACAGCGTATAGTAGCTTCACGAGAAAACCGCTAATTTTCTAATGCAGAAGCGAAATACGATGGTGCGTTGCGTGGCCATCCACGCGGCGTACTTTCATATTCTATTTCTGCATAGGCTCTTAGCGGTGCCTCTCGTGAGATTGAATTTCGAGAGTGCGCCGCTCTTCTTTTGCCGCCGGCGCTCCTCTCGCAACAAGTAGCGGCGAAAGGAAAGGGATGTGGCAAAATGAAAATATTAGTGGCTGTTGTATTGGGGTTGGTGACTACATTTGCAGAAGGGGCAACAGAGAAAGTAGAACAAGCAGTAGCTTGTCCTCAGTGTCACGGATCAGGTAAGCAGTCAAAGTGGGTGACTTGTCCAGAGTGCAATGGAACATCAGAAATCAAGAGCGAGATACATAATGGCAGCATGTACAATGTTAACTATGCAAGGGTTAACAAACCTACTAAAGTCAACAGGAAGCGTTGTCAGAACTGTGTAAAGTCCGCAAAGAAGGGTAAGGTGAAGGAGGAGGTTGATTGCGCAAAATGCAATGGGACTGGCAAGATCACCGTCCTTGTACGCAAAAATATAGGCAAGGCAAAGTAGGAGAACAAGATGAAATTATTCTTTGCCATTTTAGCCTTTGCGATCTGTGGCGGGATCGCATTTTTCATGATCAATGAGGAGAATCGAAAGCGCCGGGCGGAGGAATACCAACGCGCCGAGATTGAGCGCAAGCGGGAGGAAGAGCGCGCGGAGAAAGCGCGACAGGAGGACGAGCGTATTCGCAAGGAACGCATGGCGGCGCTTGCAAAAGAAGACGCGGTTATGATGCTTCAACGCTATGTTACACGTGAAGAAAACAATCTAAAAGATACTATTGAGGAGTGCAAACTCAAGCTCCAGTCGATTGACGTCGATCAGCAGAGTCTCTCGGATGAACTGCTTGCATTGGAAAAGGAAGAAGAGTTGAAGGCGGCGGACGCAAAGAAACGCAAAGTGAAGCGTCGCGATGCCAATGAACGAGTGGAGGCACTTTTGCGATCACCAACACTCAATCGATTGGCAAATTCCTATTTGGGAGAAGATCTCTCGGACGATCTTGCGAAGTTCAGAAGTCACATTGGCAATCTTACACGAATAAGCGATGAGAAGACGAAGAGATATGCCAAGAATAGGGAGAAGTATCAAAAATCCATAGAAACCAATGATGCGGAGGTTGATCGCCTTGGCACTGAGGCCAGTGCAAAACTTTCAGAGGCTCGCGCAAAACTGAACGCTAATGTGAATGCAGCAAGAAGACGGGTGGAGGATTTGCGCGGGAGGATAGAGAAACTGGAAAAAAAGGCAAAGCTAACAACATTGAACATGAATGAGAAAGCTGACCTTAGGTCTTGGCGTGAACAGTTGAACATAGCGGAGGCTCAACTTACAAGCGCCGAGACAACTGCAAATTTGGGAATGGCAAATAAAGCACATCTAGATCTGACGTTTGCCGAGACAAAGGCCAGACGTGCCGGAGATACAGCTTTGTCCGTCCGAATGGATGATGACAATGCCGTAGAAGAGGAGATGAATCGCGAAGCGGATATTTACAATGCTGTTAAGCTGTATGAGATAAGATCTCTTGACAGAATAAGGGAGGCCATGCAAAGGAGCAGAACTTCAATTGCAGAACGCCTTTCGGCATCTGAAAAGAAACTGAAATATCTTGCCGGATCGATAGCCAATCTCGATATGCTCAATGCGGAGGAAATTGAGGCATTGCGCAAAGGTATCGCGAAGAAGCTGGCAGACGATGTGGCGTTTGATCCAGATAAGCCGATTTTCAGCGTGGAGGATTGAAATAATGTTGTCGTGCATGGCTTTAATCGCCGCTACTCTTGTCGTGAATCCGTCAACTGGGAGAACGGTATCTTGCGCTATACTTGCGCGTGACGTCAAGTTTGAAGACATTGAAAACCTGACGGAAAAGGCCAGAAACGGCAAGACACGCTATATGAGCAATGGCTCAGGATTCTTTGTTACTGCAGATGGCGATGTCGTAACCAATCACCACGTAGTTGATGGAGCGGAGGAAGTCGTTGTCTTGTGGCAGGGCACGGCGTATAGAATGCGCGTCATTGCGATCGACAAGGAACATGATCTAGCCTTGCTGCATCCAGATGAAATCACGGATGATTTCAGTAAGGATATCCGCTTTCCAGACTATTCCCGACCCGTGTTCCCTCCTCTTGCTATTGGCAAGCACACAAAATGCGAAGTCGGCGACACTATATATGTTGTTGGATATCCGCAGATCAGAGTCCAGGGGCTTGAGGCGAAAGTAACCAAGGGTATTGTCAGCAGTTTGTCAGGGTTCAAGGGGCAGCGCGACAATTTCCAGATGGATGCTGCGATACAAGGTGGTAATTCGGGCGGCCCGGTCGTGGAGGAGCGCGGGAACGTCATAGGTGTCAGCGTTGCGACGTTGAGGGGTGGACAGAATGTGAATTATGCCATCAAGATGGACGTTGTGGATAATTTTCTTGCAGGACATATCAAGAGCAAGACACCAGAAAATGCGATTGATATTAAGGGAATGATCAAGCGAGTCGTTCGCTCGTCCGTTCTGGTGCTTTGTTATGAGCCAGGTTCGCGTCCGCTCCGTTTTGACACCAGCACGCGTGATGGCAATGAGCGGCGTGCGATATTTGCGAAGACTGTACTTTATGCCAAGCTGCTGAAGGTTCGCAAAGAATGGAAGGAACTTAAAAAACTTACGGATTCACTTATAAAAGAATACGGCGATTGCGTAGGGGATGAAATAAAAGAACTTAATGCTCTTGCCAAGAAAGAACTTGGCGAAATGACTTCGGAATTAACAAAAGGAGATAGAAAATGAAATTCAAAAGAGGTGCAATGGAATTGAAAGACGTTCTTATATTGGGCATTCTTGTGATTGTCTGTGTCGTGGGATTTGTTATGTACACCTCTCATGCTCGGGACAAGGCACTGGCCGAACTGCGCGCAACACAGATTGCACGGGAAGAACGCGAACGATCTGAAAGGGAAGCTTGCGAACGTCGCATTAGGGAGGAAGAGGAGTTTGAACGAAAGAGACGCGAGGCGAAGCTCGCCAAGGAAAAGGAAGAAGAGGAACGGGCGGCGGCGGAGCAAGAGCGCAAGCGTCTCGCTGCAGTGGCTGAAGCGGAACTTCAAAGAAAGCAGGCGGAATTACGTAAGTGGAAGGATGCTTATAATGATGGTTTACAAAGTTTCTCAAAGGTGTTTGTACTTGCGAGAGACGTGCCATCGGAAGAGAAACCAAGGGCAGTTGCGACGCGACGGTCGTTTTGGTGTGCATTTGCATCATACCCAGAGGAAAAGCGGCTTTACAAAATTGACGCAGAACCCGGTGGTCACATGACAGTTCTTGCTCATACAGGCGATTCAATGCCTGAGCCCGTTGACGCGGTGCAGTTTGCGGCACGGCTCAAGACGGAGCGATCAGCGACAGTAACGGAGCAGGGGAGGTTGTATATCACGGGCGTGAAGCCGCCTGCTGAGTCTATGTTTTCGATCCCAGAACAGGGCTGTGACTTTAGAATTATTGAGGCGAACCTTAAAGACTTCTATCCTGCTTTTGTCGCCCTCGATATTCGTGCGCCTGATTTGAGATTTAAAGTTAGACTTGTATCTGGAAATGGCAAGACGAATATAACTCTTGGAGAATTCGGATATGACGAGGCCATTCCTAGAAGTGTGATGGAAAATGCAATACACGATAAGCTGGGTAAGAATGCTTTGGCAATGGTTTCGACCAAATCGGCAGTCAAGAAGCCAAAGTTCAAGAGAACAGCCGTGCTATATGACGGGAAACATATCAAGCAGCAACTTGGCGGGCCTACTCTGGTTCCAAGGGTTTTTGAATACATCGGCACGACGAGGTATAAAAGCGACAACTATCGCACTGAGGCTGAGTTTAGGCGAAAATGGGAGGCATTGCGTCAGCAGGCAGAGTTAGAAGACAGACGCGAGCAAGAGATAGAGGCCGAATACCAAGCTGCATTGGAAAGAGAAAAACTTAAGAGCTCGCGGGAAATTGAGATGGCTAAACGTGCCGCGGAAAGTATTGACGCAATTGAGGCAGCACTTTCCTCGTGCAAGTTGTCCGTAATACAGGTGACAAGATAGTGAATATGGGGAAAAAGGGCACATTGTGCATGCTCATCTCAATCACAGCATGTTTAGCATCTGCGGCAGTTCTCAGCGGAACGTTTGTCCCATGCCCCGATTGCGGCAGAGATGTTTCGCGGAGGGCGCTGATGTGTCCAAACTGTGGGCTTAAGGGGGAGGTGATTGCCGAGGCGGCGAAGGCAATTCCGGAAGTTGCTGCTGGTGATGTTTTGGATGTCGACTGCGGCACATGTGCCGCGCATGCACTGCCGGTCGAAATGTCCGACAATATACGTTGAAGATTTCCAGCACGGAATGCCTTCTGGATTTGAGTTGCCAGGTTTGTTTCTTTGTGATACCGGCGGCCTTTACTATGACTGGGACGGTGATGGAATTCCGAACTGGTGGGAGGCGAGGTACTCGACTGTCGGGGACAAGATGTTGATGCTGGCGAATGATGATTCCGACGGAGACGGAGCGTCCAATTACGCAGAGTTTGTGGCATACACTGATCCAACAAACGGGCTGTCACGATTCATTGTGGAAATTGCGCACGCGGCGGATGTCTGCGACGGAGGATTTCCGTCTTCACAGCGCAACGCAACGATGATACTACGGTCCCGTCTTCTTTCTGAAGGTTCCGGTCCTCACTTTGTGCTGCGGTGGCAGTCTGCTAAGGGTCGCATGTATTCGGTGTATTCCAAACATGATCTAAGTATGCCGTGGAGCACCACGTCGGATGCGGATATAGAGGGCTCGGGCGTTGAGGTGGAATGGGTGCCTCAGTTGTCCGGCGGCGAAATGTTCTTCAAGGTCATGGTGCGGCTTGCGGATGATTATTGACGATGTTGTGCCGGGGCTTTACTACGCGGCGGATTCGGCGGCGATAATGTCCGTCGCGGAGCGACGGACCCCCTACGAACCGCTGAGCCGGCGAAGGCGGGCGATGCGGTTGTCGCGCCGAAGCAGGAGGGCGCGCAGGGCTTCTACAAGGTCTGGGTGAGCGATGGGCCGATAGAGGCGGAGTAGGGCGCGGCAAATCCGCCGCGCCGCCAAGATGGCGGCGTTCCCAGTTAGTGCACTGCCAAGATGGCGGCTCTCCATGCGGCGGAGCGGGTTCGCGTTGGGCGTAGTTCAGAACGCGGTGCCGGCGCGCATGAATTCCGGAAGGTCGCGGTGGATGATACGGACGGGCTTCGCTAACGCTCGCCCTGATTCGGAGTTGGAGTCTGTGGTGCGGGGGCGTCAAGCAGTTCATGCTCTGCGACGTTTCGGCGGGCGTCCATGTCGCGGGCGCGGCGCTCAAGTTCGCGCATGTTGCCGTCAGAATAGAATGGGTCGGTTGTGGTCATTGGAACAGATCGGAATGGGAGCCGGTGCGGGTCAATTCAAGAACGAGAATGTCTTCGTGTATCTGGTGCGGATGTGTGACGGACGACATACGTCATTTCGCCAGATCCTTCCAGAGTTTGTCGAGGTCGGAGTATGAAGGATGGTTAGGATCGTGTGCAATGCGGTCGCCTTCCTCCATGGCCGCTATGGTCTCGGCATTCGGAACATGGGGGCCCTCTATGATGAAGGGAATGCGGTTCTCCCGAACCACGGTCTTGATGTACACCGTGATTACCGAAGATGCCGAAAGCCCTACATTGTCGCAGAACTCAACAAAGCGCTTCTTGGTGGGCGCATCCAGTGAAAATGTCATGTTCGCCATGGTGTTTTTACACTCCTTTGAATTGAAAACAAGTATATCTTACACTAAAGTGAGTGGTTTCGTCAAGGGTGAAAGGAACCACGGACTTTCACGTACGGGGCTCACTAACGCTCACCATGACTTGGAATGGCGCAAGCGTAAGCGCCGCTGGGTGGTATCATTGGCGCAGTATCCATTCGCAGAAAAAGGGGCTGCCGAAGCGGTATTCCCCGTCGTAGTTGTAGATTATGTTCTCTCGTTCAAGTTTGGCGACGGCCTTTTTGACGGATGCGGCGTTGAAGACCTGTGCCGCTTCGAGGAAGGCGCCGGAGAGTATCTCCCTGCCGCCGCGGACGGCTATGGTGCGGAGAACGCGCGTTTGCTGCGCGGTAAGCTGCTTGAGCGCAAATGTGAAGTGGTCGTTTTCCCTTGCGAATATGATGGCAAGGGCCTGCTGGATGTCGGATTCCTCAAGTGTTGTCCCTTTGCTGCTCATCTGCCAGAGTGCATCGCAGAGTTCCTGGATGAAGCCCGGGGTGTCGCGTGCGGTGCGGGCAATGGCGTCAAACATTGCGCGCGTGAGTTTCCGTCCGCCGGTGGCGAAGCGTTTCTTTATGAACGCGAAAAATTCGTCAGGGTCTATGTTCCCGACCTTGAACGCGGCGGCGGAATGGTAGAAAGGGCTGGAATACTTGAAGAAGATCTCCGCCATCTTGTTACGTATGCTGCCGAGGAAGATGTACGGAGTGTTGGAGTCGAGCTGGATTCTGGAGCGCAGCACGGCGAGCGTCCTTTCACCGTCGTCTATGTCGAGAATGTCCTGGAACTCGTCGAGAAGGACGCACGTCTTGCGCCGCTTGGTCTGCGCCAGAAGAACGTCAAGCACAGAATCGAGCGTTGCAGGCTCTGCCGCAATCCGCGCGTCCACAGTCACGGTCGGAGCACCGGACGAAGGGTCGATGGAAACCGTCGGTCTGAGGTGCGCGAGCATGCGCACGGTCTTTGTTATCCAGCTTTCGGAATCTTCAAGTCGTGCGAGCGCGGCGACAAGCCTGCGGCAGACGTCTGCCTGGTCGCGGACACAGAGAAAATCGGCATGGAAGAGGGCAATGTTCTTCATGTGCCGAACGGTTTCGAGAACGAGGGACGTCTTCCCAGTTCTGCGGTCTCCCTGCATTACGACGTTCTGTCCGGACTCTATGCGAGAAGCGAGTTCCTTCTCGAGCGCGGGACGCGGGCAAAAGAAGTCTCCGTTAACAGTGCATCCGTATTTGAACGGGTTCATTGCCACCTCTCTTTCTTTGGTAGTTGTGCTAAATGGTGTTATGCTAAAAGGTGTTATACCATTTGGCATAACGACGGTATTATATCATGTTTGGGTGTTCTTTGGCAATGGGGTTTCGATAGTGCGCGAGGTGCTACGTCGGTCCGTGGTTCAAATAAAACGATTTCGAAAGGATGAAACGATGAAAAGAAAGATTATGGCGCTTGGCGGCGGCGCGGCGGCGACGAATGCGGTGTCCGCGAGCGCGAAGAGCGCCGTCGAGGCGGGCTTCCGCGCGATTCCGGCGCCGGAGGGCGTTGCGGCGACGAACGATTCGGGCGCGGAGGCGGTGACGGTTTCGTGGCAGCCGGTCGAGGGCGCGGCGTACTACAGGGTCTACCGCGGCACGAAGAGCGGCGAGGACTTCGCTGTCGAGATCGACACCACGACGGAGACGAGCTATGCGGACTTGAGCGGCGCGGCCGGCAAGACGTACTACTACTCGGTGACGGCCGTCGGCGCGTCGAGCGAGAGCGGCTTCAGCGCGTTCGTCGCCGGCAAGCGGTAGGGCGTAAGCCACAGACCTTCACGGACGGGGCTCGCTAACGCTTGCCCAGGTTTGAGTTTTGCCGAGCGTGAGCGAGGCATGTCCGTGTTGGTCTGTGGTTCAGAACGCTGTGCCAAAGCAGACGGGGCGCAGGGGTTCTACAAGGTCTGGGTGAGCGATGGACCTATAGAGTTTGGGTAGGGGCGAAATCAACCGGAGCCGACTGCCACCGCAGCCCGACTGTATGTAAATTAAACATGCTAAGTAAAATCTGCATAGACATGGCGGTCGGAATTTTGGTATACTATCTGCTATGAAAGACAGGGTAATAGCTAGTAAGATACTGGAATTTGCGAAAACATATCCAGTAGTGACAATAACAGGGCCTCGTCAAAGCGGCAAGACAACGCTTGCCAAAATGCTCTTCCCCAGTTATCGCTATGTCAATCTTGAATCGCTTACGGACCGTGAGTTCGCACAGACGGATCCAGTTTCGTTTCTGAGACAATTCGAGTCAGACAATGTAATCATAGACGAGGTGCAGCGAGTTCCTGAGATTCTATCCCAGATTCAGGTAATGGTTGACGCGCAAAACCGCAGGGGATGCTTCATATTGACGGGATCGCAGAATTTCTCGCTCATGCGCGGAATTTCGCAGAGCCTCGCCGGCAGGACGGCGCTTTGCACGCTTCTCCCTTTTTCACTTCGGGAAATTGCCTCCGAGGCAAAGGACATGACACTGGACGAAATGATGTGGAAGGGATTTTACCCGCGGATTCATGAGGAAAGGCTCAATGCCACTGACGCGCTTTCATTTTATGTTGATACATATTTGAATCGCGACATACGTGAGGTTGAGAACATAAGGAACCTGCGCGTTTTTTCGATATTTCTTCGCCTTGCGGCGGGGCGGACGGGACAGGTGCTGAACGTGTCGTCATTAGCGGATGACGCCGGCATCTCCCCAAAGGTCGCGTCGGATTGGCTGTCGCATCTCGAAGCGAGTTATGTTGTGCGAATGCTCCAGCCGTGGAGTGCGAATATTAACAAGCGACTTGTCAAGGCGCCAAAACTCTATTTCCTGGATGTTGGACTGGCGTGCTACCTTCTCGGCATAACCGACCGCTCCCAGCTGTCCGCCCATCCGCTTCGCGGGGAACTGTTCGAGACAATGGTCGTGGGCGAGCATTTCAAGCGGATGGCCAACAAGTGCGACCATTCGCAAATCAACTACTATCGCGATTCCAACAGAAATGAAATAGACCTTGTCAGGCAGGACGGATTCCGAACGACGTTGTGTGAAATCAAAAGCGGCGCTACATTCAGCCAGAACTGGACGAAT
>JAEEGL011807868.1_pt1 | contig 10097 bp, 6 predicted proteins | sample 9134231 | NCBI WGS metagenome assembly JAEEGL01 (sample SAMN16246548, study PRJNA631951) | gut metagenome | biome: gut microbiome; feature: rumen; material: fiber-attached | host: Bos | place: Iran: Karaj | collected 2018-10 | reverse complement strand
TTTACCGTGGACAGCTACAGTGTCTATCATGCCCTTACGCTGCGCTATGTGATGCTGGCCTGTCAGATAATGCTTCTGCTCATCATATCAATATATGCCTTTACCTCCCTGTTCAGGCTGAAAGATGACTCGAGAAAACGTCCGCGCTACAGGATACTTGCTTCCTTTGGGATGATCATGGCAGGTATCCTCTTCATTCAGCTGTGGTTTCCCGAGCTTCCCCTTTATTCCATGGCCTACATGCTCGGAACCTGCATGCTGCATACCTTCGTTGCCAACGATGAGCAGGAGGAATACAGACGGGAAATGGAGAAGGCGGAAAAGAATACCGAGCTTACGAGAAGCGTTACCTCCCTGCTTAACAACATGCCCGGCATGACCTTTACCAAGGATGCCAGAACCGGAGTATATCTGGCCTGTAATCAGGCCTTTGCCGAGTATGCCCACAAAGAAAGCCCTGACGGAGTGGTGGGGCATACGGACGCGCAGATCTTTGATCCAGGCACGGCGGAGCACTTCGTAAATGATGACAGGATAGCGCTTTCGATGAACTCGCCCTATATCTTCTATGAGGATGTGCCGGATGCTGCCGGCAACCAGAGGCAGTTTCAGACAACAAAGACCAAATACAGAGATGCTTCCGGAAGGCTCTGTATTCTGGGTACCTGTCAGGATGTCACGGATCTGGTGCGCATCCAGCATGAGAATGACATGACCAAGGAAGCCTACGAAAGCGCGGTAAGCGCCGGGATCATGTATACTCATATCGCAAAGACCCTTGCCCGTGATTATACGGATCTGTTCTATGTCAACTGCGACACCGAGGAATTCATAGAGTACCGCAGCGAAGAAAAGAGCACCTCCCTTTCCGAGGTAAGAAGGGGCTGGCATTTTTTCAGTGATTGTATCGAAGAGCTTGGGGAGAAGGTGTTTGAGGATGACCGGGATTCTTTTCTTCAGGCAATGGAAAGAAAGACCCTGTTAAAGGCCCTCATGCGGAACAATACCTTTTTCATGACCTTCCGCGTTACACAGGAGGGCGATCCGTTCTATGTGAGGATGAAGATCTCCAGGATGGAGGGCGATGAGAATTTCATCATCCTCGGCATCATGAACATAGATGCGGAGATGCGTGAAGCCATGGCCAGGAGCGAGGCGCTGGCGGAGGCGCTTTCCGCCGCGGAGGATGCCAACAATGCAAAGACCTCCTTCCTTTCCAACATGAGCCATGAGATCCGTACTCCCATGAACGCCATCATCGGCCTTGATACTCTTGCCCTTAAAAAGGACAATCTGGATGAGGAGACCAGGGGGTATCTTGAAAAGATCGGAGGCAGCGCAAGGCATCTTCTTGCCCTTATCAACGATATCCTTGAAATGACCCGTATAGAATCGGGCCACATGATCCTTTTGAGGGAACCCTTCTGTGTCAGTGAAATGCTGGAATCGGTCAATTCCATGTTTCTTTCCCAGTGCCGGGACAAAGGGCTTAAGTATGACTGCCGGATATTAAGCGAGGTGGATGATTTTTATTTCGGCGATGATACAAAGCTTAAGGAGGTTCTTATAAACATCCTCTCCAATGCCGTCAAATTTACGGATGCGCCCGGCAGTGTCACGCTGACAGTGGAGCGGATCGCGGAGTTTGAAGATCAGAGCACCCTGCAGTTTGCGGTGGAGGATACCGGGATCGGGATGGATAAGGATTTCATTCCAAGGATATTTGAACCCTTTTCCCAGGAGGATGACAGCCGCAAGACCAGGTTTGGAAGTACCGGGCTTGGTATGGCTATCACCAAACGGATAGTGGAAATGATGAACGGAACCATAGCCGTTGAATCGGAGAAGGGCAGGGGAAGCAGGTTTGTCGTGACGGTCACGCTTCGAAACTGTGACCGGGAGGGCTCCTGGCATAACGCCGGGATAGACCTTGGTGCACTGCGGGTTCTGGTGGTGGACGATAATCCCATAGATGCGGAGCATGCAAAGACCGTACTCACCGTAGCCGGCATACGTACGGATACCGCGGCAAGCGGTGAAGAGGCTCTGCGTATTATGGAGCTTTGCCATGCAAAGCACAGGCCCTATAACCTGGTGCTCATGGACTGGAATATGCCGGGGCTCAGCGGTATGGAAACAGCGGCCGAGATCAGAAGGCAATTTGACAGAGAGAGCTCTGTCATAGTAATGACGGCCTATAACTGGGAGGATATCCGGGATGAAGCTCTTTTGGTGGGTGTGGACAGCTTTCTTTCAAAGCCTCTGTTCGCGTCCAATATAGTGGAGAAGCTTGAACAGATCGCCCACAGGAACAACATGGATCTTTTCACTAAGAAGCAGGCCGACTTAAGGGGGCGCTGCGTCCTTCTGGCGGAGGACGTTGAGGTCAATGCCGAGATCATGAAGGCAACTCTTCAGATGGAGAATATCAAAACCGATCATGCAGAGAACGGCAGGATCGCCCTGGAAATGTTTAAAAGGAGCGAGCCGGGGAAATATGCGGCGATACTTATGGATGTGAGGATGCCTGAAATGGACGGACTGGAGGCTGCGGCTGCGATTCGCTCTCTTGACAGGGAGGATGCGGGCCGCATCCCGATCATAGCGCTTACGGCCAACGCCTTCGATGAGGATGTACAGCGTTCGCTCCAGGCCGGAATGAACGCGCATCTCAGCAAGCCCGTGGAAGCGGATCACATGTTGAGGATAATGAAAGAGCTTGTATATGAGGCGGATAATGAAGAATATACCACCATGAGAGATATGACGGAAGGGGCTATCCTTCGGGAAAGGCCGGAGAGGATATCCCTCTTATAGCAAGGATGATCTGTGTTGCGGATTCCTATGACGCCATGAACTCGAACAGAGTGTATAGAAAAAAGCTGACCAAGGAAGATATTTTCGCCGAGATAGAAAAGAATAAGGGCAAGCAGTTTGACCCACAGGTCGCCGATGTCCTGGTCGCCCTTATCAAAGAAGGGAAGATCGATTAAAGCCTGAGGGGAAGGACCGTTTACCGGTCCTTCCTCAGAAGCTTCTTTAACCGGGCTTTTGCGTTGTCCATGACCATTTCGGCATCAACGGACACAAGATCCAGGCCGACAGCCCGGATGCACATGCTGTCCTTTATGCCGAAAAGCCCCAGGCTCAGGGCCTTTATGTAGTCATATCCGAAATTGTTCTGTCCGATCTCTCCCCCCGAGGTGGTCACATAATAAAGCATGTCACAACGGCACAGACCGTGCGGAACTCCGTTTTCATCATATCTGAAGGTTATTCCGTTTACGCTGATATTCTCGATATAGACCTTGAGTATGGCCGGAAAGGAAAGATCCCAGTAGGGGGCGGCCATTATGATGGTGTCGGCCCGGGCAAACTGTCTGGCCGGATCATAGAAAGGGTCACTGAAGTCTCCGGTTTTGAGGGCGCTGTCCCTCGATCTTGTGATCTCTTCGGTGACGGGCTTTGGGTTAAGCTCATAAAGGGACAGCCTTTCCACCTCCGGGTCGGCATACGGTATGTTTGCCAGTACCGCCTCGGCCAGCTCCCTTGTTCTTGAACAGTCTCTTGCGCATGCATCAATAAACAGTATCATTCTTTCCTCCCCTAAGTGTTCTTCAGTCTTACAGTACCGTAACAGGGTTTATGTCCCGGTATCCGAAAAGGTGCTGACGCACCTTTTTACCCCGACATCATCATTATATAACAAAAAATCCTCTGTGAAAATAAATTCCGGAAAACAGCTGTTATTGTGTTACTATCACAGCCCAAAAGGCTGTGAATAGTAACGTTATTGTAGAAGAAATGAACGTATTGTGTTAAAATTAGATTCGATGATTTGAAGCTTATGTATAGCTCCGGGCCTTTATCCCGGGCTTTGTATGATAAGGCAATAAGGGTGGAGGATTGAACAACAAAGGGAAAATGAGATACTCAGGCCTGCAGGGCAAGATATTCATAATGTCCGTGATGATAGCCGTTATGTCCATTATTGCCTTTGCGGTGCCGGGCCTGCTGCAGCTTTATTCCATTCGCAGGCTGGCCTATGATACGGGGGAGAGCCATACCGCGGTCATAAAAAAGGAATCGCAGGATACCATGATGAAGCTTACCAAACAAAGCCTCATTGAGACCGTGGACCTGGCGGCGAAAGGCACAAACGGAGAATTCTGGACCGTGCGCCATGACACAATGGTGCTGGCAGACCAGGTAAAGGATATTTTCGAGCATCCGGAAAACTATGCGGAGAGGGATTTACTTCCTCCTCAAAAGGCAAACGGGGGTAAATACGTGCTGCAGCACTTTACCTCAGATACGGCAAAGTCCGATGAGGAGACTTTATCCATTGTAAGGAAGGTGGCCTGCCTTGCGCCGTACATGAAAAAAACCCTGGATGACCAAAGAGGCTCTACCCTGGACTGTATCATAGCCTTTCCGAACGGTCATTCCCTGGTTATGGACAAGATGTCCAATATCAAATTTGATGAGGACGGCAACGTCAAAAGCTATGACCCGACAACACGGCCATGGTGGAAGGGCGCGACTGCAACGGGAGATTTCTTTGTTTCCACCAGGGAATACAGTGAGACCCTGGGCATGTCTGATGTGGAGTTCGGTCTGCCGGTCTATGTAAACGGAAGCCTTGGGGCTGTATTGGAAGGCTCCATAAGGCTGGAACAGCTGCAGCTGATCATTGAGGACGTGACCTTCGGAGAGAGCGGGTTTTCCATAATCGTAGACAGGGAAGGCAGGCTGGTGTGTTCATCACGGGAAAGCGGCGAGCTTGCCATTGACAAAAGGGTTACCACAAATCTGATGGACTCGGACAACAGAGAGATCAGGGATCTGGTGGAGGCTGCCTTTATAAATGATTACGGTTATCGCAGCATTTCAATAGACGGGGAGAGACACTATGTTGCGTATGCCCCGATAGAGACCATCGGCTGGAAGCAGATGATGTTCGTCTCCGAGAGAGAGTTTTCGGAACCGGCGGATTACATGCTCAGTCAGGTTGATAAAGTAACGGATGATATGCTTTCATCCTACAGGCACAGCATAAATCGTGCCGTGGTCATCACCATCGCATTCATGGTGCTGCTCATAGCGTTTTCGGTCATCACGGCGATGAATGTGTCCGAAAGGATCATAAAGCCGATAAGAGTAATGACCGGAAGTATCACAAGGATAAACGGGGACGACTTTGATATCGGTATGGAAGACACTTACCGTACGGGAGACGAGATCGAGACCCTGGCGGAAACCTTTGTGGAAAAGTGCGGCAAAACAAAGGGTTACATACATCAGCTGGTGGATATTACCGCAAATAAGGAAAGGCTTTCTGCCGAGTTTGGCATCGCCGCCCGTATTCAGAGGAGTATGCTCCCCCGCGTATTTCCGCTTTATCCCGGGCGCAGGGAATTTGACCTCTATGCTTCCATGAATCCCGCAAAGGAGGTGGGGGGCGATTTCTATGACGCGTTTCTTATGGATGATGACCATCTGTGCATGGTAATGGCGGATGTTTCCGGAAAGGGTGTTCCGGCGGCGCTTTTCATGGTCAGATCACTTATCCTGATAAAGGGAAGGGTGATGAGCGATGACGGCACCGGCACTCCCGCAGCCATACTTAAAGATGTAAATCCCGGCCTTTGCGAAAACAATGCGCAGATGATGTTCGTTACGGTGTGGCTTGCGATCCTGACGCTCTCGACGGGTGAGCTTGTTTATGCAAATGCCGGGCATGAGGATCCCGCAGTAAGAAAAAAAGACGGAGAATATGAGCTTTGGGAGACCAGGCATGGGTTCGTGCTCGGCGCCTATCCCGGCGTAAAATACAGGGATCAGGTGCAGCGGCTTGAAAAGGGGGATACTCTTTTTATCTATACGGACGGAGTACCGGAAGCTACCAACGCCGGGGAGGAGCTTTTCGGGCTTGAACGCATGCTTGATTCACTGAATTCTCATAAAGAGGATGCGCCGGATGCATTGCTTCCTCATGTGAAAAAGGATGTTGATGATTTTGTGGGAGATGCGCCTCAGTTTGATGATCTGACGATGTTGGCGGTTACATATAATGGCGTATGAAAGGGCAGAGATTCATATGACAGCAGACAATAACATGATCAGTAAGAGCATTGGATTAAAAGCTTCGGCGGATCTTCTGGATGAGGTTACGGACTGGATGGATGAGCTTCTGCTTTCATGCGGCTGCGACAGGGAGAAGAAGATAGATCTGGATATAAGTGTGGAAGAGATTTTTATAAATATCGCCAGTTATGCCTATGAAGAGGAGGGCAGCGGAGAGGTGAGGGTGACTCTTAATATCACTCCAAAGCCGCGGATGGCGAGGATTACCTTTGAGGACCGCGGAGTCCCCTTTGACCCGTTAAAACAGCAGACGCCGGATATGACCCTGCCTGCAAAAGAGCGCAGTGCAGGAGGTCTTGGCATACATCTGGCGAAGGAGCATACTGATGAGATGAGCTACGAGTACAGAGATGGAAAGAACATTCTTACTCTTGTTAAATATCTCTGAGCCGCGAAGGAAATGACCGATATGAAACATCTGAAGCTTCCCGAAGGCGGTTTGAAGAGAAAAATATTCAATATGGCAATACTGATAGTGGTGAGCGCGATAGTATGCTTTGCCATTCTGGGGGTGATCCTGCTCGGAGCCGTTTTAAGGCTTGCGAATGAGACCGGACAAAACCAGATAGCGGCGATTAAGGCTTCATCACAGCAATCCATGATGGCCTTTACGGAGGAAAGGCTTAAGCAGATCGTTCTTCTTTCCGCGGACCGCTGCAATGGTGAATTCTGGACGATGAGGCACGACTTTAATGCGCTTGCCGAACAGGTGGAGGATGTTTTTGCAAACAGCGATAAATACAGAGAGGTGCCGGTAGCTTTGCCTGATAAGAATAACGGGGGGAAATATGCTCTCCAGCTTATGTCGGCAAACGAGGAGGCACTGAAGGATGCGGATGCCATGCGTATGGCAGAAAAGCTTGCAAACCTGGCGCCTCTTATGGAGAAGATAATAAGCGATAACAGCGATTCTGTCATGGATTGCCTGATCGCGCTCCCAAACGGTCTTACTCTGATGATGGACGTGATGTCTGACAGGAAATTTTCAAAGGACGGCGCATTGCGCACCTATGATCCAAGAACCAGGGAGTGGTATAAGGGAGCGCTCGAAAAAGGCAGTATCTATTTCACGGAAGCGGTTCACAGCTATTTTTACGATCTGAGCGAGGTGGCATTCGGAGTTCCGGTCTACGTTGACGGCAAGCCGGTGGCAGTACTGGAGGGGGCCATCAGACTGGATAGCCTGCAGAAGTTCGTTTCGGAGGTTGAATATGCGGATGACGGCTTTTCCGTACTCATAAGCAGGGACGGGCAGATCGTATATTCACCCAGAACCTCGGGCGAGCTTGCAATGGATCACATGTTGTCCGGGGATATCCGCGATACTGAGAATGAGGAGCTGAAAAAGCTGGTGGATCAGGCTCTTTCCAGCAAGGTCGGCTTTACAGAGCTTTGTATGGACGGCGAAGAATTCTATGCTTCCTATGCGCCTGTGGAAACGGTGGACTGGACACAGATAATGTTCGTATCAAAATCGACATTGGAGAAGCCTACTGAAAGCCTGCTTGAAAAAATAGATGAGGTCAATTCGGATACGCTGGGAGGCTACGAGAAAAGCTTTGTGCGTTCCTGTGTTGTCACCCTGATCATCATGCTCTTTCTCATCTTATGTGCGGGGCTTGCGGCTCTTTCGATATCCGGAAGGATCATCAATCCCATAAATGTAATGACTGAAAATGTCCGCAGGATAAGCGGCGATAATCTGGATTTTAAGATGGAGGATATATACCGTACCGGTGATGAGATAGAGGTGCTGGCTAAGGCTTTCACAGAATTATCGGAAAAGACCGAAGGGTATATAGAAAAGCTGGTGGACGTTACCGCCGAAAAGGAACGTTTTCAGACGGAGATCGATGTGGCGAAGCGTATCCAGGCGGATATGATCCCCGGTAATTTCCCGCTGTTTCCGGATCGAAGCGAGTTTGACCTTTACGGAGTTCTGGTTCCGGCTGCGGAGGTGTCCGGAGACTGCTATGATGTGTTTATGATAGATGACGACCATCTGTGCCTTGTTATGGTGGATGTGGCCGGAAAGGGTGTGCCTGCGTCGATGTTTATGGCTATCGTCAGGTACAGCATACAGGGACGCAGCCGGCTTGCCTTAAGTCTGCCGTCGGAAATACTAAAGGATATCAACAATCTTCTCTGCGAGCATTACCAGGCGGAGATGGCTGCTACGGCGTGGGTCGGTATCCTTACTGTCTCAACGGGAGAATTCAGATGCGTAAGCGCGGGCCATGAGGAACCGGTACTGATATCTCCCCGGGGAGACTGCCGGTTTGTCGGTATGGAGCATGGCAGCGTACTGGCTCTTAAGCCCGGCGCGGAATATACGGATACTGCCTTTACCATGGAAAAGGGTTCGTCCTTATTTATCTACACAGACGGTGTGACCATGGCCAAAAACATAAACGGTGAGCCGTATGGAAAGGAGCGGATGCTGTCCCTCCTCAGTACGTGCCATGGGGCTGACCCTGAGGCTCTTATTGAGCGTGTGCTTTCAGATGTGAATGAATTTACCAAAGAGGTCATGAAGGATGACGATCTTACCATGATGACGATAACTATTAACGGATAGAGATAAAGAGAGGAGAGAAAGCGAATGCTTACGATCAACAGGAACAAAAACGGAGATGAGCTGACAGTGTCCCTGGAGGGAAAGATAACAAGCAAGACCGCGCCGGAGCTTGAGAGCGAGATCGAAAGAATGCCACAGGACGTTAAAACACTGATACTGGATTTTGAAGGGCTTGAATATCTTACAAGCGCAGGGCTTCGTGTGCTCCTTACAACACAGCAGAAGATGGAGGAAGCGGGGTCTGTCATGAAGCTTCGCCACATCAACAACGCGATAATGAGCGTTTTCAATTCTACGGGTTTTATCGACGTGCTTACCATAGAGGAGGAAAGTAAGGAATGACGGCAGTTGAGCTGACGGAAGATAATATAGAAGAGTATGCGGCCTTCCTTACAGAGGACGTTGCCGAGAATATCCTGCGCAAGGGCTTTATCGGATATGTGGTTACGGACGGAGAGGGTAAACTCGCTGCAGGGATCCTGTTTGAGATACTGGGAAATCTGGATTCGGTCACAAGGGAGAGCAGTATAAAGTGGATCCGGATCGATAACAGAGAGGCAGCCGACGCTCTGTTTGAGGTCTATGATCACAGAATGCAGGAGGAAAATGTTTCGATCTCCCGGTTTTCCGTTTCCAGAAGGGATCATCCGACAGAGGAGGAAGCCTTAAAGGAGCATGGGTTTGCAACAAAGCTTACCGAAGGTGATGTGATAAACGTGACGCTCGAGCAGCTTCATGCAATGTCCATTATCGAAAAGGAGGGTGAGGATGAAAGGATAGTTTCTCTTTCACAGCTTTCGGTGCGCGAATTTAACAAGGCTAAGATGAAGTTCTTTAAAATGGGACTGCATGGGATCTGCAACGATCTGGAATTTCTTCCGGTGGGCTTTTTTGAGCAGGATATTTCCTGCTGCATCCAGGATGGGATGAACGTTGAGGGTATGCTCCTTCTGCACCGGACACCCTCCGGAAAGCTTATTCTTGAGCTCATGGCCTGCATCGGAAAGGAAAACACAAAGCTTCTGCCAAAAATGATCCGGTATAGTGTCCTTACCGCGATGCTTAAATACCCCGGGGATATGCAGGTGCTTATTGACAGACATAATCTTGCCTCGCTCTTACTGTCGGAATATCTTTTGCCGGAAGGCTTCGGAATTCTTCAGATAACCGGAGAGCGGAGGGAAGACAGGATTTGACTATTGTTGTGAGGGACATGATACCTTCAGGTTAGAAGTTACTATTCACAGCCTTTTGGGCTGTGATAGTAACGGGTTTTGCCATTAAAAATCGCCTTCGGCGATGGGCAAAACCCATCTCAAGCCATAAGTTGTGGCCCGTAATCGCGCAGCAAGTGCGCGATTCGGCTGTGAAT
>JAEEGL010951363.1_pt1 | contig 10097 bp, 8 predicted proteins | sample 9134231 | NCBI WGS metagenome assembly JAEEGL01 (sample SAMN16246548, study PRJNA631951) | gut metagenome | biome: gut microbiome; feature: rumen; material: fiber-attached | host: Bos | place: Iran: Karaj | collected 2018-10 | reverse complement strand
GGACAAAGATATATTACTTGTTTACCATTCATAATAGCTTTAAATATAGCCCTAAAAGCAACCTCGGTCTTACCAAAGCCTACATCACCACAAAGTAGTCTATCCATCGGATGACTTGTTTCCATTTCATCTTTTATTTGGCGAATAGCAATAACTTGATCATCAGTTAATTTAAATTCAAATTCACTTTCAAACATTGTTTGAAGCTCTTCATCAGGAGCAAATTTAAATCCTTTTTTCATTTCACGTTCTGCGTATATACGTAATAATTCACTAGCAATATTATGTACTTTATCACGTACACGTAACTTAGTTTTTTGCCAATCAGTTCCATTTAAATTAGATACTTTTGGACTTATTCCATCTTTAGCTGAGTACTTACTAATTAAATCTATTTTTTCAACTGGAATATAAAGCTTATCGTTGTTTTTATAAAGTAATTCAATATAGTCTTTTTGTATATCATTCATACTAAGTGTTTTAATACCATTATATATACCAATACCACTTGTATTATGAACAATATAATCACCAATCTCTAATTTATTAATATCTCTAATCTTAGTTGAATACTTAAATTTTGTTTTATATTTCTTTCTTTCTTTTCGAATATCAAATAAATCTTTATCAGTTATAACAACAAAATCTTTATAAATGAAGCCATCATCTAATTCTAATTCAATAATATTAATCTTATTGAGAAAAATATGATCAACGTCGGTAATTATATAGTTTAAATCAATATTCTTAGTAAAAGCTTTTATTTGATATTTTTTAAGACATATTATAATTGTTGAACCTATTTTACTATTAATATAATTCTCTATTCCTTCAATATTTTCATGAAATTTAGGGATTTCTTTAATTTTATAATCAATTGTCTCACCATCAATGTCATTTAACATACTATCATGTGATAAATAATATATTTTTTCATGATTATCAATGATTTTAAGACTATGCATATATTTTCCATCATAATCCATATCTTTTTCATCATGATATTCTTTTATTTGTTCATTAGTTTCTTTTAATATATTTTTTATTTGTGGATAATCCTTAATAATTAACAATGAATCTGGTAAATAATCTATAATACTAGAAACAGTTTTATTATAAATGGATATTAAATGTTGTTTGTTATCTAAATTGTCATTATTTTCAAGCAAATACTCTGAAGCCGGATATATCTCTATTTCACTAATTTCCTCTATTGATTTTTGTGTTTCAGGATCAAAATAACGAATACTATCCACTTCATCACCAAAGAATTCTATTCGAACTGGATTAATACTAGATACTGGAAATACATCTATAACATAACCACGAACGGCTATATCAGTCGTTTTTGAAACTATAGTATCTCTTTTATAACCAATATTTGTAAGACTTTCAACTAATTGTTTTATATCATATTCTTCATTTTTTTTAATAGTTAATATCTTTTCTTGATATAGTTTTTTTATTGGTAAGAAACGCAAAAAACCCATTAAATGGGTAACTAGAACATGTTTTTCATTATTTAATAGACTATTCATAGTCTCTAATCTTGTTATTTCCAAATCTGGTGAAATTGCAATTGCCATACTTGTAAGGAAATCATCCATTGGAAATAGCAAAGCTTTATCAGTATAACTAGATAATATGTTAAGTAGTCTATTGGCTTCAAATAATGTTGGAGTTAATACAACGATATTCTTATCATTATTCTCAAATACTTCATTTATATAATGACAAAAAGAGGAGTCATTAAGCCCCTTTATAACTAAATTATCTAATTTTTTTGGTAAATTGAATAGTTCTTTATTTAATTTCATGATCTTCACCATTATATTTACTCATTACTTTTTCAATATCTGTATCCAAGAAATCATCAATAATATCAGAAGAAAATTCATATATTTTCTCTATTTTATCTAAATCATTCTTACTAAACTTACCAATAACATAATTGATATATGGAATATTCTCATTTTTACCAATACCAACCTTAAAATGAGGAAATTCTTCTGTTTTTAGGTTTTCAATAATGTTTTTAATACCATTATGACCGCCACTAGATCCTTTTGGTTTAATCTTTATCTTACCTACAGGAAGATCTAAATCATCATGAATAACTAAGATATCTTCAGGTTTTATTTTGAAGAAACTAGCAAATTTCTTAATAACTACACCAGATAAATTCATATATGATAATGGTTTTAATAAAACGAAGTATTCTCCATTACGATATACTTTTGCATACAAACCATTAAATTTAGTTTTAAAATCAGTTATATTATATTTTCTAGCATATTCATCAACCATCATAAAACCACAATTATGACGTGTTTTTTCGTATTCTTTACCAGGATTACCTAGTCCTACAATCATCTTCATAATGTATCATCCTCCTTTTTATTTTTAAACATTCCTATTATTTCATCTCTATATGAGCCATCTTCATTATGAATATATAATGGTTTTAAAAATTTAACACCACTATTTCCATCTTTGATAGCCTCTATCATAAACAAATTTGATTCTCGATCTTCTTTTGGATATATTAATTGTACTTTATTAATACTAAAATTATGTTTTTTTAAAACATCAACAACATCAAAGAACCTATTTGTTTGATGCACCATAGCTAAATATCCACCATTTTTAAGTAAATAAGCACTCATTTTAATTATTTCATCAAGATTAGTATGAATTTCATGTCTTGCAATAGTTTTATGGATATCTTCATTTTTCAAAGACTCTTTTAAATCTTTAAAATATGGTGGATTAACTGTTACAATATCAAAGTAATCTCCTTCATAGTATTTCTTTAAATTACTAAGATTATCATTAATTAACTTTATTCTATTGTCTAGTTTATTTATTTCAACACTCTTTTTAGCTAATTCATAAACATCTTTTTGTATTTCTACACCAACGATATTTGCTTTTGTTTTAGTAGATAAAATTAATGGTATTGGCGCATTACCAGTACATAAATCTATAATGTTTTTACAACGTAAATTTAAAGTTATGAAATTAGGCAAAAGGACCGATTCAAGTGAAAACTTAAACCAGTCATCGTTTTGATATATCTTTAAATTATTTATTTCTAATAGATCATTTATTCTTTCCATTATCTATTTGTACCTCTTGGGTATTACCATTTTTATCTTCAATATATATTTTTTGAGCTAGTATATCGATATTAACTACTTTACCTGAAACATTCTTATCACTATACATTTCCCCAATATCAGGTAAATTCTCACGTAATTTAGAATATACTATATCCTCATAACTAAGACAACATAATAATCTTCCACAAGCTCCATTAATCTTAGTTGGATTTAAAGCTAACATTTGATTTTTAGCCATATTAATAGTAACGCTATTCAAATCTGTTAAGAATGTATTACAACATAACATTCTTCCACATGGACCAAGACCACCAACTTCACGAGCTTTATCACGAACACCAATCTGACGAAGTTCAATACGTGTTTTATAAACAGCAGCTAATCTCTTAGCTAATTCACGAAAATCAATTCGATCATCAGCAGTAAAATTAAATAATAATTGTTTACGATCAAAAGTATAACTAGCATCCATAATATGCATATCTAACTTCAATTCATCTACAATTTCACGTGCTTTATTTAAAGCTTTACCCGCATCTTGATTATTCTTAAAATATGTTTGGTCATCTTTTTTATTAGTTAATCTAATAACTTTCTTTAATGGAATAGTAAAATCATTTTCATCTATCTCTTTTACATTACTTACGACATAACCATATTGGTATCCTTTTTCTGTTTCAACTATAACAGTATCACCAATAACAACATCTAATGTATTACAACTAAAATTATATACTCTTCCTTTTTTATTAAAGGCTACTCCTACTACTCTTTGCATAATTCTAACTCCTCAGCAATCTCTATTATATATCTATCTAATAGCAAATTCAAATTTATATTACTTTTTATCAAACACTTAAGCTTATTTGTATTATTTAAAATATTAATAAGCGTATTATTTGGATAATTATGTAAACAATCACACACATAATTGGTTTCTTTTTTTTGATATTTACTATTTATTGTTTCACTTATTATTTTCTCTAATATTTCAAAATTATCATAAAAATCTATTCGATTAGTAAAAGTATCAGCAAAATAATCATATTCATAAGCTATCATTTTCTTTTTTTTATCCACAATTTCTGTTAAAAACTTTTTCATTAAAACTATTTTTTCTTCATTATCTTCTTTTTCTGGAAAAGATAAATTTAGAACCTGACAACGAGAAACAATAGTCAGAAGTATTTTTTCGAAATTTTCTGTTAAAAGAATTGCATATATACCTTCTTCTGGTTCTTCTAAAAACTTAAGTATTTTATTACTAATAACTGTTGATAATCTTTCAAATCCATAAATTATATATACTCTTCGACCATTTTCTCTTACTGATTTTGTTTCCATATAAGAAAGTAATTTTGATATCTCTTCATTGTTAATACCAATCGTCTCCGGATTAACAATATATAAATCATCAAACTCATCACTATCGATTTTATAACTAATGTCCTCATATTCGAATAATTCTTCACTAATACCTTGTAAAATAATGGATTTAGCAAGATCTTTAGCATATGGATAAGCAGATTCTAGTGAATTAACATTTAATAAGTATGCATGCGAAAAACTAGTAATATTACTAGTTATATTTCTAAAATCATCTAAATTAGCAATCTTCGTCATGATATACTCCTATTGTCTCTATTATGAAATTGTTTTACGATTATCGAAAGCTTTTTCAAGAGTTAACGAATCAACATATTCCATATCTGCTCCCATTGGTATACCAGAAGCAATACGTGTTACTTTAATATTCATATCACTAAGAATATTATTGATATATAAAGCAGTCATTTCACCTTCAATACATTGTTTAAAAGCAACAATGACCTCTTTATATTTATCTTCTTGAATTCTTTTAATTAATGAATTTAATTGTAACTCATCCGGATTAATGCCATTAAATGATGATATTAAACCATTCAAAACATGATAATATCCATTGTAAGTACCTAATTTTTCTATTGAAAATACTGTTTTAGGATCCTCTACCAAACATAACATGTCATGATTTCTTGAATTATCACTACATATTGAACATGTATCTCCTTCAGATAAGTTATTACATTTCTTACATCTTTTAATATTTTTACCAGCATCAACAATATTTTTACTTAATGCTTCTACTTGCTCTTGTTCCATATTTAAAACAGAAAAAGCCAGTCTTTCGGCAGTTTTCTCACCAATTCCTGGAAAATATTTAAAAGATTCAATTAAATTCTTAATACTTTTAGGGTACACTACTTATCTCCTAGAAAGGAAGTCCTTTAGTATATTTACCTAATTTTTCTTCTGTTTCTTTATCAATTTGACCCAAACAATCGTTAACAGCAACCATGATCATATCTTCTAACATTTCTAAATCATCTGAAGAAAAATCATCTTCTTTTTGAATTTCTACTTTTTCAATTCTTTTTGTACCTTTCATAGTTATTTTAACTAATCCATTTTCTCCTATAAAAGTAGCATTATTAATCTTTTCTTGTTCTGCTAACATTTGTTTTTGCATTTGTTGTGCTTGTCTAAGCATAGCTTGCATATTCATATTTCATCTCTCCTATTCTATATCAACCATATCAGATCCAAACAAATCTAAGGCCTGATTAATTAAATTATTATTTTCATTTACTAGTTTACCATGTTCTTCTTGAATTTCATAGACAATATTGTTTTTCATATCAACAATATACTTATCCTTGACACTTTCAAATTCTTCTTCAGAAACAATTACAATCTTTAGAGGATTATAGATTTTATTAACAAACTCCTCAACTAATGACAAATTAGAATAAAGATTATTCATTAAGCCATCTGAAGAAACAGTCAAAATCAAATTTTCAGTTCCAACAACCATTGGTACTGAATCAGATAGCAATTGAGCAACTTTACTGAACTTCTCATCCATAAAATAACTATCTAACTTATTCCAAATTTTTGATAATTCAGTCTTATAGTTTTTATTAGCAGTTGCCATTGCATTATTAATTCGAACTTTTTTAACCTCATCATTTATTACAATATTTGCCTTTTTTTCTTCTTTATTTATTGTTTTTGACTCTTTTTTAATCACTTTAGTCTCTTTTTTAGATTTTTCTTCAACTATTTCCTGGGAAATAATTTCTTGGGAAATATTTTTTTCTTTTGTTACTTGACTCTTTTTTTCTTGGGAAATAATTTTAGAATTATCTTGGGAAATATTTCCCAAACAATTTTGCTCAACGAATTTTAATATATATACTTGAACTATAACCATTGGATTGATTGCTGTTTTTAATCTATTAAGCACATCATTCAAAATAGATACTAGCTCAACATTTTGGGAAATATTTCCCAAGACATCTTTTTTATTAAGATAATAATCCATAATTTTGTCACGAACCAATATCATAACTCTTTCAATAAAATTCTTAAAATCATATCCGGTTTCATTGATTTTATCTATTATATCCAATATTTCTTTAATGTTGTTATCAAAAACGCAATTATAGAATCGATTTATTTCTTCTTGAGAAACCATTCCATTAATAATTTTAAATACATCTACTGTTATTTTATCATTAGTAAACGATCTAATCTTATCTAACATACTAATAGCATCACGTAACCCACCATTAGCATACTGTGCAATCTCAGTTATTGCATCATCCGTTATATCAATTTTCTCTTCTTGGGAAATATATTTAAGTCTATCTTCTAGACTTTTTAAACTAATACGTCCAAAGTTAAAACATTGACATCTAGATACAATTGTTTCAGGAACTTCATAAAATTCTGTAGTAGCTAAAATAAATACTACATAACTAGGAGGTTCTTCTAAAGTTTTTAATAAAGCATTAAAAGCACTATTAGTTAACATATGTACTTCATCGATAATATAAACTTTATATTTTAATTCACTTGGAACGATTGATATTTTGTTTTTAAGTTCACGTATTTGATCAACACCGTTATTACTAGCTGCATCTATTTCAACAATATCAACAGAACCATTATTAGCTTCAACACAATTATTGCACTCATTACACGCATCATCATTTCGCGTGAAATTATCACAGTTAATTGCTTTCGCAAATATCTTAGCCATTGATGTTTTTCCAATACCACGAGGACCAGAAAATAAATATGCATGTGAAATCTTATTGTTTTTTATTGAATTAATCAATATTTTTTTAATACTATCTTGATCAATAAAATCATCAAATGTATTAGGTCTATATTTTCGATATAATGCTTGATATGCCATATTATTCCTCCTTCTTATATTATACAATAAACCTCATATTTTTGCTATTAAAAAAATGGATTTTTACATCCATTTAACGTTTATTACTAAAAAACTCAGTTAATATTTTAGAACAATCTTTATTATTCAAATATTCAATATCAACATAATGGTCAGATTCACTATTTTGAAGAATACTCTTAATTATTTCTTTATTACTTTTTATATTAGATTCGCAGCCAATATATATTTTTTTTATTCGAGATCCAACAATTGCACCTGCACACATTGGACATGGTTCTAATGTTATAAACATCTCACAATCATTAAGACGCCAATCGCTAACATAGTTACTTGCTTCAATAATAGAAATGATCTCAGCATGATTCATCACATTATTTGTACTTCTTTTTAAATTATGTGCTTTAGCGATTATCTCATTATTATTAACAATAACCGCACCAACTGGTACTTCGTTTAAATTATAAGCTATTCTAGCTTCTTCTAAAGCAATATCAATATATTTATTTCTCATATTAACTCCAAAAAAAATGTGCACATAAAAGTTGAACGTTAAGGCTGCTATATTTCTATCCTGACCTGGTTCCGCGCTTTTATTGCACGTATTCAATAATATCATAATTAATCAAAATAATCAAGATTATAATTTAATAATTCTTCATTTCACGCGAAATGATAAAAAAAGAGGATTATTCATCCTCAGTTTGAACTTCTTCTGTTTCTTCTACTGATTCAGCTAATTCCTCTTCTTCATCTTCTTTAACAACTGTTGCTACTGTTGCTACAGTACAATTATCTTTAAGATTAATTAATCTTACACCTTGTGTTGCTCTCTTTAATGTTGATATTTGTTCAAGTGATAATCTAATTATTGTACCTTTATCAGTTATAAGTAATAAATCTTCTTCACCTGTAACTGATCTTATTGATACTAAATTACCATTCTTTTCTGTAACGTTTAATGTTTTAACACCTTTACTACCTCTATGTGTTAATCTATATTCTTCAACATTAGTCTTCTTACCATAACCTTTTTCAGTTACAACTAACATTTGTTGTTCTTCTGGATTATTAATTACTTCCATACCAACAACAATAGAACCATCAACATCAATTCCTTTAACACCAGATGTATTTCTACCCATTGATCTAATTTCGTTTTCTTTAAATCTTACAGCTCTACCATTACTTGCTCCAATAATTATTTCACATTCACCATTAGATTTTTGAACATTGATTAATTCATCTTCTTCTTTTAAAAGTATTGCTATCTTTCCACTTGTACGAATATTTTCAAATTCTTTTACTTCAGTTCTCTTAACAAGACCATTCTTTGTCGCAAATACTAAGTATTTTGTATCTTCATCTGTTGTATCAATATTAACAATACTACGTACAAATTCATCTTTTTCAAGTTGTAATAAGTTAATTATTGGTAATCCTTTGGATTGTCTTGAAAATTCTGGTATTTCATAGCCTTTTATACGATATACTTTACCACGATTAGTAAAGAACATAATATAATCATGAGTTTTTGCGTTAATTAACTTTTCTGCAAAATCCTCTTCATTAGTTGTCATACCTTTAATACCTACACCACCACGATGTTGTGTTTTATAAGTATCAGTCTTCATTCTCTTGATATAACCTTTATTTGTTAAAGCTACAACGATATTTTCAACTGGTATTAACGATTCATCTTCAATATAATCTATAGCTGTCATATCAATATCAGTTCTTCTTTCATCACTATATTTAATCTTAATTTCAAGTAATTCTTGTTTAATAATACCAAGAACTCTTTCATTAGAAGCAAGAATAGCTTTGAAATCTTCTATCTTAAGTAATAAATCATTTAACTCTTCTTCTACTTTTTCACGTTCTAGACCAGTTAACTTACGTAATCTCATTTCTAGAATATGTTTAGCTTGTATTTCAGATAAACCGAAGTTACTCATTAATTTACTAGTAGCTTCTTCATCAGTTTTAGATCCACGTATTATCTTAATTACTTCATCAATATGATCTAGTGCAATCTTTTCACCTTCTAAGATGTGCACTCTTTCTTCTGCTTTCTTTAAATCATATCTAGTACGTCTAATAATTACTTCTTTTTGGTGATCTATATATTTAGCTATTATATCTTTTAAACATAATGTTCTTGGTGTTCCATTATCTATTACTAAGAAGATAATTCCATAATTTACTTGGAAATTAGTATGTTTATATAGATTATTTAATACTACTTGTGCATTAGCTTCTTTCTTTAAAGTAATAGTTATCTTAACACCATCTTTAAGATCTGTATGATAGTCTGATATACCTTCAATTATCTTATTATGAACAAGTTCAGCTACCTTATTCTTTAATTCTAAAGTATTTACTCCATATGGAACTTCATCAACAATAATTAATTGTTTTCCATTTTCCTCTTCAATTCTAGCTTTACTACGAATTGTGATTGTTCCTCTACCTGTTTCATATGCCTTACGAATACCACTATTTCCAAGAATTATAGCACCTGTAGGAAAATCTGGCCCCTTAATATATTGCATTAACTCATCTAATTCAATATCAGGTTTATCAATATAAGCAATACATCCATCAATTACCTCACCTAAATTATGAGGTGGAATATTAGTAGCCATACCAACAGCTATACCTGTAGTACCATTAACTAATATATTAGGAAATCTTGAAGGTAAAACTTCAGGTTCTCTTTCACTTTCATC
>JAEEGL010381922.1_pt1 | contig 10097 bp, 8 predicted proteins | sample 9134231 | NCBI WGS metagenome assembly JAEEGL01 (sample SAMN16246548, study PRJNA631951) | gut metagenome | biome: gut microbiome; feature: rumen; material: fiber-attached | host: Bos | place: Iran: Karaj | collected 2018-10 | reverse complement strand
GATTGCCCATAAGTACAGCCTGCCGCTGTTCGTTGACGTCGCCCGGCTCGGATACGCGTTGGCCAGCCCCGCCTGCGATTTCTCCCTGGCGGACCTTGCCACCTTGTGCGACGTCTTCTATATTGGCGGAACCAAGGTCGGCGCCCTTTGCGGCGAAGCCGTCGTCTTCACGAAAAAGGCCCCGAAGCACTTCTTCACTACTATCAAGCAGCACGGCGCTCTCCTTGCGAAGGGCCGCCTCCTCGGAGTCCAGTTCGACACCCTCTTTACGGACAACCTCTACGGCCGCATCGCCGCAAACGCCATCGACCGTGCACAGGAAATGATTGCTGTCCTCAAGGAGAAAGGTATTCCCTTCTTCCTGGAGACCCCGACCAACCAGCAATTCGTCATCCTGGAAAACAACTACATGGAAGCCCTCTCCGCGAAAGTCGGTTTCGACATCTGGGAGCCCTACGACACCGACCACACCGTCGTCCGCTTCGCCACCTCCTGGGCCACCACCCCGGAAAAAATCCAGCAGCTGCGGGAATTGCTTTAAAAATATTTGCAAACTCGGAAAAAATACCTATCTTTGCAATCCCAAACGATGGTGCTGTAGCTCAGATGGTAGAGCAATGGACTGAAAATCCATGTGTCGGCAGTTCGATTCTTCCCAGCACCACTTTAAAGCCCGCTGAGTCATTCAGCGGGCTTTTTGTTTTTGTCCTATGTTGGAAGCAAGAGTGGTGTTTATCCCCCGATCACTGATATGTGTATTCACCAACTATATTGACAGAACCGTCCTTTTCCCGACGGAATACGAATCTCTGGACTGCCCCCTGGCTACCCATGTCGCTTACGAATTCTCCATAAACCTCGACTCCGCAGTACAGAAGCTTGTTGCCGCACAGGCTCATGTCGGGAATCAGCTTCTGTTGGATCTTCATGTTGGGCGATCCGATTCCCTCCCTGCTCATCCTCAGCAGCTTCAGGCAGGATTTGTTAAACGGGGCCCCGTTCAATGCAATATTGAATTCGGTACGGGACTTGGACATTTCCCTCCTGTCGATAATGCCGTAACACCCCGGCATGAGTCGCGAAAGCACCTCCTGCAAATCGTCGAAGTGGTCTTCCCACAAGGTGGAATAATAATCCATAGGCCGGTTGAACAATCCTTCGACCGAAACCTCCTTCCCGTCGAGAACCGCCTTGCGATAACGCCCCCATTTGATGAATGAGACGTAGTCCGGCTCGAATCCGTCGTCCTGAAGGCTTGAATACGCCTCGCTCATATAACGGGCGGCTTCCTTGTCCGAAAGATTGATGTGGCATTCGCATTCATAAGGGTCCGAAACAATCTCCAACGTGACTGCCTCCGTAAGGTTTTTCCGGGGCGCCTTTCCGATATTGGGGCAGTTGATGAATGCGGTCTTGTCAATGAACACTCCTTCCGGCAAGGTCGCTTCCCTAAGCCCACAACAACTCCAGAAGGCATACTTGCCGATATAGTTGACCGTCTTGGGGACACGGATAGAGACCAGGTTGTTGCAGCAGCCGAAAGCGCCGTCCCGGATTGCCTCCAAACCATCGGGCAGCACGGCGGCGGAAAGGCCATAGCATTCCCAAAATGCTTCAGCGCCGATTTCCTTCACAGAGTCAGGCAACATGATGGCTGACAGCCTGTGACAACCCTCGAAGGCACTGCTGTCGATTTTGGTCAATGTCTTGGGCAAGTGGATCTCAACCAGTGAAATGCACCCTTTGAAGGTCCCTTTCTCGATTTTTACCACACCCTCGGGAACCTGCATCTCCTTTAGCGATGAACAGCCTTTGAAGACCTCCCTTCCAATCAAATTAACTGTCTTTGGGAGCAGTATCCTTTCCAAAGAACAGCATCCCTCGAAGCTCATGTCTCCGATCTCCTCCACCCCTTCGGGGATTGCAATCTCCTTCAACGAGCTGCAGCCGTTGAAGGTCCCATGGTTTGTCCACCCTCTTTTTGCACCGACACCTATCTTCTTGAGGGATGCTGGCAGATTGATTCTCTCGACCGACCGGCACTGGTTGAATACGCTGTGCGGCAGCTCGGTGATGCCCTCGGGGAGGGAGATTTCCTTCAGGGCTGTGCACTTGATGAAGGCATCGGGAGAAACATGGGTGACGCCTTCCGGCACCTTATATTTCTCTTCGTCCGTGTCGACACTTAACAGAGTGCTGCCGATAACCAGGATCTCAGACTTTGCCAACTGCTCCGACTGCCATTTGGTTCCATCGAAAGAAGACAGGGCGACCTCGCTGATGGCTGACGGATTGACGAAGTCGACAGATTCCAGGAGTTCGCACCCATTGAATGAGCAGGCTTCGATGTGTGTCACGCTGCCGGGAATACGGACGGATGAGATCTTGCATTTTTCAAAGGCCTGCCCCTCGATTCTCTCTGTCCCCTCGTTCAACGTCACGGATTCCAGAGGAGTCCTCGAAAAAGAATAATTGGTCACTTTCTTTATGCTTCCGGGAATCTCAACGGATGTAATTCCACTTTCCGCAAAAGCGGCGTATTCAATTGCCGTGACACGATAGGTCGTTCCGTTCTTATCTATTGTTTCCGGAATAACTAAAGGTCCGACATACTTCTTATTCTCCGCTACGCTAACATGAGCGTCATCAAGCACGTTATACTTGACCTTTTTGTAAGTAAAACTGGCTGCCATACTCTAAATGGTTATTATGGTTATTGGTTCGTGTAGATGGTTATTGCAAAAATAAACAATTATCTGACTGAATCCAACGATTTCCCTCTCATGCACCTGACTGTTTCCCGTCGGCGATTATCCCCATCCTCACATGGTCTCCAGCTTGGCGAGCCGGACGGACAAGAGCTTGTCTCCCTCGGCGAAAGTCACGACGACCCGATCACCTTCTATAGCCTTCACGATGCCATCCCCGAATTTTGGATGACGGACATGCTGGCCCGCCGTCAAACCGGTCCCAACGTCCTCCTGTCTTGGCGCTTCAGCCTGTTCTGCTTCCTCATAAACGGGATAGTTACCATCTATGTAGGCCTTGATGAGGCTTGCATGGGAAAGCGGTGAGGTCGGGTCTTCCACAACCGGATTCGTATCATAATCCAAAAGCACAACGGTCCTGGTCTTTGCCATCTCACGAATTCTATCCACAACAGGCTTTGCCTTGCGCTCCAGCATCCACTTGTAAGTGGGAACATAGATAAGTTGCCTGGCAGTGATGTAACCGAGGAGTTCATCCCCACCAACACCCTTTCGATGCCCCTTGGGCGTACCGTATTTGCGTACGGTACGTTTCAGGTCTTTCAAAGTATTATTCCTGAACAGAGCCGTATCCACTCCGGCTGTCTCAAAAACCTTCAAACCCTGCCAGATCGATTCCACGCTCATCGCCGTCCATCCCGGAGAGAAAGGAACAGGAATTCCACCATGCGGATAGAACGGGCTGAGACGGACCCAATCACCATCTGCATGGGAGGTAACATCGAGGATTACCGCATCCGGATACTCCTTCAGAATATTCTTTTCACTATATCTTTTGGATTTAACTACAATCATTTGGGTATTTATTTGAAATGTGATACGCAAATTTACGATTTTATACCTGATTATTCAGGCATAACTTTGCCAAAACCTGGCAAACTTAAGACTCAATTCTTTCCACGGAACAAATCAAAAACGACATCAACTGCTGCGACGATGAAGAGGGACAGCGCTGTGATAAGCAGGAAAGAATCCAGTTCAATGCCGATATTGCGCTTGATCCAGCCACACGTTCCTGCCCAGATGCGCTTGATGGGAAAGAATTCACGGCCCGGAAAGACCAGGCCGAGAATCCATGCAATGGGCCACCAAAACAAGAAAAGGATTCCGACACATGGCGCAAGCATGATAATCAGAACGCAAGCGGACACCTGCCAGAAGAAACACAGGCAACCGACAAGGCAACCGTCCATTGCATTAACGCTTTCAGAGTATTCAGGATTGTTCTCCATTGCTACCACTGATATGGAAACCTATCTTGTTTCTAGTGGATTTACCGGCTGATTCTTCCTGGCAGAATTGAGCGAGCTGCTCATACCCGCCTTCAGTGCCGGAGAGAACTCTGTCGATGGTGTACTTACGCACCACATTCTCTATCTGGCCACCGCTGAAGGAGAACTCTTTGGCGAGCGAAGTGGCTTCGTCTTCGGTCAGAGAAGGGAACTGGGACTTCCAGATCTGACTACGGGGTTCCAGTTCCGGCTTGTTGAAGCGTATCTTGAAGAGAAAACGACGCTCGAAGGCCGGGTCGAGGTTCCCAAGGAGGTTCGTGGTAGCAATCATGATCCCCTCAAATGCCTCCATCTCCTGTAACAGGATGTTCTGGACACTGTTTTCCATACGGTCAACGGCTTTGACAGCACCTTCCATACGCTTTCCCAGGATTGCATCTGCCTCGTTGAAAAGCAGGATCGGCTTGAGTTCGTTTTCCTCGCAGGCTGTTCGGTAATCAGCAAAGAGCGCACGCATATTCTTCTCCGTTTCACCGACGTAGCAGTTACGCAGTTTCGCCACATCCGCTTCGAGGATTTTACGGCCGGTCCTGCGGGCCATCTGATACACGGTTTCCGTCTTGCCTGTGCCGGGGTCTCCGTAGAACAGACAAATCATTCCGGTCCTCAGTCCTTTCTCCTTCATTGAGGAGAACACCTTCAGCAGTGATTCTTCCTCCAGCAGTGAGCCCAGGCGTTCGATCTGGCCCTTCTCCTCTTTGTTGTAGAACAGTTCCTTGACCGGCTTGTCTTTGAGATCTTGGAGGTCCACGGTCTTCACGTTGGTGGAGTAAAGCTTGATGTCTGAAAACATCTCTCTTGAAACATCCTCCTTGAAAGAGAAACTGCCCCGCTCAAAGAGACCATCTGTCCTGGCGGGCTCGATGATTCCTTTCCTCTGTAGGTCAAGTGCTTCAATATCAAAGAAATCCTTAAGTTCCATGTTCCAGTTTTCATCCTGAATGTAGTCATCGATATCAGACATGTCAAATACGGAGATACCACGCCGAAGATAAAGATAGGACATCACATAGAACAAAAGCCTTTCCTGTGCGCTGATGTTATTGTCCTTCAGGTATTTGTTACATGCCTTGGCATAACTTGTCTGTGGATTGGCATCGATAAGGGCCTCCGTCTCTTCTACAACCTGGGAAGAAGGCATCTGGTCAGCCGCGGTCGCCTTCATATAGCCGCCAACCCGCCTGAATAATGCCAGAGTGTTTAGTCCACCGATTCGAGGTCGCTCGATGGGTGTGTCCTTCATCAGGCACCCAATCACTTCCGAGGGGACCTTGATCTCGTTGTTGGCCCGCATGCGAATCAGCCCTTTGTCACGCAGGGCATACAACTCATTGGCGGATGAAAGGAACTGCAGGTATGTCATCCCCAGGTCTTTGGCGATGCTGTTGATGGTGCAACGGTTCGTCGAATTGCACTGGATGATGACAGCGAATAAGACAGACTGGAACGGTGTTATTCCCAGTCTGTCCTGAAGATACGACGTTTCCACCTCGAACTTCTCCAAATGATCGGGGTCGATGTGGATACCGCCACCGGCGTCAGTGCACTCCCGATCAATGATCCGGAGTACATTGTTCAACGATTCTGCTAGATTCTTTGCCATTGTTATGCACACATTTTTAAACCTATCTTTCCCATAAAACCATTCATACCCTCCAACTCAACCCTGAAATTCACCACTTTGATCCCCCATATCTCACTACTTTCCAAATCACTCTGTCTGTTGCTGAACAGAATCACATCCTCCTTACACTTCCCACTGTTATTCAGTACCCTCTCAACCCAATTCCCATTACAACTTTCAACCTCCACATCCCTCAGACCGTTATTCCACAAAATACATCCAACCTTACTTATCCTGTGATCTGTTACGAACACTACATCAACCCCCAATCTTTCTTTCATACCCTTCAACACCTTGAAAAGCTCTCCGACCCCACCCTTGAACTTACTCCTCTCAAACTCCCTGTCATAAAACTCCCTTTCCTTTCTATCAACCCACTCCTTTCTCTCCATCTCCTTCATCCGAACCTTCCCTTCAATCTCCTTCCACTTTTCCATCCTCTCCACCTTCAACCCCTCACAATCCTCCTTACCCTTACATTTTTTCTTGATCTCCTTTTCCAACACATCCAACCCAACACTCCTTTTCAGTTTATTGGTTTCAATGGATACAGCCCTTTTGAGGCTATCCTCCTTGTTGAAATCCTTAACTAAAACATCTTCAACCCTGAAAACGATAACTTTCTTCATAAGCAATGTATTAAATGGTTTTAATGATATATTTTTGTGATGACAAACCGGGATAAGAGATATCTCTTATCCTATCATTGTTTTATTGTATGTTATGGGAAAATTTGTAATCCAAAGATATGTCAAAAGACTTGGATTACCCAAAGTGGTTTGCCAGAATGTGGCAAATTAACTATATTTGTGACATAACACTGTTCCCATGGCCCATAATGACTTCAAACGCTATATCTGGCTCATTGCCCTGTTATATAATTCAGGAGGAGCGACCTTCAAGGATATTGACCTGGATTGGCAGGACCAACCCGAATTGAACCCGGAAGGGAAACCTCTGCCTAACCGTACCTTCAATAATCACAGGGAGTCGATCAAAGAAATATTCGGTTTCTCGATTGACTATTCCGCCAAGGACAAGAAGTATCATATCAGCGATGACCTGTACTCCGGTAGGATGCAGCAGGCATTGCTGCTGATGTCCTCACTTTCACTCTGGAACGACAAGGACAGTTACGAGAAGATGGCGGGGCGGATTCTCTACGAAGAGGAACCGTTCGTCTATCCGAAACTTATGCGGCGGATAATCTCGGCGATGGACAATGATAGAATGATCGCCCTTGACTACATGAAATACGGCGACAGGAAGGCATCCCGCAGGAAGATTGCTCCGTTTTGCCTGAAGATGTTCAAACGCCGCTGGTATCTGATTGCCAAGGAAGGTAATGCGATAAAGACCTTTTGTCTGGACAGTAGGACTCTCAATGCCAAAGTCCTTGACGAGAAATTCCAGTATCCGAAAGATTTCAATCCGGAGGAGTATTTCAAGGACGCCTATGGAATCCGTACGGCTCCGGCCAAAGATGTTGTTCTGAAGGCTTACGGCCAGGAGGCAGATTACCTGCGTTCTGCGCCGTTGCACCCTTCCCAGAAGGAGACGGAGAAGGGGGATGACTATTCCATCTTTACTCTCCATTTGGGAACAAACGCCTGGGAGTTCTATCAGGAAATCCTATCGCGCGGCAACCGCTTGGAAGTACTGGAGCCAGCCTCTTTAAGAAAGGGCATAGCGGAAAAGATTGAAGAAATGCGCGCAAGGTATGCCGATTTTTGGCAATAGCGATTGAGCGGTTTAAGGTTTTTGTCTTATATTGCATATCGTTTTTTTTCACCAATCAAATAATTATTATAATCACATTACCATGGCCCTTTTCGATTTCATCAAATCTCACATCGACGATATCAAAAGCTTCACTCAGCCCGCCATCCAATGGCGTGCTGGACGCTTTGCCACTCCTGTTTTGAAGGCAGCAGGTGTAGGTGGGACTTTTGCCAATGTTATGGCAACTCTTCCTCATGCTCTGACCCGGAATGATGTAGTCTCATGTTATCAAGAGGACCTGTATAAAGGTTTCGTGGCCACTATCCTTTGGGGCGGGATTAGCCGGTACCAGGCTGAAGAAATCTCCCTCCGTAACGACCGTCAATCTACTCTGCCCAAGTTGGAGAGGCTTAGGCAGTTGCTTCGTAACTCTAAAGAGGATGTTTCTATCATTGACGATGCTGTTGCCTCTATGAGACGAGGAAAGGAGAACTCTTTCTACGGAATAGGCCCCAGCTTCTTCACCAAGCTGCTCTATTTCCTCTCTTTTGGCCTTGATCTCGAAACAAGGCCACTGATCTATGACGAGAACCTTAAGCCGGTCCATTTCGCACTTATGCCCGAGTGCGATCAGAATCCTTTCTATTTCTATGTTCCTGTAGGAGGAAAGATGCATTTTGCTGAGTTCACCTCTTTCGAAGATGTGTATGTCCCGTATTGCAAGATTCTGTGCGAAACGGCAAATGAATTGGGTGTAGATGTCACAAATCTCGAGTCCTGGCTTTTCGGGTGGCCTGTTACTATTAAGAAGAATCAACCCAATCCCCGGGAAATAGCACGAATCGAAGTGGAACGTATGTCCGCCACCGGATTTGTCCGCGCCCAATGTGGGATAGAGGATTTGTATGATGCCATCGGCGTATCAAGAATCCTGTACGACAACGGGATGTCTGACAGGCTGCCAGACAAATCCACAGCCATAGGACAGGACCAGAATCATCCGATTGTTATCACCGAGAAGGACAATTACGTACATCTGGAATATGCATTTGCTGAGGCTCTGTTCAACTTGAAGAGAATGTCATTCAAGCTGACCAAACAATCTTTCTATAGCTCTGATGACCGTTGTTATGACAAGTTGGTGTTCAAGGTGTGGTCTGAAGATTCTGCCCAGAAAGACTATGTACTGTATTTCGACATCACGATAGGATATAAGGGTTAATATGACATATATCGATTTCATCCAAAATAGCAAAGATATCATCAATGGATTTCAGCAAGATGGTTTTGCGTGGAGGGAAGGCTATGACACTCCCTTTTTGGATATGGTATCAGTTGCAAATGCGGACTTTAGAACAACCCTAGACAATTTGCCCGAGACCCTGGACAGGAATACTGTCCTGAGCTATTTCCATCCAAACGCGGATCTGTACAAGGGATTTGTGGCTTGTATGCTATGGGGTGGCATTAATGCCAAATGGCCCAAAGAAAACCGAAAAGCCACAAATGCATACAAGGCATTCACTTATCCTAAGGAATATGTGGTAGAGAAACTTAAAAGTGTCAAAAAGTATTTAAACAATAAAAACATTGACGCTGCTTTTTCTTCCATGGCTAATCCAAATGATAATAAGATCCCCGGCATCGGTGTCAGTTTCTTTACCAAGTTGTTGTACTTCATGAGTCCAATAGAAATCACTCCAAAACCTCTTATCTTTGATAAATGGAGCACTTATATACACTGTGCTATTTTAATTGATGAGCAGAAAGAAAACATCCTCAATTACTATAAAGGAGTAAACAAAGACAGGACTCTCTCCAAGGTGAAAAACCAGATTGAACTATACAAGGACTATCTGGAAATAATGCGAAAAACGGCTGAGGAAAATAAAATAGACGATGTTTCGAAACTCGAAGCATATCTGTTCGGATTTGCACGAAACCGTTCCGGACATAGAGAGGAGAAACAAAGAAGGACGTTTTTGGAGAAATACGTGTTAGATTTCTTTGCAAAAAGGCCAAATGTATCAAGCAACACTGAACAAAAAGTCTCTAAATCTTCTTCAAAGTACGAACCCGAAAAGAAATCATCACGAATAACACCATTACCAAATGGAGAATCTATACGAACACGTCAAGTCATATTTGGGTATAGAGTACCCTTTGAAGGAAAGTATTATTATTTGTTCGTCGGGAAGAAACCGTCATTCTACTACTTAGAATTTCTGACCGAAAAGAGTTCAGAGAGAATAGAAGAATGTAGTTTGCTTCATGAGCTTAAAAGTAAAGGGTTTAATAAGAGAGGTAGCGACTTCATTTACAAACGTCTTAGTCCATACGATAAAGGTAAGGCAGAGCAGCTATTGGATGAGATAGTTAAAAGAATGACAAACAAGGCCAAGTAGGACTTGACAGGGCTTCTCAAGGGCTCACTTTATTATCCTGCCTGCGATACATATTGACGTCGTGGGCGACGATGTTGAACACGTTCTTGAGGACGCTGGGTTTTCGTTATCGGGCTTTTTTCGTATCTTTATGAAAAAGAATGCAGCTTTTTCCAACCTTTCGGCCGAAGGTTCCGTCTAATGGATGAAACCGCTCCGGAAAGCGGAAATGTTGAACCTTTAAAGAAATACAATTATGGAAGCCACGTTAGTCCCTATCTTCATCTGCGTCATTCTCCCGATCGTC
>JAEEGL010270608.1_pt1 | contig 10097 bp, 6 predicted proteins | sample 9134231 | NCBI WGS metagenome assembly JAEEGL01 (sample SAMN16246548, study PRJNA631951) | gut metagenome | biome: gut microbiome; feature: rumen; material: fiber-attached | host: Bos | place: Iran: Karaj | collected 2018-10 | reverse complement strand
CACAAAGATAATAATTATTACATGGAAATTCCTGGAACAGGTCCTGAATATAGCTTGAATAGTATAGGTAACAGTGGCCCTGAAGATGGGCCAACCTGGTTTGAATACACAATTTATGATTCAACGGAAGGTTGCGCAGACTGGAACAGCAACGAGGCAGGTACAGCTGGACGCCTGACAGCAAAATTCCGTGTTGCGTTGAATATTAAATACAAGGATACAGAAAAACCAAAGGTAGAAATCAGACCGTTCTACTGGAATTCGAATTCAAAAACAGATAATTCTGTATGCTGGACAAACGATACAAATCCTGTCGCCGAAGGTCATATAGAACTTGAAGACGACTTAACAGATGAGATTAAGACCGCTCTTGGTGAAGACGATCCTAAGGTTTCTGGTAAGATTAAGGTTGAAGGCTACGCCTTTGATGATATAAAGCTCAAAAACCTTTATGTTCAGTTTGAAGGTCATTCAGCTCTTGGTACAGAAGCTCGACTTGCTTCAACTTATACCGGAACCTGGTCTAAACGAGATTACGCAGATGGCTGGAGCTTTGAAGCCGAAGACGATTACTGTAACGGAGACGGTCATAAAGTTCACTGGACGCTAACTGTTGATACTGCCGCAAGAACAACTGTTACGGCTTTGGATCAGAAGGTTATTGTTTATGCAAAAGACGCTCGTTCTGAAAATGTATCTCTTTATGATAGCTTTGAACAGACAACCCAAAGCAAAATGACCCCATATTACAAAATGGACGTGGTTCCATATATTACTACTATTTCTACGAGTCTTAGTACACTTAAAAAGAGGAATCCTAGTGTTTATTCAAGAACCGCCAGGGGTCATTATCCTGTAAGAAGTGATGAAACAATATATTTGTATGGTTTTAATCTTGGTTCATCAACTGAAATTCCAGAATATAATAACATCAGCTTATCTGAACCTGTATATACAAATGAAACTGCCCCTTATCAAAAGCTCGCGTTCCCTGTTTCTAATGTAGATTCTTCAGGAAAAATCGCAATTTCTGTAAATGGCGTTTCTTCACTTAATAATTTAAACAGTGATGACGCAAGAGGTTCTTACACAGAAACAACCACAAAGACAACTGGTGATAAGACAATTTATGCCAATTATTATAACCGTCAGCCAAATGGAGACAATAACAACCTTCTCACAGATGATATAGAACTTGATGTCTGGGAATTTAACAGCAAAGCAGTTGAACCAATTAGCGGCAACATCGAGCAGCCTCAGATGAAGATTAATCCTGTTACAGGCCAGCTGGGCTTTGCCTTTGTAAACGGCCCATTGTACTTTAGCATGCCGGGAAATGTAGGTGGAACTAATTATTCTTATCAGTACTGGTGTTGTTGTCTTGATTTCTTTACTTCTGTAGGCTTGGCTTATGATAAGAATGGTCATTCGTATGCTGTAGCAGCCGGAGGAGATATTAATACTAATACGGCAGATAAATTCTCCCTTATGTCTGATAAGTTTGGCAGGGCTTTTGACAATGCAAATAATCCAACGGGACAAAGTTCAAAAGAAGCAAATAATCTTATTCGCATGGATTTAGTTGGTATGAAAGGTACAAAAGAAGATCAAACTTCTGAAACTAATTATTTTGAAAAACAACGATTCAAATCTCCAAGTTTAGCAACAGCAACTCATGGCTTAAATACAAATGTTTATCTTGCCTATTATGATGCAATGACAAATGAAATTCGTTTTAAGTCTGGTTCTAAAAGAGGAGATGTTCTGTCTACAACAAAAACTCATTTTGAAGGTGGAGAATATGGACGCTGGCTTTATTATAAGTCAAGAAATGAAGCAGAAGGATATGATTTTGCAAAATTAATGATAAGAAATAAAAACGGGGAAGGTAGTCCTGGAAGTTTTTCTCCGGGAGATGATGTTGCATTTGTAGCAGCCGGTAAAGTTCTTGGTTATTATAAGCATGCTGCTAAAACAACGAATGTACAAATAGCGAAAGATGGTAAGACAACGCTAGTATTTACATTCGAAAACGTATCTGACGAACAAATGAGCAATCTGATTGAAAATGCTGTTCTGGAGGCTGTAAAAGCACAGACAGGTGATGAAAATGCAACTATAGAAGAATATTTTACAGATTTCTTTACAGCGGCTCAAAACAGTGGAAATCCAGGAAAATATTTTAGTGATAATAGTGGATATTATGGCAATGACAAAATAAAATACCTTAAAGAAAATATAAATGTGGTGAAATTGACTTCAGATACAGGTAAAGAATTTGGAGATTTTAAAGATACGTATTCAAAAGCTAACAATGATAATAGTTCTGATACTGCAAAAGCTCCTCATCCTTATGATGATAGTACGGCATGGATTATCGCAGGTGATGGCACATCTTATGGTGCTAGTGAATTTGTTTCAATAGGAGTTGTTTCTAACCAGCAGCAAACTGATCCTGAAGGAACTGATGATGATATAGTTGTAGGCGTTTGGTATGATTCTAATGAGCGTGAATTAAAATACTCATACAATATAAATCCAAAACGACTAAGATCTTCAGAAGGCGCCGTTGCAAACGAAGCCGGATGGCAAACTCCTATTACAGTCTTCCAAGGGGATATGGAAAATGCCGGAGAATACTGTCAGCTTGTAGTAGACGCAAAAGGAGGTATTCATATTGCCGCTTATGATGGTTCTAATACAGATGTGGTTTATGCATATCTTTCTTCATACAATGCAAGTCCTGTAACCTGTGTGGTAGATTCAGCAGGTGTTGTTGGTTCTAATCTCACAATTGATGTTGCGTTAGATTCAGAAGGAGGCAATGCAATTCCAAGAATCAGTTACTATTCTAATTCTTGTGTAAAGCCAAAGCTTGCTTATCTTGTAAACACAGAAAGCGCAAATCCAGATGGAGCTGTTGATGAAGAATTTACAGGTAAATGGGAAATAACTGTGGTTCCAACTGCTAATACACTAAATATGCAGAGTGCCCAGTACAACAAGATAAATGTAGCTTTATGGAAAAATGATAGCGGAGCTATAAAAAATAGTGTTGAAAAACCGGCAGGAACTCCTGAAAATAAAAATGAATTAAATTCATTCCAATCAGATTCCTACGGCTTTGTTTACGGAAACGGAACCAGCAATGCTGTCTTGGGTTATGCAGTTAAAGAAGGAGCCGGCAGCACTATAGAAACCGCCCAAATGAAGTAAATTGTCGGGCAGGGATCGCCCGACAATTATATTATTGCAGTGCTTTATACACTTCTTTATATGAATCTTTGATTTTGTAGTACTGGTCGTAAAGGCCGCAGTATGGGCCGTTCATTTTGTAGCTGTAATTGTTTTTAGGCATGGTTGGGTTGTCGGTAATGCCCCAAATAGTAAAGCCGGTAAAATGGGCGCCTTCGTCAATTGCGCTTATGACGGTGCGGAAAAGGTTGCCGTAGAATTTGGCGTGTTTTTCCATCTGGTCTTTTTCGTAGTTGCGAACAGCTACTTCGGTAAGTTGAACCTCCAGCCCCAGATTGCTGTACATTTTGATTGCGGTTTTAATAAGGGCAAGGTCGTTATTGTTCATACAGCCGGCCTGCTGACCGTAACCACCAATATAGCCCTGCATTCCAAGTCCATCACAAAGCTTTTCTTCTGAGTTAAGGTAGTTTATCATACGGATAATTGCATCGCGCTTTTCCTGGTAGAAAGTGTTGTAGTCATTGTAAAAAAGCTTGATTTCCGGATTTACTTTATTTACAGTTTTACGTGCACATTCAAACGCAAACTTAACATAATCCGGACCAATAATTGCATTAAAAAGATTAATGCTTCCACCGCGGGTTTTGCGAATGTGAAATTCATTGTCAGGAACTCGTTCGTTTGCATCATCGGCAACGGCTTCGTTTACAACATCCCAGCAATATACAACACCAGGAAACTCTGTTTCAAAATGGGTAATAACCTGATCGATATAATAGGCCAGGCGTTCCTCTAAAACTTCCTTACTAACCGGCAGACCGTCGGTTTTAAAACCTTCGCGGAAGAACCATTCACTCATGTAGGCATCCCATACCAGGACATGACCGCGAATTCCAATACCAATATCCTGTGCAAGCTTGGCAATTGCGTCTGCTTGAGCGTAGTTCATAACAGGAACACCCTCTGCAATACTCTTTTGCTGGTTCAAAAGTGAATAGGCTTTGAATTCATTTGTTGCGGTTGTTGTATTAAAGTCTCCGGAAAGAAAATCTCTGTAGGTTTTACTGTTTACCTGGTTATAAGAAATACAGGCTCCAACCTTAAAACCATATTTTTCGGCAAGTTTGCAAAGCTTAGCTTCTTTTACAAAATCATCTGCAGGTTGTACAGCTTCTGTTTTTTCTGGAACTGGAATCTGCGGAGTTGCTGCGGCCTGAACGGTCTTAGATTTTTTAGAGCAACCACAGGCTAGAAGCAAAACGGCGGCTGCAAAAACTATAATTTTTTTCATAAATTATTCACCTCGTATGCTAGCATATCATATTTTTGTTTTTCGACATACCCCCTAATGAATATTGTTTTTAAAAAACAAGGCTTCTTCCTATAAAATTTAAATTCTGCTATTATATACGCATTATGTCAGAGATAACGAATAAGAATAACGCCCCACGAGCAGAGAATAAGATGGGGTACATGCCATTGGGCAAGCTGCTTTTTACAATGTCGGTTCCTATGATGATTTCGATGTTTGTGCAGTCACTTTATAATATTGTAGACAGTATCTTTGTTGCACGTATTTCGGAAAATGCCCTTACTGCTGTTTCGCTTGCTTTCCCAATTCAAAACCTTATGTTTTCGGTTGCCATTGGTACCGGTGTTGGTATTAACTCTTTGCTTTCGCGCCGTCTTGGTGAAAAGAATTTTGAAGAAGTAGACAAGGTTGCCAATAATGGTATTCTTCTTGCAATCTGCGGCTTTATCATTTTTATGATTGTGGGCGTTTTTGTTCCACGTCCTTTCTTTGAAAGCCAGACCGACAATACAGAAATTATTGAATATGGCGTTACATACATGAGGATTTGTCTCATGGCCTGTGCAGGAGTTTTCTGTTCAATTACCTTTGAACGACTTTTAATGTCTACAGGTAAGACCGGGCTTTCTATGGTTTCGCAGCTCACCGGTACAGCCTTCAATCTTGTGTTTGATCCTATCTTGATTTTTGGTTTACTGGGATTCCCTGCCATGGGTATTGCCGGAGCGGCAGTTGCAACAGTTCTTGGACAGTTTGCGGCTATGACAGTTTCGCTCATTTTGAACATTAAGAAGAACAAGGAGATTCATCTTTCGTTCAAGGGACTCAAACCGGAAGGTCAGATTATCGGAAAAATTTATGCGGTTGGTATTCCTTCGATTATCGTTATGTCTATAGGTTCCATACTGGTTTATTTTCTGAACATCATTCTTGGTTCGTTTTCTACAACAGCAATCGCAGTTTACGGTGTATATTTTAAGCTTCAGAGCTTTGTATTTATGCCGGTCTTTGGTTTGAATAACGGTTCGGTTCCAATTGTAGGCTATAACTTTGGTGCCAGAAACAGACAGCGTGTAATGAAGACTATCAAGCTTAGTTGTCTTGCAGCCTGTAGTATTATGATTGTGGGGCTTTTAATTTTTGAACTGCTTCCGGCTCAGCTTCTGGCTTTGTTTGCAGCTTCGGATGAAATGCTCAAGATTGGTGTTCCGGCTCTGCGCATAATTGCAGTTCATTTCCCTATTGCGGCATTCTGTATAATTTTGAGTTCTGTTTTTCAGGCTCTTGGAAAAGGTATCCAGTCCATGGTCATAAGCTTTGTCCGCCAGCTTATTTTCCTTTTGCCGGCTGCATGGCTTTTGTCGTTTACAGGAGTAATTGACAACATCTGGTGGTCTTTCCCAATTGCCGAGTTTATGTCCCTCTTGGTTTGTTGTATCCTGCTTAAAGGAACTTACGACAAAGAGATAAAGAATCTGGGGTAATTTGTCATTGTCGGGCTTGACCCGACAATCTCTTTTATGAAACTATACATTTCCGACCTTCATTTTTACCAAAGTCAACTCAACACACAGCTGGATATGCGCGGCTTTGAATCTGCCGAGGTTATGAATCAGTACATGATTCGACAGTGGAATTCAAAGGTGCAGGGCGGCGATATTGTAATTGTAGTCGGCGACTTTATTGGTACACGCAAACCTCACGAAGTAAATGCAATCCTCCGCCGCCTTAACGGCAAAATCTGTTTAATTGAAGGCAACCACGACAAGGACTGGCTTGGCCGCGATGGGGTAGACTACGACCGCTTTGAATGGATTAAACCCTACGCCGAACTGGATGATCATGGAAACACGGTAATTCTTAGTCACTATCCGACCTTCTGCTACAATCATCAGCATACAAAAAAGTCTGACGGTAGCCCGCGCACCTACATGCTCTACGGCCACGTTCACAACAGTGCCGACGAAAAACTGGTAAATGAATTTCAGGAAATTACAAGGCGCACTGTTGTGACAAATGCAAAGGGCGTCACAGGTCCCATTCCCTGCCAGATGATAAATACTTTCTGCATGTTCAGTGACTACAAACCGCTGTCGCTGGAGGAGTGGATTAAAGTGGATGCTCAAAGACGCTGGGCCCTTCGACAAGCTCAGGGACCACAAGACTGATTTGTCATTGTCGGGCTTGACCCGACAATCTCTTACTGTTGAATAAGTGCCAACACCTCTTCCCTAGTCAACGGCACATTCTCAATATATTCCTGCCTGTTCTTTTCAATCTCTTCGTAGGTCCACAATCGCCCGTCTTCCGCGCGCATTCCGGGGCATTCGCGGGCAATTTCGTCCCAGGTGGCCTTGTCCTTTACAATCCAGGCCCAGAAAGGATATGTACGGCACTGACTTGGTCTATGCTCATAAAGCGTACAGCCCTTGTCCCAGAAAATGCAGTCGTAGTTCTTTTTTTCAAGCAGAGCCAGAACAGTTTTTCCTTCGTAGTAGTCGGCCCAGCGGCAGTATTTAGAAACAAATTCTTTTATGCCAAGTCCTGTGCCTTCGCAAAATCTGTCCAGGTCTGCGCGCGAAAGATAAACGAAGCCCGGTGAATGCCCGCAGCAAAAAGAACAGCGCTGGCAGGAAAATTTGAGTCCATTTTTATAAAAACAGGAATCTTTATCCATAAGCCTATATTATCAGATTTTTTCCTATTCTTATAGATAAAATTGCAATTAATTTTAACTTTATGGGATATAATTCATAATAACAATAAGGAGAAATCTATATGACCTATTATGTAAATGCAAAAGCAAAGACAAACGGAAACGGAACTAAGGCAGCCCCTTTTAAGACAATTAATCAGGCTGCTGCAATTGCAAAGGCTGGGGATGAAGTTATTGTTGCCCCTGGAACTTACAGAGAGCAGGTTGTGCCTCGCTTTGGAGGAACCGAAGAAAAGCGCATAGTTTATAAATCAGAAAAGCCTCTTGGAGCTGTTATTTCCGGCGCTGAAGTTCTTAAGGGCTGGAAAAAATACAAGGGCGACGTATGGACAGCCAAAGTAGATAACGGAGTTTTTGGCGCTTACAATCCGTATACAAGTTATGTCTGCGGTGACTGGTATTTTGCTGCAACGGTACGTCACACAGGCTGTGTTGTTTTGAACGACAGAATGATGTATGAGACAACTTCGCTTAAAGAATGTCTTGAAGGTAAGGCCGACCCGTGTGCCTGGGACCAGAAAGAATCTCAGTTCAAATGGTACTGCGAACAGGAAGGGGAGGCACCGGAGCTTCAGTATAATGATGATGGAACTGTATGCCCATGCAAGGCAGAATATATTGTAAATGCACAGGCAAAGGAAATCAAACGCGGACGCTACACAGTTTTTTACTGTAACTTTAAGGGCCTGGATCCAAACAAACAGAATGTAGAAATTCTTGCACGCCGCAACTGCTTTATGCCGGACACAAACGGTCTCAACTATATTACAGTAAGCGGATTCAAAATTTGTAATGGTGCTACAACTTGGGCTCCTCCTGCCGCCTATCAGGATGGTTTGATTGGACCACACTGGAGCAAGGGTTGGATTTTCGAAGACCTTGAAGTTTACAACAGCCGATGCTGCGGTATTTCACTTGGTAAATACAGAGACCCTGAAAACGACATGTATTTTTACACAAAACATCTTAAGAGTCCAACCCAGATGGAACGAGATGCAGTTTGCCGTGGACAGTATCATGGCTGGACAAAAGAAAATATTGGTTCACATATTGTTCGCCGCTGTCATGTTCACCACTGTGAGCAGACCGGTATTGTTGGACGCATGGGTGGAGTTTTTTCTACGATTGAAGACTGCCATATTCACCACATCTGTAATTCTCAGCAGCTGGGAGGAGCAGAAACTGCAGGAATTAAGCTGCATGCCGCAATTGATGTTGTAATCCGACGCAATCATATTCACGACTGTATTATGGGTGTATGGCTCGACTGGGAAGCACAGGGCGCACGAATCAGCCAGAATCTTATGTACAATAACCAGAGACCGGAAGGGCGCGAAGCTGCAAAGGGTGCCATGTTCAGTACCGATGTGTTTATAGAAGTTGGGCACGGACCAACTATAATTGACAATAACCTTTTGCTTTCTAAGGTTTCTATCACAATCCCGAGCGAAGGAATTGCAGTTGTTCATAATTTGATACATGGTTCGTTCAGTCTGATTAATTCCGGTGTAGACAATATTGTAAACGGACAGCGTGAACCTCGTTATACTCCTTACCACATCCGCCACCGCACAGAGGTTGCAGGTTTTATGACAATTCTTCACGGCGACGACAGAATCTATAATAATATTTTTGTTCAGGTGTCCGGAATTAAGAATAAGGAAAAGACTGCTGCTGATGCCGATTACGAAGTTGTTGGAACTGCGCCGTTTGATATTTTCCCGACCTACGACGAATGGATTAAAAACTTTATGATGGATACAGAGCCTGATATGGGACCTCTGGCACAGTATCATTTTGGACACCTTCCTGTATGGCTTGGCGGAAACGTTTACCTTAATGGTGCAACTGTCTGCAAGCACGAAGTTGATAAGCTTGTTGTTCCAGGCAAGGGTAAACCAAAGATTAGTCTTAAGGGCGGTGTGCTCAAGAATAATCTTAAGGAACTGCTCGGCGACTACACAACTGGTATTATAAATACAAAGATTCTTGGCAGTGCCTTTGAACCGGAACAGCGCTTTGAAACCCGCGATGGAGCAGACATTATTTTTAATGAAGACTTCTTTGGCGGTCACCGTGGTGCTGCTGTTGTGCCGGGACCTTTTGCTCAACTTGAAGACGAGATAAAAGTTTTGTAAAATCATATAAAGAATTATATGAACATTTATGTAGACTTTGATGACTGCCTTTGCGAAACTGCGCGATATTTTTCGGAGCTGGCTGCCCGACTTTTTGGTGTCGATGTGCCCTACGAAAAAATCAAATATTTTAATCTGCAAAAATCTTTTTTGCTAAATGACCAGGATTACGACCAGCTCATGGTGGAGGGGCATCGGCCCGACGTGCTTTTATCTTACCAGGAAACTCCGGGTGCCGTAAAAACAATTAAGGGCTGGCTGGATCAGGGTCACGATGTAAAAATCATAACAGGCCGCCCGGTCAGTACTTATGATGTTTCGCGCGAATGGTTAAATCTGCACGGGCTGGAGAACCTGCCTCTTTTTTGCCTCAACAAATATGGGCGGGAAAATTTTATAAAAAACTCCACCTTTAATCTTGAACTGGAAGACTACTACAAAATGCATTTTGATTATGCCGTAGAAGATTCTCCCCACGCATTTAAATTTTTTGACCACCTGCCGGATCTTAAGGTACTGGTTTTTGACCGTCCCTGGAATAGAGACTGTCAGTTTCCGAATCAGAACTACACAAGGTGCTGCGGCTGGGAAATGATCAGCAAGGCATTTGAAAGTCCAGACAAGCCCGGCTTGCAGTAAAAGGTCTGACCTTGCTGTCGGCAACAGCTACATGCTCCGGGTGTTTTGAATAGCCTTTGAGGGCTTCTTCAGTTTCAAAAGTTGAGTCCAGCAT
>JAEEGL010198263.1_pt1 | contig 10097 bp, 10 predicted proteins | sample 9134231 | NCBI WGS metagenome assembly JAEEGL01 (sample SAMN16246548, study PRJNA631951) | gut metagenome | biome: gut microbiome; feature: rumen; material: fiber-attached | host: Bos | place: Iran: Karaj | collected 2018-10 | reverse complement strand
TTCAGAAGGACGGACCGCGAAGGAGTTCGGATAATGAGCTGCTCGAAGGACGGGACCCGCTTCGATTACGGCGGTTTCCTCGAGCTCTTTATCCCGCTTCTCGGCCTCTATCAACCGCTGAATGCCGCGAACGTGATCGAGGCGGCGCTGATGCTGCGCACGCGCGGCCTCCGGATCGCCGACAGGGATATCAAAAGGGGCCTTGCTTCGGCTTCATGGAAGGGACGCTTTGAAAAGCTCAGCGAGAGTCCGCTCGTTTTCTTCGACGGCGGTCATAATATCGAAGGCGTTACCGCCGCGGTGGAAACGGTCAAAGCCTATTTCGCGGGGGAGAAGATCGACATCATCTCCGGCGTTATGGCTGACAAGCGTTATGAGGATATGGCTGCGCTGATGGCGGGCGTCGCGAGGAAGGTCTTTACCGTCGCCCCGGATAACGCGAGAGCGCTCGGCGCGGAACAGTACGCGGAGGTCTTCCGCTCGCTCGGCGTCGCGGCGGAGGGTTTCCCTTCCTATGAAGAAGCGGTGAAAGCGGCGCTCGAGGACGCGAACAGAGCGGATGTTCCGCTGCTCGCGCTCGGCTCGCTCTACGCCTACGCTCCGTTCAAAAAGGCGCTTTTAAGCGCACTAATGACAAAAAACGCATAATTAAAGATCGAAAAGCGGACGGAGGTTGAAATCTGTCCGCTTCTATTTTATAATAAAGGGAGGCTTTGAAAGGAGTTTTCGATGATGAAAACCATTGCGAAAATAATGGCGCTTGTCTTTGCGGCGGCGCTCGTTCTTCCGCTCTTCGCCTGCGGCAAAAAGAGCGATGTTGAGACAATGCTGAAGAGGGAAGAAGTGGATGAGTTCAACGCGGAACTCGTTGCGCCGTATAAGCTCGGCGAATCCGAGGAGACGCTGAAAAAGGGCGGCTACGAAAGCTACAGCGGCATTGAGCATCACTACATGCGCTACCACAGCCCGAGCAACCAGGACGTCGGCTATTCCTGCGGCACGTATGAGCTGCATTACGGCGAACCGGATCCGAAACTCGAGCTCTATGTCGTGGGCATCCGCATCACACCGCAGGGCAAGACGATCCAAAAGAACGAGGACGGCAGCACGACGCCTGTTTATACGACGAGCCGCAGCATATTCGGCATCAAGGTCGGCGACAATATCGAAACGGCAAGGCAGATCCTTCTCGGGAAGGGTTACACCGTCATTTACGAGGATACCGAAAAGGTCACGCCGAACGGCCTTCCGAAGAGCCGCGAGATCACCTTCAGAAAGGGCGTCATCATGTTCAGCATGGGCGTCGAAAGGACGGACGACATTTCGCAGATCTCCATCTGGGTGCCGTATTACGAGCCGCAGATCGAGACCTTCAACAGCCAGAGCCATCTTCCGGCGGATCTCGGACTCCAGTATTCCGTGCTGCTGAACAAGGATTTCGCGTACGCGGGGAAGAACCAGACCTCCAGGAAATACGAAACTCCCGACGGAAGCGTCGCGATCATGCGCGGTTTCCCGGATTATACCGATATGATGATGACGGCGGAGGTCAGCTTCACATCCGACAAGTATGACGTGCTCGGCGTGAAGGTTGGCATGACGGAGGACGAAGCGGTGAACAAGCTCACCGCGCTCGGCTGCACCGAGGAAAGCGGAGGCATCTATACCTACAACTCCGTTGCCGCGATCAAGCTCGAGGTCAGCAACGGTGTTGTTGTGCGCGTAGCCGCGGTGCTGCGCCCCTCAACGGACCTTTCCGGCATCACTGCGGAACCGATGGCGACCAAAGCGCCGGAGGGAAAGGACGATAAGATCTCCGGAACCATCGAAGGCGGCGACAGTGCGCACCGTGACAGCGGACTGGACGGCGGAAAAGGCAACTGAGCCCCGGCCGGGAATCGCATAACAGAAAAATGGGAGTCTTGCTTCAAACGGAGCGAGCCTCCTTTAATTATGGCGAAATTATGTTATTTTGGCAACAAAGCATTGCAGATACTCCCAATCGTGCTCGGAATGCGCTATAATGTTAGCACTCAAGGAACGAGAGTGCTAACAACAACGGCGCCTAGACCTGTTTCGGAAGGAACGGCGGAAGCGCGGGCGCCGGAAACGGCAAAGGAAGCTCCCCGATGAATGAGCAAGCAAAACTACCCTTAGCGGGAGGTGTTAAATATGAACGCAGAAAAAATGACGCAGAAAACGATCGAAATGCTGGGGCAGGCGCAGAAGCTTGCCGAAGACCGGCGGCATACGCAGGTCGGGCAGATACACGCGCTGTACGCCCTCACAAACGAGGCGGACGACCTCAACACTCAGCTTCTGACAGCGATGGGCGTCGACGTCAACGCATTCCGCGCGGCGATCGAAGCGGAGCTCAAAAAGCAGGCGAGCTACAGCAGCTCGAGCGGCGCGGTCTATATGTCGAACGAGCTCGGCTCCGCGCTGAACCGCGCCGAAGACGAGGCGAAGGCGATGGGGGACAGCTATATCTCCGTCGAACACATCATGCTCGCTCTGATCGAGCGGGCGGACGGGATATTGAAGCCCCTGTTTAAAAAATTCAATATCGGAAGAGCCGGTTATCTTGCGGCGCTGAAGAGCGTCCGCGGCAATACGCGGGTCAATACGGATAATCCGGAGGGTACATACGACGCGCTCAACAAATACGGCCAGGACCTCACGGGCCTTGCGAAGAAGCAGAAGCTCGACCCGGTCATCGGCCGCGATAACGAGATCCGCAGCGTGATCCGCATCCTTTCGAGGAAAACGAAGAACAATCCCTGCCTGATCGGCGAACCGGGCGTCGGCAAAACCGCGATCGCGGAAGGTCTTGCGCAAAGGATCGTCCGCGGCGACGTTCCAAACAACCTCAAGGACCGCACGATCTTCGCGCTCGATATGGGCGCGCTCGTCGCCGGCGCGAAATACCGCGGCGAGTTCGAGGAAAGGCTGAAGGCCGTTCTGAACGAGATCAAATCGAGCGACGGCAGGATCATCCTCTTCATCGATGAGCTGCATACCATCGTCGGCGCGGGCAAGACCGACGGCGCGATGGACGCGGGCAATATCCTGAAACCGATGCTCGCGAGGGGCGAACTGCACTGCATCGGCGCGACGACGCTCGACGAATACAGAAAGTACATCGAAAAGGACGCGGCGCTCGAAAGGCGTTTCCAGCCCGTCACCGTTGCGGAACCGACCGTCGAGGACACGATCTCCATTCTGCGCGGCCTCAAGGAGCGCTACGAGGTCTATCATGGCGTCAAGATCCACGATTCCGCGCTGATCGCCGCCGCGACGCTCTCCGACAGGTATATTTCGGACCGTTTCCTTCCGGATAAGGCGATCGACCTTGTTGATGAAGCCTGCGCGCTCATTAAGACCGAGATGAATTCCATGCCGAGCGAGATGGATGAGATCTCGAGAAGGATCATGCAGCTCGAGATCGAGGAGCAGGCGCTCAAGGGCGATAACGACGAGCATACCGCCGAACACCTTGAGGAGATCCGTAAAGAGCTCTCCGTCCTGCGCGAAAAAATGAACGAAATGAAGGCAAAATGGGAGAACGAACGCAGCGCGATCGGCCGCGTTCAACAGCTCCGCGAGCGCATCGAACAGGTCAACGGCGAGATCGAAAAGGCAAAGAACAGCTATGACCTGAACCGCGCGGCCGAGCTGCAGTACGGCGAGCTGCCGAGCCTGCAGAAGGAGCTCGCAAAGGAGGAGGAGCTCGCCGCAAAGCGCGAAAACAGCCTTCTTCGGGACCATGTTTCCTCCGATGAGATCGCGAAGATCGTCGCACGCTGGACCGGCATCCCGGTTTCCAAGCTCCTCGAGAGCGAAAGGAAGAAGCTGCTGCGGCTCGATGAACAGCTGCATAAGCGCATCATCGGCCAGGACGAAGCCGTCCGCCGCGTCTGCGACGCGATCCTGCGCTCGAGGGCGGGAATTCAGAACCCGAACCGCCCGATCGGCTCGTTCCTGTTCATGGGTCCGACCGGCGTCGGCAAAACGGAGCTCTGCAAAGCCCTTGCGGAGGCGCTCTTTGACGACGAACGCAGTATGGTGCGTATCGACATGAGCGAGTACATGGAGCAGTATTCCGTTTCCCGTCTCATTGGCGCCCCTCCGGGCTACGTCGGCTATGACGAGGGCGGCCAGCTGACCGAAGCCGTACGCAGAAAGCCTTATGCCGTCTTGCTTTTCGATGAAGTCGAAAAGGCGCATCCGGACGTCTTGAACGTTCTTTTGCAGGTACTTGACGACGGCCGCATCACCGACGGCCAGGGCCGCACGGTCGATTTCAAGAACACGATCATAATCCTCACGAGCAACCTCGGCAGCGAGCTGATCCTGAACGAGATGGAGAACGGCGAGCTGACGGACGAGACGCAGGATATGCTTGCGAAACTGCTGAAATCGAAGTTCCGTCCTGAATTCATCAACAGGCTCGATGAGATCGTCTACTTCCGCGCGCTGACGCCCGAGAACATGAAGGGCATCGTGGAGCTGCAGCTCGGCGATCTTGCAAAGCGCATGCAGCAGCGCAGGCTGAACCTCGAAGTCACCGAAGATGCAAAGCAGGCGATCATCGACAACGGCTCCGATCCTCTCTTCGGCGCAAGGCCGATCAAGCGCTTCATCCAGGGACATCTCGAATCGCTGATCGCAAGGCATATAATCGCCGAAGCGCCGGATGAAGGCACAACGGTCACGGTCGACTGGAACGGAAGCGATTTTATCGTGAGATAAGAATAAGTTGTGCTCTGCACATCCGAAACAGATGGGGCAGCTGCAAATGCGGGGAACTGCATGCAGCGGCCCCATTTCGGAATGCACTTCAGATCTGGCGCTTGGTTATTCTCAAAAGCTTTGTGGAGCTCAGGGCGTCTCTCTCAGAGGAACTTTTTACGATACAAGGATTGCATTTTGACAGAAATTGCGATACACTGTAAATGTCGATATAGACAAAAGCAGATTCGAAATCTCAACAGAAGTCAGACAGAAAGGAAGCCATTATGAAAAGGATTATTTGCATTGGGCTTGCGCTCGTTATGCTTGCTGCGTTTGCTTCCTGTGCAGAGAAAAATGCAAACGAGAGCAACGCCAAAGAACCCGATTTGGACAAGGAAACGGTCACTGAGCCGGTCACGGTCGAGGCTACAGCACAGGACACTGCTACGGACGAGCCGTCGGAGTCAACGCCAATGCCGTCGGAAGAAGGGACGCCGGAACGGATGGTTCAGTACTACGTTCCTGCTTTGAAGGGTACGATCGCTGTTCCTGAAGATTATTATGTGTTTATCGACGGCGGCGACTATACCGATGAAATGTGCGCCGCGGTCGGACTTGCCCGCGATCAGGTTGAAACCTATATGTCAGCAACGGGAGTTCAGGTCTATATCATACCGAAAGGAGATCAGTTCGCGAAAAGCAAGTTCCGGATATTGCTCCATGTCAAAGACAAAAAGTATGGAGATGTTACGTTTGCCGATATTTCGGAGTCGGAATACAATTTGTATGCTTCGTCGATTATTTCCGGCTTCGAGAAGCACGGTGCTGATGGGTATCAGACTGTTGAGAAGAACGGATTGCGGTTCATGCTGTTCAATTACGTTTTCTCCTGCTATTCTTACCGTTATGCAACGGTTATCAATGGACATATGATTTATACTTACGGCGAAAAGGCGGATAAACAGCCTCTGTCGCCGGAGCAGGAGGCAGATGTCGCTGCGATCGCAGTAAGCATGGTGCCGGGACTTTGAGACAAAGCTGAAAAAACATACGACAAATAAGAGCAGGAGGCAAAAATGATCACAGGAGTTCTCATGGTACTGCCTGCTATGGCTATAAGTACCGCCGTGACGACATATCAGATGAACAGAAACAAAAAACGCCGGGAAGCTATGAAGGAAAAAGACGACAGGATAATATCCGAAACCTGTTCGCTTATAATTCGGTAACGGAAACGCTTTATATGTTCAAACCCGAGCTTCAGCGGGAGTCGTTTGAGAAATTTATTCAGAAAAACGGTCTCACGGAAGCCGATGTTAGCCGGATCCCTCTTCTGGGAAGGCGAGGAAGAGCTCTCTGCGAGAGTACGAGAAGTATGCAGAATATTGAATATCATTGAGGAAGCGGGAGGGCTCTGCTTCAAGCCGATAGCGCGGGCGAGCAAGATTGCGACGAGGAAAGAATACACCGACCTGCTGCTTGAACTCGGATACGATGTTAAATTCAATGAGATCGGCGGGAGAGGCCGCGGGATCTACAGCGTTAGATGATTTAAGAAAATAAGAATCAATGACTGTCCGAACATACGGACAGGGAAAGGAAGAAAAATGGGAGATCTTGATTCTGTTATTCTGTATGCAACGCTCAAGACAATACTTTCACTGGGAATGGGAGCGATTGCGGTTACGGTTATGCTGAAGCTGCGCAGCCGTTATGGCAAAAAGGCCGTTCTTGCCATACCAGGCTGTATTATAGGCGGGTTGCTGGCTATAATCTGGGCCATAATGCTTATAGAATTCATTAAAAAGGGGAATACCGTCGGCATCATTGTTTGCGCTTTGATCCCGGCAATAATAACCGGCATAGTTTTCCTTGTTCTTTTCCTGAGAAGAATATTTAAGGAGAAGCAGGCGGTCAGGACAGTTCAACAGTATAAGAAGAGTATGGAGAAGAAAAAAGCCGAAAGCCAAAGCTTCGTGCTCAAGCCGGACATCCGGGAGAAAGCTGTTGAAAGGATGCTTGAGAACAACGGACTGACGGCCGCAGAAATGGCAGCGATCCTTTCGGAAGAGAATGAAGACGAACAAACGTCGGCGATCAGGGACGCTTGCCGGCTCCTCGGCGTTTCCGCCGAAAACGGAAGGTTGCGACTGGATCCGGTTTTCCAAAGCAGCGATCTGAAGACCCAAGCAGGGCTTAAGAATCTGATGGATTCTCTCGACTGCAAAGTCAACTTCACAGCAGCCTGCGAGCAGAACAGTAAGGTACGGTATTTAGACTGAGGGTGATGATGCTTTTCTTCTTCGCCGGGCAACACTTTATTCATACCAGACGATAATCAACTATCAGAAAAGGGAACTGAGCTTAATGTGGTATTTATTTTTGGCGATTATCTGCGCTCTGATAATCGGCGGCGGTATTTGGGCAGCCATCGAAGTCGATGATTCGGGATGCGTACCTATCGGAGCGGTTTTGTTTGCAGGAGTGGGCTTTGTTTACTGCCTTTATAAATGGATTAAGGAATTGATCTATAACATCAGTAATGGGAAACATTGCTGTGATTCTCCTGGGCACAGTACTGCCTGTTATGCTGCCTTTCGTGATTTGGTTATTGCTTAAGACTTGCCGCCGGCACAAAGGGAAGAAAGCACAAAAAACAGTTGGCCTTTTTTAGCCTCAAAAAGCGGACAGCTTGGGAAGAAGTATTCTGACTGCCTGTTTGCGTATAACACAATTAGCGGAGAACTCTATGCTTTTGATCCTGCATTTCAGCAGGATGCATTCCATAGATATCTTAAACGAAACGGGATAGACGAATCGGACGTGGCAGAAACTCTTTCGCGAACTGTATCAACGGCTGAAGAGGAGCGCGTGCTGCGTATCTGCAGTCTTTTGTCGGTTTTCACGGAAAACAGTGAGATCGAATTTGCGCCGATTTCACCGGGTAAAAGCATGATTGATTACTCGCAATTCCTGGGACTTTTCTCTGACCTCGGTTATAGAGTTCATTTTTTGGAAGTCAGCGGGAAGGACAGAGGCATCTATTATATTGGCAGGAAAAACAATAAAAACGGAGGATAATATCAGTCTAAAAACTATATTATCATATGGACATAAGAGACCTACGTGGTCTCTTTTTCTTTGGAACATGACAGCTCAGGGTTTCGGTATTTACCATGCCGCCGTTTCCTGTTGTCCGAATGGTAAATATGTGTTATAATAAATTGAATTATTATGCGGAGGTATGCCCTGCCGGAAGGTACGGGCGCGATAATTATGAAGATTCTGAAACATGTCGTTATGTGGCGCTTCCTTGATGAAGCGGAGGGCAGGACCAAGGCCGAGAACATGCGTTACTGTGCGGAGAGGCTGCGCGGCCTCGTCGGCGTCGCTCCGACGCTGATGGCGCTTGAGATCGGCGAGGACGAGCTTCATTCGCCCGCAAGCTATGATATGTGCCTTGTCTGCGATTTCGTGAACCTCGAAGGCATGCTCGCTTACCGCGATTTCCCGCCGCATAAGGAGATCTCGGCCTATATCGGCAAGGTGACCTCCTCGAGAGTCGTTTCCGATTTCTTTATTGAAAAATAAGCCTGAAAGGATATTAATGATATGAATTACAAAGTTGTTCTTTCGGATGAAGTGAGCAGGGCTCTTGCCGCGGGGAAACCCGTCATCGCCCTTGAAAGCACGATCATCTCCCACGGGATGCCCTATCCCCAGAACGTAAAGACCGCGCTCGCCTGCCAGCGCCTTGCGCGGCGCTACGGCGCGGTCCCCGCGACCTGCGCGATCCTGAACGGCGAGCTCCATGCCGGCCTCACCGACGAGCAGATCGACTACCTCGGCAGAGCGGGCAGGAACGTTAAAAAGGTCAGCCGCCGCGACATCCCCGTTGTCATGGCGCGCAGTGAGGACGGCGCGACGACCGTTGCCGCAACGATGTTCATCGCCCACCTCGCGGGCATCAAGGTCTTTGCGACCGGCGGCATTGGCGGCGTGCACCGCGGAGCGGAAACGACGATGGATATCTCCGCCGACCTCAACGAGCTTGGAAGAACGCCCGTCGCCGTCGTCTGCGCCGGCCCGAAGAGCGTTCTCGATATCGGCCTGACGCTTGAGTATCTTGAGACCCAGGGAGTTCCCGTGATCGCTTTCCGCACGGATAATGTTCCCGCGTTCTACACAAGGGACAGCGGCTTTGCGGCGCCATGCCGCGCCGATTCCGTTGAGGAGCTTGCCGGTATGGTCAGCGCGATGGACGGCCTCAACATGAACAGCGGCATGGTCATCGTAAATCCGATCCCCGAAAAATACGAGATGGACCCCGACAAGATCGATAAGGCGACGCTCAAGGCCGTTGCGGAATCGAGAAAGAAGAATATCGAAGGCCGAGAGGTGACGCCGTTCCTGCTCGCCCGCATTGCGGAGCTCACCGGCAACGCCAGCCTCGATTCGAATATCGCCCTCGTTTACAATAATGTCTGCCTTGCGGCAAAGGTCGCGGCGACGATGAACGCTCAGCAGAGCGAAGGGAACGAAGCAGACGGTGAATAACCGGAAAAATGAGCACTTTCCGCGAAAAACTGCTTGCCCTTCCCCCGGAACTTTTCCGCGGTGAGGGCGAAGAGACCGGCTTCCGGCCGATAGGGACGGAGGAGGAACTCGCATATGCCGTGTTCGGCTGCAGCATTTCGGCGGAGCAGCAGCTGCTCGTAAATCCCGCCGGTTTTTCGATCGGCAGGGCATACCTCGACCCGGACAACAATCTTCCCTGCATAATTACGGAAGGAAACCGTCCGGTCGGCTTCATCAGCTTTCTTCGCCGGCTCGTCGATAGCGACGCCGTAAGCTGGAGCTACTATATAGATGAAAGGGAACAGGGCAGGGGGCTCGGAAAAGCGGCAGCCGCGCACGCCGTGCGGGTTCTGAGCGCCGCTTTCCCCGACAGACCCATCAAGCTCTCCGCGGAGGAGGCGAACACGAAAGCGCATGCGCTGTACCGCTCCCTCGGCTTCGTCCTTCTGGATGAAAAAGACGGGGACGACCTCGTTTTCGCATATTTCGCAAAGGAAAAATAAAGTGAAGTTTTTTAAGAAAACAGAATCGAAAACCGCAGCCGCGCTTAAGCGCGCCGCTCTGCTGCTCCTTGCGGCGGTGTTCCTACTTGCCGCGGTATCATGCAGCGGAAGGCAAAACAACGGATCCGAACAGGTCGTGATCGAGCCCGATCCGACGCCTTCGCCCGAACCCACGCCGGAGCCGACGCCCGAACCGACGGAAGCGCCGACGCCTTCGCCCGAGCCGACGCCGGAACCGACGCCCACACCGGAGCCGATCGAGGCGACGATGATGTTCGTCGG
>JAEEGL016586718.1_pt1 | contig 10098 bp, 6 predicted proteins | sample 9134231 | NCBI WGS metagenome assembly JAEEGL01 (sample SAMN16246548, study PRJNA631951) | gut metagenome | biome: gut microbiome; feature: rumen; material: fiber-attached | host: Bos | place: Iran: Karaj | collected 2018-10 | reverse complement strand
CTGCTGAAGAATACTCTTCCAGTCGCCGTCCGTGCCGCACCCGGACTTATGATAAGCCTCAAAGACCTCGTGATACGCGCTGATCGGAAGAATATCGAGCTCTTCCCAGACCTTCTGACGTTCCGCTGGCGCGCACGCGCGAAGCGTGCGATGCTCTCCGGGAACCGTGCGCGACAAATCCTCAAGAAGCGCGTCCGCAAGCTCCGACGCGATCTCCTCGACGCTGCGTCCTTCGGTCGGTATGCCGAACGCCTGCGCCGTGGAAACGATCTTCTGCTTTCCGAGAATCGGAACGTCAAGCTTGCCTTCGGCCGCCCATTTCAGCGCCAGCATGACCTCGCGCGCGTGCATTCCATGCTGCGCGACCCCTGCCGCCGCCGAGCGAAGGAGATTACGCGCGACGATGAGATCGGCGTCCGCGCCGCAAACGCCCTGAGGAGACTTCGACGTTACCCGGCACGGACCCATATTGCAGATTTTACAACAGACGCCGGCGAGTCCAAAGGAGCATTGCGGCTTCTGACGATCGAAACGATCGAACGTCGTGTCGACGCCAAGTTGCGAAGCATGCTTGAGCATTTCGCGCACCGCTGGATCCGGGGTCTTTTCTTCGACCTCCGCGCGCGTTGGAAACGTCTTACGATAGGCGGCGATCGCCGCGTTGTAGTCGCGAATGAACGCGTCGGGATCCTCCGAGTCCTGATGATCCGCATGATGCGTTACCGTGGGAATCCCGTGCTCGTCGAACCCGATAAGCGCGCGATGACTGTGAATATGCGAAGGCGAACGTTCCGATTCCTCGGCGTCAGCATGATTATGAATGTGTTCCGTCATAACGACTCCTCCGTCCGGGCAAGAGCGCGACTGGGTCGTACTCGCGACCGGATCATAATGAACATCTGTGGGACGATTTCATTATCGATCGCCAAAAGCCTACTGTTTTGATAAGATTTTAAACTAGCTTTATTTTTCGTCAATAGCCCTTTTGCAATTAAAGAAAAATTTCTCTGGTAGCGGATTTTTACTCGCGTACTCCAATCGTCAATGACGCGCGTTTTATCGATAAATTTTTCTTTATTTAACCCTAAAAGTTAGGCAAATCTAACTATTTTCGTGAAAAATTGCGCTAAAAACGCCTTTTTTGAAATTTAAAGGCTTGAAAGAAAATCAAAATGGACGATAATCTTCATCAAAGGTTGGCGAACCTGTTTAAAAATCGCTTTTAAAATTAGACAAGACTAACTTTTCACCGGATTCGATACGAGGTTCGATATGTACGACTCTGTTGCCGTCGTCGGCGCTACGGGCGCGGTTGGAACGCTAATCATTCGTATGTTGCAGGAGCGAAAATTCCCGTACAAGAAGATCAAATTCCTCGCGTCGAAACGAAGCGTTGGGAAAAAGCTGCAATTCAACGGCTCTGAACACGCCGTCGAAGAACTCTGCCCCGACGCCTTCAACGACGTCGATCTCGTTATCGCCAGCACGCCGGACGACGTCGCGCGCGACTTCATTCCCGAAGCGCGAAAACGCGTAAAGGTTATCGTCGACGAGAGCGGATACTGGAGAATGTACCCCGACGTGCCACTCGTCATTCCAGAAGTCAACGCGGAAGCTATCCGGAAGCACAAGGGCTTAATTTCGAGCCCGAACTGCTCCACGACGCAGATGGTCGTCGCGCTCAAGCCGTTGCACGATTACGCGCGCGTTCGGCGCGTCGTCGTGAGCACGTATCAGGCGACGAGCGGCGCTGGAGTCGCGGGCAACCGGGATCTCGTTAAGAGTTCGCAAGCGTGGCTCGGCAATAACAATCAATATTGCGAGTGCGAGTGCGAGACCTTCCCCTATCCGATCGGGTTCAACTGCATTCCGCAAATTGGAAGCGAGAAGGAGCGCGGCTACACTTCCGAAGAGCTCAAGCTCCTCTATGAAACGCGCAAAATCCTCGGCGATTCCGCGATCCAAGTCTGCCCGACCGCCGTGCGCGTCCCCGTCGCCAACTGCCATTCGGAGAGCGTCGTCGTCGAAACGGAACGCAAAATCTCCGTCGAGAAAGCGCGCGAGCTCTTCGCCGCCATGCCCGGCGTCGTTCTCATGGACGAAATGGCGACCCACACCTACCCGACCCCGTTCCATTGCCACGATACCGACGAAGTCTACGTCGGGCGCATTCGCGAGGACTTCTCGACCGCGAACTCGCTCGCATTCTGGTGCGTGAGCGACAATCTGCGCAAAGGCGCGGCGACGAACGCCGTTCAAATCGCCGAGTGGATTCAACAGAATTTGTAAGCGCGTTATGCTCTTAAAGCTTATTCGTAGACGTTGATAGAGGCGCGCCGAATTGTTTTTATCGCGCCTACGGAGCCGCGCGTCCTGGCGCGCGGTCGCCTCCGAGCGCTAAGCGCGCCGTCGAGATTTGTCTCCTCTCGACGGCGCGCGTTTTTATTTCCGAACGCGCGAGGATAGGAAACGCGAGCAAATTTTTCTAGTTTTAACGTTTCACTATCGCGCGCGACGCGTCTGCGAATTCGCCGCGCCCATTTCTATAGTTGTTACTTTCGCAAAATTTCCGTATAATGAGCGCGCGCACGTGCGCAATCGGTAGGGTTCGCAAGTTGGAACTAAGAAATGACGCTACAATTTTCATTTGATCCGTTGGCAGACAGCTGGCCGCTCGTCGCGACGCTCGTCGTCGTCTTCGCGCTCGCAATACTGACGTTCTCGCCGACGCGCGCGAATCTAACGCCCGGACGAAAACGCGTCGACCTCTTAATGCGATCTCTACTCGTACTCTTCTTCGCATTCTTTTTCGCACGACCCTCTCTCGTGCGCGTGGAAAAAGAGGAACTGCCCGCCTCGGTCTTCTTCCTCTGCGACCTCTCCGAAAGCATGACGATCGAAGACGAAGGCGAGGGACGATCTCGATTCGACGCATTGCGCGACGCATTCCACGACGCGCAAGATTCCCTGCGCCAGCTCGACGAACGATTCGACGCGCACGTATTCGCCTTCAGCGACGCGCTCGAAGAAACGACTATCCAAGACGGCGTTCCAACGCTCCCTGACGCGCCAAACGGCGACCAAACCGCGCTCGGAGATTCGCTTCTCAACGCGCTACGCGCAAGCGCTGGAAAACGACTCGTCGCTATGACCCTACTCTCCGACGGCGCGCAACGCGCGCGCGAGCCCGACGCCGCTACCCCGCAGGACGTCGCCTTACGATATCGCGACGCGGAAATTCCAATCGTCGCCGTTCAGTTGGGATCGCCTTCCGGCGCGACGGGAGCGCGCGACGTCGCCGTCGCCGAGATGCGCGCGAACGATCGCGTCTTTCTCGGAAACGACTTGTCCGTCTCGGGACAAATTCGCGCGTTAGGCTATTCCGGACGCGAGCTTCCGGTGGAACTATCCCTTGAAACGAGCGAAGGCGAGTTTAAAGTCGTCGGTCGCGCGACGGTCGTTCCGAAGTCGGACGACGCGACGATACCGTACGAATTCGTCTGTAAACCGACCGCGCCCGGCGAATGGAAATATCGCGTTTCGACCCCGGTTCAACAGGGCGAAACGCTCGATTTAAACAACGCTATGGACGCGTTCGTCGCCGTCGTGGAAGGAGGGTCGCGCGCGTTGTATATCGAGGGCACGCGACGCTACGAGCAGAATTTCTTGCGCGCGGCGCTCGACTCTTCCTCGGACGTTCGCGCGCGCTACTGGCGGCCGCCGATCTCGTCCCTCGTCGGTAAGACGCCGAACGCGACGGAAGCGGAAATGGTCGCGCAACTCGCCAAGTCGCGCAAATCGCTCGTAGAACCCTTCTTCAGCGAAGGCAAATTCGCAACTTATATTCTGGGCGACGTCGACGCGACCGCGTTCCAACGCGAGGAGCTCGAAGCGCTCGCGCAACGCGTGGAGGAGGGCGCCGGTCTGATAATTCTCATGGGGGAACGTTCGCTCGGGCTGGGCGGCTACGCGCAGACGCCCCTCGCGGACGCGCTCCCGATCGTCGTTAATTCGGGCGAACGTCTGCCTCTCGACTCCGACCTCTCCGAGTTCCAGTCGCGCGATCCGGACGCGCGCGCGGCGCGAATCGAAGGCGAATTCCGCGCGACGCCCCCCTCCGACCTCGGTCGCGACGCGTTTGCCGTTAGTCTAAACGCCGATCCCGGTCAGAACGCCAAATTATGGCGCGACCTGCCGCCGCTCCAGCGAATCTATCGTCTCGGACGCCTCAAGCCGAACGCGACGGTTCTCTTGGAGGCGACGCCGCTCAGAGGCGGCGGGCGCGCGCAGCCGGCGCTCGTCGCGCATCGCTACGGACTCGGACGCGTCGCCGTTCTCGCAACCGACTCCACCTGGCGTTGGCGCATGCGCGGCGCGGAAACGGAACACGCTAAATTCTGGCGCCAACTCGTAATGTGGACGCTCAAAGTCGACGAAGCGCTCGAGGGCGAATTGGTCGTCGAGCTCGAACGCGCGCGACTCGCGCCCGGCGACGACGCCGGATTTCAAGTCGCTTATCGTCCGAAGCCGGGCGAGTCGCTCGAGAATCGCGAAGTCGAAGCGGTCGTCGTGGATCCGTCGGGCCAACGCGAAATCGTTCCTCTAACGAAAGAAAACGGAACGTGGCGCGGACGCGCGCGCAAGACCTCGGAAATCGGCGATTATCGAATCGAAGCGGTTATGCGCGCTACCGACGGCGGCGACTCGAAACAGTCGGCGCAAGCGCGTTTTCTCGTCTTCGCGCAGAATCTCGAATTAGAAAACCCGGGCGCGTCCCCGGAAACGCTGGAATATCTCGCGTCGACGACGCAGGGGAAGGTCCTTCAGCCGGCAGACTTCAAAGCGTACGTCGACGAACTCCTTCAAGAACGCGAAACGATCGCCGACTTCCGAGAAGTCAAGCGATCGCTCTACGATACGCGCGCCGCGTTCGCGCTTTTTCTCGCGACCGCGACGATATACTGGATTCTGCGCAAACGCTGGGGGCTCGCCTAACGCGATTCCTCCGCGTCGCTCGATTCGGAAGCGGTCTCAGCGGCCGCCTCCGAAAGGCGCGGCGACGCGGGAGCAAGGAGCGCGTAACCGCCGACAAGAATGCACCCGCAGACAAGGCAAGAGTCCGCAATATTGAAGTTCGGCCAATGGTAGTCGCCTATTAAGACGAGAATCCAGTCGCGCACCGCGTACATCGGCTGATCGACCATCTCGCGCTCGCAACTCCAGACGTCGGCGTCGAACTGCGTCCATACCATGCCGTGCAGACCGAGTCGATCCCAAAGGTTGCCCAAAATACCGCCGACGATCATGCCGAGCGTAATCGGTAAGAAAAACGTGCGCGACACGTCGCTCGCAACCCACCAGACAATTCCAAAAAGCGCTATTCCCGAAAGCGCGACGAAAAGCGGTATCTGACCTTGACCAAGACCGAACGCCGCCCCTTGATTCAGCGACGTCTGCAGACCAAAGACGTCGTCTATTAGCCACAACACGCCCTGTTCGCCCGGTCGACCGAGTTTACCAAAGATCCAGTGTTTCGTCGCAAGATCCGCGACGACCGCGACGAGCGCGACGAGGAAAAAAAGCGTAAGGCGCGAGGCGCGCGAATGGGGCTTGAGCATAACGTTATTCCCAAAGGTCTCCGAACTTGTTCTCAAAACGCGACGATCCGACGCCGCGCGACGACGCGATATTCTAACATATGCCGCGCGCGACGTCAAAGGCAATTGCCACGAACGACGCAAAGGGCTAACCGTTCTGTATTTTGCGCATTCTGCGCGTTCAACCAAAGCGGAGGTTCTGGCGTTCGGGGGGTTTAAAAGACGGTCGAATGTGGTAAAATGAGCGGAGCGCGTCGCGACGGGTGGAGACGACCTCGCGTCGTCGCGCGTCGAACGTCGACGTAAGAGGAAAACCGCGTTAAGATCGGCGCTTAACGTCGCGTCTTTCATACGGTCGGCGTCGTTATTTGCTCTGCGACCAATTTATTGAGGAGTCCCTAGCCATGCATGCGTTTCAACGCTGTATTAACCCGAATTGCAACGCCACCTTCGATACGACCGAAGTCCTGCACCGATGTTCCAAATGCGGCGCGCTGCTCGACGTCGATTACGAATGGGATAAAACGCCGGTTCCGAAGAGTCTCGACTACTTCGAAAAATATTGGCGCGAACGCGCCGTGCCGGCGCGATTCAGCGGCGTATGGCGTTTCCACGAACTGCTCCCCTTCGCCCCGATCGACCAGGTCGTTACGGTCGGCGAAGGTCAGACGATTCTGCGCGGGTCCGACGGGGTCGGCGCGTACGTCGGCGTTAAGCCGGGTTCGCTCTATTTGGAGTACGAAGGCTTGAACCCTTCCGGCTCTTTTAAAGACAACGGCATGGCGGCGGGCGCGACGCACGGCCGCATGGTCGGCGCGCATAGCGCGGCGTGCGCGTCGACGGGCAATACGAGCGCGTCGCTGGCGCTCTACTGTTCGGCGACGAAACTGATGAAGTGCGTCGTCTTCATCGGGTCCGGCAAGATAGCGTACGGCAAACTTTCGCAGGCGCTCGACTACGGGGCGCGCACGATCCAGATCGAAGGCGATTTCGACGACGCCATGGCGCGCGTGCAAGAGGTCTCTAAGAAGCGCGGAATCTACCTGCTCAATAGTTTGAATCCGTTCCGACTCGAAGGTCAGAAGACGATTATGTTCCGCGTTCTGGAAGCGCTCCGTTGGGAAGTTCCCGACTGGATCGTCGTTCCCGGCGGCAATCTCGGCAATTCGAGCGCGTTTGGCAAGGCGTTTATTGAACTTCATCGTCTCGGTCTCATTAAGAAGGTTCCGCGTCTAGCGGTGATTAACGCGTCGGGCGCCGACTCCCTTTATCGCCTCTATAACGAAGAGAATCTGCGCTGGAACGGCGGCCAGATCGATCAAGCGAAGATCGACTCGTTCTACGCGCAAATGGACGCGGAGAATCGCCGCGCGAATACGATTGCGAGCGCGATCGAGATCAATCGACCGGTCAATCTTACGAAATGCTTGCGCGCGCTCGACTTCTGCAACGGCGTCGTTCGCAAAGTTTCGGAGCAGGAGATCGTCGACGCGAAGGCGCAGATCGGCGCGAACGGGTTCGGATGCGAGCCGGCGTCGGCGGCAAGCGTCGCGGGCGCGAAACGGCTCGTCGCAGAGGGCGTGATCGGCGCCGACGAGCGCGTCGTTTGCATTCTGACCGGGCACGAGCTTAAAGACCCGAACGCGACGGTCGCGTATCACGGGTCGGACGCCGCGTTTTACGAAAAAGTTCTCGGTAGTCGCGGGGTGGCGACGCGCGAGTTCGCGAATAGTCCGGTCGTAGTCGCGAACGACGTCGATCAGATCCTCTCGCTACTGTAAGATTTAAGAAAAGGGGGCGCGCGCAGTTGCAAAACGCTCGTTCGCAGGCTACAATGACGAAGGCGCAGAAAACGTCGAACGGTTGCGCGCCGCTCTTGCTCGCGTGTTTAGGGCTCGCGCTCGTCGCGTTCGGAATCGTCGCGACGCTGCGCGTTCTGCAGCGCGGACGCGACGAAACGCCGGAACCGGTCGAACGCTTCCGCGTGCAAAGCCGATCGATGGAGCCGACCTTTTGCGGTCCGCGATTCGCATTGCGCTGTCCGGAATGTAACGCGACTTTCTCGGTCGCGCTCGACGTCGACCCCGCGCGCGGCGCGACCGGCAACCTCGACTCGCCGGAAGCGCGCGATTTCCGCGAACGCGCAAGGTTCGCCGCGTGCCCTGAATGCGGTTTCGATCGCGTTCCAACAAGCGACGCGACTTTTAACGACGGCGAACTCGTCGACGCCGATCCTGACGCCAACGCGTCGATCGAGCGCTGGGACGTCGCCGTCTTTCGGGACGCGTCTGGGCGGCGCGCGCTCAAACGCGTCGTCGGGTTCCCGGGCGAACGCGTCGCAATTCGCAACGGAGACCTGTGCGTAAACGGCGCGCTCGAAAGACGAAGTTGGGAGCAGATTTGGTCGACGGCGGCGAGCGTCGGCGCGACCGAAATCAAACGCGACGGCGAACGAACGACGATTACCCGCGTCCTGCGATCGCGCGATCCAAACGGAAACGCGCGCTCGACTCCGACCTCGATCTCCAACGAGTCGCCGATTCCCGCGTGGAACGGCGCGAACGCGGCGCCCGTCGAATTCGCGCGCGACTTTTTCCTAGAATTCCAATGGCTGGCGCGCGACGGCGCCCCTTGTCGATTCGGCGTTCTAGCGCGTCGGCCGACCCGCGCATGGCTCGTCGAACTCGACTCCGAACGGGCAACGATCGACGTCGCGTCGACTCCGCTTTACAACGGTCGCGCGCGCTCCGGTCGCGACTTCGCCGAGCTTACGCGCGCCGATTTTGCGCGCGAAGAACGAACGCAATTCGAGTGGCGACGATACGATTTGCGCGCGGATCGAAATTACGCGATTCAATTGGCGATCGTCGACGGCGAACTCATACTGTGCGTCGACGGACTCGAATGCGCGCGCGTCGAGACGAACGATCTCGACGATCCGTCGATCGGCGTCGCCGTTCCTTTTGTCCTTCTGGGAGACGCGACGCGCGTTACGACGCCTCGAATCTTGCGCGATCTGCATTATTCGAGCGCGCGCGACGCGAGTCCGGAAACGGTCGTACCCCAGGGGCATTTTTACGTCTTAGGCGACAATTCGCCGGCGTCGCGCGACAGTCGATTCGCTGACGTCGGATGCGTCGTCTTATCGGGCGCGCTCGTAAAGCGCGACGAGCGCCCATAGCGCCTTAACGGCGAACCCTAACCCGCGCAAAGGATTATTTTACGTAGGAGGCGAACATGAGCGTTACGCGTATTCCACTTAACCCCGAAGTCGTTCGACAGCGCGAGCGCGCGCAGAAGTTAGAGATGAGTCTCGCCGAAATCGGTCTCTCCGTTCGAACGACTAACTGCCTGGACGAACAGGGAATCGCAACGGTCGGCGATCTGCTAAAATGCCGGCGCGCCGATCTCCTTAATATTCCGAATTTCGGCGAAAAGACGCTCGAAGAGGTGCTTCAGGCGCTCGAGCGACTAGGCTTTGTCCGCATTGAGCTGCGTCAAAGCGAAGACGGGTACTCGCCGCAAGAGGCGGCGGCTATCGTCGAGAAACGTCGCAAGGGCTCAAAGTAACCCTGCGATCTTTGAACCTGCGACTTGAACTTAGTCCACCGTTTAATCGAGACGCGACGCGCGTCGATCGCATTATGCCCGAGAGAAATAACGAGAGCGCCAGTCAAACCGGTCGCCAAACGAAAGTCATCGCGCAATGGCGCTTTTCCGAGCTCATTGCGCTAGGGGTCGTGTGCGCGCTCGGGATCGTTATTCTCGTAATTCACCTTGCGACCTGGGGCGCGCAGGCGCGTCGAGAAGCGAAATTTGACGTTCCGACGCGCTGCGTGGTCGAGCGCGTCGTCGCGCGCGCGCGCAAGACGGAAAACGGCTTGCGTTTTCGCCCAGAAATCACGATTCGGTACGAAGTCAACGGCGAGTCCTTTACGACGACGACCTACGATCGCCTCACGCTCACCGACGACCAGGGTTTCGAACTCGACGAACGCGCGGCGATCGACGCGCTCGAACCCTTCGACGAAGGGCGCGTCGTCGTCGGGTGGTCGCAACCGGACGATCCTACGCAGATTGTGCTCGTCAAACGCTCGACGATTTGGGGCTGGATCTTTCTCATAATTCCGACGCTACTGATTCTTTCGGGCGGTTCGCTCTTAATTTCGCGACTATACGATCGGCTTTTTTCGGAGGAAGCGAAAGCGAACGCCAAACGTCGCGAGACGGCGTATCCGTCGCTACCGATCGGCGGCCGTAAACGAGTCGAACGCACGAACGGAATTTACTATCGTCTCGTCCCGGACGCTAAGTCGACCTTTTCCTTCGGCGCCGCAGCGTTCGGCGCTATCGTTTGGAACGTCGCGTCCTGGTCGCTCTTTCTTTACGTTCTCTATCGCGCCGATTCCTTTAACGATCGGCTCTGCGCCTGGATCTTTTTCGCCGTCTTCTGCGGGGTCGGACTCGTCTTCGCTTTGCGTCTGATGGATCAATATCGCAT
>JAEEGL015791290.1_pt1 | contig 10098 bp, 9 predicted proteins | sample 9134231 | NCBI WGS metagenome assembly JAEEGL01 (sample SAMN16246548, study PRJNA631951) | gut metagenome | biome: gut microbiome; feature: rumen; material: fiber-attached | host: Bos | place: Iran: Karaj | collected 2018-10 | reverse complement strand
GATAAGGAACACCTTTTCTCTTTAAAAAGGAATGCAGTTCATAATCCTCATCCGCTTCAAAAAGAAGCACTTCTCTTTGTTTCACCTGTAGTGGACCAAGGTCATCATATTTTAGATAACCTTGATTCTGAAGTTCATCAAAAATCTTGATATATTCCTCATGGGAAGAAATATCGCCTACTCTGAGAATGTTGAGCAGTTTCTTGCACTGAGAATAGTCATATTTTTCTTTCTTCAACAGATAGGGAATCGGATCCATCTGATACGCAAAGCCTAGTAGATCAATCAAATCAGATTTGGAGATGATTTGAAGATCAAGGAAAGGATACTTTGCCTTAAAAGCATAGAAAACAGTTTTGTATTCTTTGTCGGCAACGATAAAGTACTTTTTTTCTTTTAAAAATGTCATGTCTTTATTTTAATTCCCTTGGTAGATATTTTCATCTATTTATGGCGAGATTTCTCGTTGTGTGACGATTTTGACACTTATTTTCTTCTCATAGCACTTTTCCAGATTAATTTTCTCTTTTCATGGGCTTTCCATGTCAAATTCAGTTATAATGTTGTCGTAGTAAACAGGAGCAGAAAAGTATGAACAAAAAAAGCGTCATCGTTTTCGACTTTGACGGCACCATCGTCGATTCTAACAACCTTGAGCATCAAGCCCTATTGAATACCATTCACGAATATGGTTATGAAGAAATTGATGATAGTAATTTAGAAGATCATTTTGGTCCGGCGGAATCTGGTATTCTTAAGAATATCCTAGGTGAAGATATCTTCCCAGAAGCATGGGCCTTCTTTATCGAAGATTACCTCAGACTTCAGGAAGAATTACTCGTCAAGATTCCTGGCATGGATGATTTGCTTCTCTCTTTATCAAAGAAAAAAGATCTCTTACTCCTGCTTGTTACCGGAAGAAGTAAAGAAACAGCAGATATCTCCTTAGACTATCTCGGGTATGATAAATATTTTGCTAAGACCTATACCGGTTCTGATGAAGGTATCAACAAAGATGAAAATATCGAAAAAATCTTAGATGACTATGGTGTAGAAAAAGAACATATTGTCTATGTGGGCGATACCCTTGCCGATATCAAGACCATGAAATCTATCGGTATCGAAATCATCTCTGTCTCCTATTCTCAATATGACAAGAACCACAAAGACATGTTAGAAAAAGAAAATCCAAATCATGTCGTCCACTCCGTAAAAGAGTTAGAAGAAAAATTATTAAATATCACAAAATAAAAAGCCATCTTCATAAAAAAACGCTATAATACCAAAATCATGGATATCAACGAAAAGAGAAACGACCCAACAGAGGAAAATATTCGTCTGGAACAGGCCGATATCATCGCCAATATGGAAGAACAGCTCGAAGAAGAAAAAATCGCTGTTAACGAGCCAGTTTTGCCATCCAAGCTGCATCAGGCTTTGATTACCAATGACAAGGCTGCTCTTTTTGAGATGGCAAACGATAATTCCGCTCCTCAACTTGCCGATGCCTTAAATCCACTCACTGATAATGAAATCATTCTCTTCTATTCCACCATCAACAATGATTACAACAAGCTTGGCGAAATCTTCTCCTACCTTCTTATCGAAGAGAGAAAAGCCTTAGTCGCCAATCTTCCAAAGAGAGTGCTTTTAGCTGTCTTATCTAACGTCTCAAACGATGACTTAGCCGACTTCCTTGAAGATATTCCTAAGAACATGAGAAACAAGGTCTTGGAATATCTCCCAAATAAGAGAAGAAGCATCATCAACCAGTTATCCGCTTATTCTGATGATACTGTCGGTAGTATCATGACCACCGAATACTTATCGGTATTATCTGGTACAACCATCAGTGACGTCTTTGATAAAATCAAGCAAATTGGTGATAGACTTGAAACAGTCCGCACCATCTTCGTTTTGGATACTTCCAACAAATTGCTCGGCGTAGAGCGCCTTGAGGATTTGATGTTTGAGGATGTCAACGATCATATCGAGAATGTCATGAGCAGAGACTTTGCCTACATTTCTCCTATCGCAGATAAAGAATCTGCTGTTCCGATTTGTCAGGAATACGATTTACCTGTCCTTCCTGTCGTTTCCAAAAATGGTGAGATGCTCGGTATTCTTACTTTTGATGATGTCATGGATGTCTTGGAACAAGAAAACACTGAAGACGCCTTGAAACAGGCTGCTGTTGCTCCAACTGATGTTCCCTACATGGAAAACAAGGTCTACAAGATTGCCTTATCCTATGTTTTGTGGTTGATTATTCTTTTAGTCATCAACACTTTCACAGGTATGATTATTTCCCGTTTTGAAAACGCCTTGCTGACTCTTCCTGTTTTAGTCTCCTTCATCCCTGCCTTAAACGACAGTGTGGGTAACTCCTCAAGTCAAACCACCTCCATGGTCATCCGTTCCTTGACCACTGGTGAAATCACCAAGAAAGACTATTTCAAAGTCGCTATGCGAGAATTCTTAGTCGGCTTTATCTCTGGTGTCATCATTGCCGCTTTTGACTTTGGTTGGGTTATGATGGAATTAAACACTCCGATTTTGAACACTGAATCCTTAGCTAACAACTTGGAACTGATTGCTCAGTTTGGTGGTAATATCCAGAATGTCTACCTCGCGATTGCAGCTATCACCTCCTTCTCTTTACTCATCGGTATCACATTCTCGAAATTCTTTGCTTCTATCCTTCCTATCATCGCTAAAACATTAAAGATTGACCCTGCCGTCATGTCCGGTCCTTTGATGACCTGCTTGATGGATATTGTTACCCTGTTGCTCTACTTCAGCATCGCTATGGCCATGATTGATGGTGTAGCACCAGGTACCCTTATGGCTATGCCATTTGTCGGATTTTAGGAGGTAAATGATCATGAATAATGATGAATTCAAACCTAAGATCCAGGATCAGGAAATTGAGGAGATTGAAGTTGATTCCACCATCAAGGGTAAAGTCAACCATCAGCTCAATCCCGGATTCTTAAAGGCTACCATCCATAATCACAACACCAACATCTTAAATGTCACGGTCAATTCCTATGATCCCGTCAACGTTGCCAAAGCAGTCGAGACCTTAGACCAGGAAGAACTTCTCTACTTCTTCAAAGCCGTCAACAGCGATGATTCTGCCGAAGTCTTCACCTACCTTGATCAGGACACCAAAGAGAAAGTCATCAACGCCTTCTCCTCTGCTCAGCTTCACGAACTTGTGGACAACATGTCCACCGATGACTTGGTCGACTTTGTCGATGAACTCCCTGCCAATCTGATTTCCAAGGTCTTGAAAGCTACCGATCCTGATGATAGAGCCCGTGTCTCTGCCTATCTCAACTTCAAGGAAGATAGTGCAGGTACTTTGATGACCCCTGAATATCTTCAGGTAAGAGAGACAGACACCGTCAAATACGCCATCGACAAAATCAGATCCAAAGGTCAGGATATGGAAACCATCTGGGAAATCTTTGTTGTCGACAACAAGCGCAAACTAGTGGGTACCATCACCCTTGATGTCTTATTAGAAAATGATGAAGATGAAATCTTGGAAAACATCATGAAGAACGACTTCGTCTCCGTCACCGTCAACACCGACCAGGAAGTCGTTTGGAAAGCATTCCGTAAGTATGATGTCTCCGTCATCCCTGTTACCAACAACCAGATGAGAATGCTTGGTATCATCACTTTCGACGACGCGATGGATATCGCTAGTGAGGAAATCACCGAAGATACCCAGATCACCTCTGCCGTTATTCCAAACGACGAACCATATCTGAAGACAAGAATCTGGAAGTTAGTCAGAAACTATGCTGTCTGGCTGATCATCCTCCTTGTTTTGAATACGTTTACCAGTATGACGATGTCCTATCTCGAGTCGCCATTGAATAACTTCTTGCCACTGTTAACTGCCTTTATTCCTGCCATTATGGGTACGGATGGTAACGCCTCTGACCAGACTGCTACCGTCACGGTTCGTGAACTCGCCCTAGGTAACATCACAACCAAGAACTACTTCAAAGCCGCCTTCAAGGAACTCAGAGCCTCCTTCATCACCGCTTCTATCCTAGCCGTCTTCTCCTTTGGTTGGATGCTTGTCGAACTTTATTCTGGTATGGTAAGTGTAGGTGAAACCACAAACAGTGTCATCAACACCTTCTATGGTGGTGATCGTAACCTTCTCTTCTTCTCCATCTCCGGATTGATTTCTCTTACCTTCATGGTAACCATTGTTCTTGCTAAGCTTCTTGGTATCAGTTTACCAGTGTTAGCCAAAGCCGTACATTTAGATCCGGCTGTCATGTCTCAGCCTGTCATTTCTACCATTCTTGATATCTTATCTATCGTTGTTTACTTCCTCCTTGCCAACTTAATCATCCAAGGCCTGTAGCCTATGTGCCAAAGATTTGTCTTAGAACCAAGCGATGCATCAAAACTTTTCTCCTATCCTGGATATGATGCCTCGCTTTTATTAAAACCGATTGTTACTCCCTCAACTATAAGTTGGGCTATTTTTGCTTCTCAGAATAACCAACTTAAAGTTCAGACCATGTCTTTTGGTTTTCCTTTTCATGACAAAATCATCTATAACGCAAGAAGTGAAACCATTTCAGAAAAAGTCATGTTCAAAGACGCCTTCCAAGCAAGAAGATGTGTTCTTCCCTGCTCTGGATTTTATGAGATAGATAAACATAACGTCGAGCATTTCTTTTCTAGCAAGAATGGTGAGATGTTATATCTTTGCGGAATTTATACGGACAATCACTTTGTCATACTGACATGTAAAGGCGACGATGAAGTTTCTTTTTACCATCCTCGCATGCCTCTTTTCATCAAAGAAAAAGATATCCAGCGTTACCTGGATGTCCGCAACGGTACATTCCTATTTGATCTTCTTGAAAAACCTGAGTTGATTTCTCCTGATACCTCAGAACAATTATCCTTGTTCTAAGTTTTCATCACCTAGAAGCTTGCAAAAGATATCTATAATAGAGTCAGTGATGATTTTGGTGACTCTTATGTCATTTAAGTGATGGTATCTGATGGTCTTTTGTCTTATAATAGTTTTAGCACCCCTAGTTGTGGATTCCTTTCTGTTATTGATAGTATCTAGAATAGAATACCACGTATCACAAGGTGCGGAACCTATTGGGCTAGCCCAATAGGTTCTTTGTGTCATTGATAATTATCACTTCAGTTTACAGTTAAGGTTTTTTTTAAATGATATAACACCGGAAACATTTATCCGTTTTCACTCTTTGGATTCCATGTTCAACTATGGTTTCTAAGGATTTAGTTTGAACTAAAGAAACACTCAGATGATTCTCCTTTTCTTCTACCCAGGAAAAAATCCGTGGTAATGATTATAAAAGTTATTCTTGCTGACTCCTGAAATGCACAAAAAATCATTTAAGGCCATTGCATGATTTTCCTTCTTTAGAATAATATCAGGTAGTGCATTAAACATTTTTAGTCTACTTTGTTCGTATTCTTTTCTTTTTTGTCATGAACCAAAATCACCAAAATAGTACTTGTTATTAAATCGATCATAACATAAAATACATTTAACAAGTTTTTAAAAACGTACAATACAGTTACCTAATCCCTGAAGAACAAATGAGGTACTTACCATGTTTAAAAGTAAAGGAAAACTGAAAATCATTCTTACCTCCGTCATGATGTTATTTGTCTCAGCATGCGAAAAGCCACTTACCAGCAATGAGTTGATCAATGAGTCTCTCATGCATCTTTCCTATGAACAACTAAGCGAGTATGAAGAATACTGCAAGAACTATATCTACATCAAACCAGAAAGTGTATGGAGAGAAGAACAAGCAAGTGGAACTCTGGATTATCTTGATAATTCTGTACTCGAGGAAAAACATACTTTTAAACTTACACTAACCGATGAATTTACGGACAACGAAATATATCTGCACACCGATAAATACTTCTCTGATAAGACATTCACTATTTCCGATTTCCATATGATTGATGTCAAGGATGTTAAACTTTTAGGAGCTTATAAATCCGGTAATCAAGCATACATACTGACTCTTTCCACTCCCGGCAAAGAAAATGTCATCCGATCAATTAAGAAGCTTGAAATATTTGCTTTTACCCAAGCGGCTACACCATGTATGATTGATACAATTTGTTAGCCATTAAAAAAGACATTCAGCATTACCCGAATATCCTTGATGATAGCCACAATTATCGAGATAGCTGTAAACAGCTATCTCGTTTTATTTTTGCATCTTTAATTCGTATAAACCAATTGCAATAGATGTCGTGAGATTCAAAGAATCAACCTCATCTGACTGTTCGATTCTGACATTGTTATGATTATGAATCTCTGGCGGTAAACCTGTCGCCTCATTTCCAAACACCAAAGAACAAGGCTTTTTAAACGTCACTTCATGTAAAGGTTTGGAAGTATCCAAGACAAAAGGATAGAATTCTCTTGGATATTTAGAAATATATTCATCAAAAGAGGAGAATTCCTCAATTCTGATTTTGAAGAGGGCACCCATAGAAGCTCTGACAACCTTAGGATTGAATTTATCTGCACAAGGAGTGATCAGGGCTAAATCATGATAACCAAAAGCCAATAAGGAACGCATGGCATTACCAAGATTACCCATATCGCTAGGATTGACCATGACAAGATGATTCTCTTTCGCATCCAAAACACTTTCGAATTTATCAAAAACGCCGATGACATGAGCGTTTTCTTTCGAGGCAATCTTATTGAATGCTTTATCGGAAACCACAATCTTATCAGCAGGAACAAGGCTTTTCAATTTCTGATAGCCATCAGAATCAACCGCATCAGTAGCCACATACACCATACGAAAAACATCCTTTTTGAACTTGATCATCTCAAAGGTAGGAAAGAAGCCTTCGGTGTAGGAATAATCTAAATCTTTACTATATTTTTGAATCATGGTTATATGATAACCCGATTAAGAAAAAAATCAATCCAAAATGGGAGGAAAAGAAACTATAATACTATTGCTGGCCCTGTAGCTCAGCTGGATAGAGTACCTGACTTCGAATCAGAGGGTCAAGAGTTCGAATCTCTTCAGGGTCACCACTATGAGAGATTGGAGATTAATAGTGATATTGGTCTCTTTTTTTCTATACTTAGCCGTTTTTAACTAAAAAAAAAAAGACTATAGTTGTCGTTTCATTTATGTTCCGTAAAAAAGCGTGGTGATAGACTCGGAGAACGTTTCGAATCCTTTCGAGGGTGCTAGTTGGCTCAAATTAATTAATTGTGGAGTACATATCAAAACTCATAAAACCAAAGTTTCAACCTACCATTTTAAAATGTTAGGTTTTTGATAATAAAATAATTCAACAAACGCCGATTTTAATATAAAATATATTTGAAAAATGTATTTGGTTCACTTATCGCTGAACTTTTACGAAAGAAAGGAATATTATATGAAAAGAAAATTAGTCTTAATGACGTCTGCTCTTATGACTATTACTCTTCTTGCTGGTTGTGGAAAAAGCGATCATACTCATGAATGGGGCGAAGCAACCTATACTTGGGCTAGTGACTATTCAACTTGTACAGCTTTAAGAGTATGTAAAGGTGATGAAAGTCATAAAGAAGAAGAAACAGTCCAGAGTGTTTACGACGTAATTACACCTGCAACATGTGAAGTTGATGGGGAAGGTAAATATACCGCTACATTTACAAACACCGCTTTTGAATTTCAAGTTAAAAAAGAAACAATTGAAGCTAAAGGTCATGTGTGGGGCACTCCAACATATACCTGGAGCATTGATTATTCTTCATGTACTGCAACCAGAGTATGTGAAAGCAATCCAAATCACAAAGAAAGTGAAACAGTTAATTCAACCTCTATAGAAACACAAGCATCTTATGTTGTTGAAGGTTCAATAACTTACACCGCAACATTCACTAATACAGCTTTTTCTACTCAAACTTATTATCAAAAAACATCAGATAAGCTTCCTTATCATGGTGAAGTACCTCTATTAAGTGAGGATGGCAAAACTCTTACTTATGGTTTATATCCACAAACAAACATCAACGATGAAGAATTATTGACCGCTCTCAATGCATTACCAGAAACTGATGGTTATTATTTCTATGAAAATGCATATTATGCAAAAGTGAGTGCTACACCATTTTTAGATAATTATAAATTCGATAACGGCACTACAATCGTAGAAGGAACCACCTATTGGTTCAAATGCGAACCTATTTCTTGGACTATCTTAACTAATGATTATGTCGATGCTGATGAGCATCACCTCGGTTATTATCTTCTTTCTAATGTTTTATTAGATGCTCATAGGTATGATGATGATTCAAGTAATTATGCAAATTCGGAAATTAGATCCTTCTTAATTAACGATTTTTATAATTCAGCATTCACTTTAAACAATACTTATATTCAAACAACAACTGTCGATAATAGTGCTTCAACAACAAATTCAGAGGATAATCCATATGTTTGTGACAACACTCAAGATAAAGTGTTCTTACCAAGTTACAAAGATTATATCAATTCTAATTATGGCTTCCTAGATTCAGAGGATGAAACGGAAACTAGATATTGCAAAACCACTGATTGGGCAAGAGCTCGAGGTGGGGAATACAGCACTAATGAGTGTTACTACTGGACACGTTCTCCTGACGACAGATTCGACGACCCCAAGTACGCATCGTATGTCCGTTGGGGTGGTGAACTCAGCGGCAACTACGTCCCCCGCACGTACACTTGTGTTCGTCCAGCAATTTCAATCAAGATTGCGTAGTTTAAAAAACACTAATTAACTTGATTACCACTCCTAGGAATAGAAGTGGTTTTTTTATAAATTATTTTTCATCAATTTCTAGGCTTGATATATTCTAAGTTATTTAAAGCGTAGTTTATAATCGATCTAACTCTACACATAGTGTAATGTCATTTCACTCATGCTATTAATGTCATTTCATTCGTAGCAATTTACTATTAACGTCATTACACTAGGACATTATGAGAGATTGGAGATTAATAGTGATATTGGTCTTCTTTTTTTTAAAACGGTTTTAGATACTTTTTTCCACTAATAGTATAAAGATGATGAGACTGTTCAGGGTAAGAGCCAATAGGACGAAAACAGAATTGGGGAAGATATTGGGCGTGGATAGAACAACGATTGGCTTCTATGGAGAAGGGAAAAGGATACCTTCGATCAATTCCCTCTATCATTTTTGCGGGTACTTCAAAACTTCAATGGATGAAATTATTACTAGGTGTATTGAGTAACTGAAGTAAATCTCAATATCTATTCAATTCTTATTTAGCGTGCTATAATTAAAATACAAAAAGAAACAATCAAAGGAGATTTTGTGGTGAACTTTTTACATATTTTATCAGCAGATATAATGTGTTTTTCTTTTTTGTCAATTAAACATACAAGCGCAAATGAGCATAATTCATCCATTGTTAGTAACGCTTCACTTTATGATTCACAAGTTAACCAGTTATTTAATTCTTTAAGTTCAGGATTGGTAATTGCCCCAAACGAAGATTATCATTGGTATAGGCAAAATTCAGATGGTACTTGGTCACACAAACCTGGGTCTAATAACGTTATAAAAACAGATTATCAAGGCAAGATTATATATGATCCAGCTGTTGCTGATAGAAGATATGACTATAGTCGGTTTCATACAACAAATTATACTCAATGGGTTGGATGTTTTGCCGTTTCGGAGGTCAACTAATGATTAAACATAGATACAACATACTGACTAGTCTAGCGCTAGTGATAACCGCGTTTGTAATCTCCTCTTGCACAACTTCTATTGATTCTCTAAAAACCAGTTATGACATCGGCACAAATATAGATGATGTTATCATCAAACAAAAAGATAATGGTAGTTTTTTTGCATATGAAAATTACTGTTTTTGGAATGAAAATGAATATAGTGTCAGTGTTCATTACAATGATGAAAGTAGGGAAATTGATAGTAACTCGTTTGCAAATGAATGTGTTGGTAGTAATGAACAACTAACAAACATTAATCGCGGTGATGATATTTTTCGTGTTGTTTCCTTCTTAGGG
>JAEEGL015715640.1_pt1 | contig 10098 bp, 11 predicted proteins | sample 9134231 | NCBI WGS metagenome assembly JAEEGL01 (sample SAMN16246548, study PRJNA631951) | gut metagenome | biome: gut microbiome; feature: rumen; material: fiber-attached | host: Bos | place: Iran: Karaj | collected 2018-10 | reverse complement strand
TAAAACAAATCTTAATGTTCTAACAAATATATCATCCATATTTGGTATTGTAATATTAAAATTAAATAATGAACCAAATATACTATCAGCACTTGCTAATAAGAAAAGAACTACAATTACTATTGGTATTACTATCAATAATGATTTTAATAATCTTAAATCTTTTTTCTCTTTTTTTGTTTTGTTTTTTGTTGGTATTAAATCAATTATATCTTTAGTATATTTACCTATATAATTAATTGGTTTTATTAACAGATTTAATATTTCTATTATTGTATCAGTAATAGTATTTACTGGTTTAATTGTGAATATATACATTAATAGATATAAAATAGGTATTACTATTATATTTAAATATTTAAATGTATTATCATAAACAAAATATGTTGTAGATAATATTACTATTGGGATTACAAATAGTAATCCTTTTTTATTTTTAATTACATTATTTTCTTTCATCATATAAATTAGAAAACATAATAATGGAGTTGTGAATAATAAAACATTAATTCCTAAACTTTGTTTTACTAATAAAATTGAATGTAATAAACAAAGAACAATTGTTCCAAATAATACTTTTTTCATATTATTTCTCCTTTTTATAGTCTAGAATATCTCCAGGCTTACAATCTAATATTTCACAAATTTTTTCTAAAGTAGAAAATCTTATAGCTTTTCCTTTCCCTGTTTTTAAGATAGATAAATTTGCTTGAGTTATTCCTACTTTCTCGGCTAATTCTTGAGAAGATATTTTTCTCTTAGCCATCATCACATCTAAATTAACTATAATCATAGAATACCCCCTTATATCGTTAAATCATTCTCTTCTTTGTATTCTGTTGCTTGATGTAGTAATAGACTTAAAGTCCATAAAGCTACTCCTACTCCAAAGAATAATACAAATAAGAATAGTAATACTAGTATATAGTTTATATAAGTATTATGAATTAAGAAGACCATAATAAGTAAATCAATAATCCATAATAGACTCATAATAAATGATAAGTATCCTGTATTTTTTAATATTATTACATTTTCATTTGTAAAAGGTTTGTTTTTTTCTAATGACTTAAACATTTTTAAGAATTGGTATGCTATTAAGATCATTAATAATCCATTTGGATATACAATCATCATTGAATATAATACACTGTAATTATTACTTAAGATAAATGGAGTTAAGATAATAATTGGAATAGATATTATAATCCCTATTATTACAATTATTTTTAATATTTTACCCATTTCATCTATTTTTTTTGGAAACATATTATTCCTCCTTCTTAAATATAATTATAGTTCTATTTTTATGAAAGTCAATAATTATTTATTGTTTTTCGATAATTGATGTAAAGTAAAAAAGTAGATTAATATCTACTTTTAATTTAATTTAAATGTTCGAGGTGCTATTTTGTATACTAGTAATAATGCTAAAGTTATATAAATAATAGCAAATATTATTCCAAATATAGATAGTACTTCTGAAGTTAATATTAATCCTGTTAACCAATAACTAATAATATAAGTACCCATTGTTACAAAAGAGTAACTTGCTCTTTTTACTTCTAGATCTTTATTGAAAGGTTGAAGTAGATAATATATTACTAAGTAATGAACAGAGAAGAATATACTTAAACTTATAATATATAAGAATGTTGTTATTATTGTTAATAAATCATAACTGTTTGAAAGAATTAATAATACAGTGTTTCCTATACCAATAATAAATGCTGGTAATAGATTGACTTTTACAACTATTAATAATCTTTTTTTGAATAATTCTAATATTGTATTAGGTTCTCTATAAAAATTAAATCTTAGCATAGCATGATCACAATTAAAAAACATTGCTTGAGTGATAATAGCTCCTCTATTTATAAAGAACATTAGAATAACAAATATTGCTAATCTATAGTGAACAAATTCTGAAATACCACTATTATATTTTTCATAAGTAATCATTAAATAAGATAGTATTACATAGATAACTGCAATAATAATTGCATATTTTCTAGCACTTCTAAGTAGTATTTCTTTATGTCTTTCAAAAAATATTGTATTAAATAAATCATATCCTTCTTTCTTTTCAATAATTGATTTATCTATTTTTATATCTTTCTTTTGAACATCTACCATTGCTTGTTTTAAATAATCTTTTTCATTTTTAGAGTCCATTACATTAGTTATTTGACTTAATCTCTTATATATTAATTTGTAATCATCTAATTTTAATAAATATATTAATGCAGGAATACTTAGTAACAAACAAATAACCATACATAAAATAATTATTCTAAATGGAATAAAGATATTTAAATATGGTAAGAAACATAAACCTAAAAGAGTAACTAATATTGGAAAATACAAAGTATTATTTGTATACCAAACATATTTATATTTTTTAAAGAATACTATATTTAATGCTTCTCCAATTAGTCTTACTCCTAATGTAAACAATACTAAAATAACACTATAAAGTATTGTTGGAGATAATAATAAGTAATCTACAAATATATAGATACATATTGTATTCATAATTATAGATGTCAACATATTCCAAAATAGATTAGCTCTAAAGAATTTAGTTGCATCCATATTAAATACTAATATAGAAAAATACTTCTTTTTAGTAGTATTTAATAACTTATTATTAATAAACATACCGAGTATAGTTAGTAAAAAATATATATGAAAAAATGATTTTACTATATTATCAGGAAATAACTTATAACAAATAAATAATATTATAAAGAAATACATAAATTTTAAGAAAGCTGCTCTAGCAACTGAGAATAATATTCCTAATAGACCAACTATTCTTTTTATTGTTTTACTCTTATAAATATCATTTGTTATTAAATCTTTAAGTATTGGTAATTTACTTAAGATATATATAAATGAATTTACAGAGTAATCAAGATCAATTTGTAATGTTTTTACTAAAGTATTAATCATTAGTATCTTCCTTTAATGCTTTAATAATCATATCTTTATATTTCTTGGAATTGATATTTTCTTTCTTTATTAATTCTAAGTTTTTATTTGTAATTACAGCTATTTCATCACATAGATCCGTTGCTAATTCTAGGATATGAGTTGAGAAAATAATTATATGATTTTCTTTTAAACTTTTTAATAGTTTTTTCATATCTTCTTGTACTACTATATCTAGTGATGTTAATGGTTCATCTAATAGTATTACTTTAGGATTAGCAATTATATTAACTAATATTTGTATTTTGTTTTTCATTCCATGAGAATATTCTTTTAATAATAGATCTTGATCTTCTTTAGTTAATTTTACTAAATCAAAATAATAATCTATATCTTTCAAATCATCTATTTTATCTTTATTAATATCTAAATAGAATTTTAAAAATTCTCTTCCAGTTAGAAATTCAGGTACTATAGGAGTTGAAACTACATAACCTATATCTGTAGTTTGTAATTTATGTTTACCAAATTCATCTTCTAAATAGAATCTACCATCATCTACAGGTATATCGTTATTTAAAGCATTAAAGAATGTAGTTTTACCTGCTCCATTACGTCCTAATAATCCATATATTTTACCATCTTCAAAAGTAAAATTAACTTTCTTTAATACTTCTTTCTTTCCATAACTTTTTTCTAAATCATGAATTTCTAGTTTCATGTTATCACTCCTATTTTGTTGCTTCTTTTTGTAATAATTTAAATAAATATTCTTTTGAGTTTTCGTTATCTTCTTTCTTTATTTCATTACATAGTTGTTGTAATTTTTCTTTCTTTTCATTTGGAATATCTAAATATTCCAACTTTTCTTCAAATTGTTCAATGTTTTCATCAATTGATTCTTCTTCATCAACTTCTATTAACATTGTCTTCATTAAATTTGTTCTTTCTAATTCCTCGTTATCCATATTTTAATCCTTTCTATTTAAGATATTGTTCTATCTTACCTATATTATTTTTATATGTAACATGTCCTATGCTTCCATTAATGATTGTCATTTTAGGTGCAACATGTCCAATATCAGCATCCATAATAATTGGAATATCTCCAAAGATTTCTTTTAAAGCTTTTTCATATGTCATAGAAGTATCTTCATTTGGAAATAGTACTCTTCCAACAATTACGCCTTTTACATGTTCAAACCAACCTGCTTCTTTTAATTCAAATAATGTTAAATAAAAGTCAGCTGATCTTAAAGCAAAGACATCAAAGTACCAGATAAATCCATCTTTTTTATAATGTTTAATAAATCTTTTGGTATAGTCATACTTTGTTCCTGGAAGATACTGTAGGCAATCAATACAACCACCAATTAATCTTCCTGTTATATCAAAATCTCCATTAAGGGACTTCCATACACTTTTTTCTGTTAGATTATATGAACCATTTACTCTACCATCTCTATTATTTTCATATAAAGGATAACTTTCTTGTGGAAGTATATTTCCTTTTAAGAATTCTAATGCTACTTCTTGTGATTTGTATAATTTATCTGCATCAAAACTTCCTGCATTGTGTCCATAAATAGTTGCGATATGATGAGCAACTGTTATGTAATAAAGCAAATTAGTTGGATCACTTGCTCCCATAACCCATTTAGGATTTATAATTAGTTCTTCACTATCAACATATGGAAGCATGTCTGTTAAAAAATCTCCTCCTGTTGCGCACATAACCATATCGATATTGTCATCAGATATTAAATCCATGAACTCTTCTCCTCTTTGTTTAGCAGGAGAAGATATATCACCTTCAACTCTAACATTAGATGTTTCTACTATATTCCAATTATTCTTTTTTAAATTATCAATAGATTTTTCATAATCATCGATTTGCCATCCAACTCCACTAGAAGGAGCAGTTATACCGATAGTTGAATTGTCTTTTAAAAATTTAGGATACTTCATTTGCTTCCTCTTCTTTCGTCTCTTCTTTTTCAACTTTTTTATCAATCATTCTAATAGTATCAAAAACAAAGAATGCTGCTAGTAATAGTATTCCTACAGTTATTAAGATAATTGCTGGGGTTGTTATCATATGAAGATTAATTTCAACACTACTAATAACACTATTTATTAAATTCTTTATCCACTCGCATAATCCCATTAGGGCTACTCCACTTAGTATTAATGAAATAGATACGTTTTTTATCCATTTATATAGAGACCATGTAGATGCTGCTAAAATAAGGATGTTAAAGACAATAAAGATAATTAGATATTTTTTAGCATTTGCTTTTGTTACAAACTTAGTTATTCTAATCATATTTTGTTGTTCTGGACTTAATTGTTTTTCTTGTTCTTCTAGGATAGTATCAAAGAAATTATCGAAGACATCTTGCATACCTGTCCAATCTCCCATTACTTCACCTAATTCATCATAATGAGTTGCTTCCATAAATTTTTCTTTACTTTTTAACATTTCTTCATTATTAAATAACTTATCAAAAAAACCATTTTTTTCTTTATCACTATTATTAGTTATTAAAGCTTGCCAATTCTTAGTTATTACTTCTTCTACTGCTTGTTTTGCAGTCATGTTTAATACTAAAAATACTATAAGTATAGAAAGTGTTATTGTTAAGATTATATTATTTATTTTTTTTAACATATTTTTCTCCTCTTATTTATTATAACATAAGAAAAGAAGAAAATTAGATTTTCTTCTTAATGACATATTTATCATTTACGTAGTTTACTATAACTATATCGTGTTCTTTTATTTCTCCTTCAATTAATAGTCTTGATAAATCTACTTCTAGGGTTCTACCTACTAATCTTTTTAGTGGTCTTGCTCCAAAGTTGATATCATAACCATCTTCTATGAATTGTTCTCTTGCTTTATCAGTTAACTCTATATGAAGATCTATATCTTTTAATCTATATTCTATTTCACTTATTATCTTATCTAGGATTTTATTAATTGCTTCTTTAGACAATGCATTGAATATTATTAGTTCATCTATACGGTTAATAAATTCTGGTCTAAATGTTTCTTTTACTTCTTGCATTACTTTATCTTTTTGATTATCAAGTACATATTCAGATCCTAAGTTAGAAGTCATAATTATAATTGTATTTTTAAAATCTACTGTACGACCATTAGAGTCTGTTACACGACCATCATCTAGTATTTGAAGTAATAAGTTTAATACTTCAGGATGAGCTTTTTCAATTTCATCAAATAGTACTATTGAATATGGATTACGTCTAACTGCTTCTGTTAATTGACCTCCCTCTTCATATCCTACATATCCTGGAGGAGAACCAATTAGTCTTGACACACTAAACTTTTCCATATATTCAGACATATCAATTCTTACCATATGACGTTCATCATCAAACAATTCATATGCTAAAGTTCTAGCAACTTCTGTTTTACCTACTCCAGTAGGACCTAAAAACATGAAACTTGCTATTGGTCTATTAGGATCTTTGATTCCACTACGTGATTTAATAATTGCATCACTTACTATTTTTAATGCTTCATCTTGACCCATAACTCTTTTTTTCATTTCTTCTTCTAAGTTTAGAAGTTTTTCTTTTTCTGATTCCATTAATTTAGTTACAGGAATATTAGTCCATTTAGCTATGATGTTACAGATATCTTCATCGGTTACAGTATCACTTAATAGTTTGTTTTTTTCTACTTTATTTAATTCTTCTAATTCTTTTTCTGCTTTAGGAATTTCTCCATGACGAAGTATTGCAGCACGCTCTAAATCATATTTATTTTCTGCTTGATCTAGTTCGAATTTTAACTTTTCTAATTCTTTTTTCTTTTTACTTATTTGATTATTAATATCTTTTTCTCTATTCCACGCTTCAGTTAACTCTTTTTCTTTTTCTTTCATAGTAGTTAATTCTCTATCAATATCATCTTTTCTTTTAAGAGATAACTCATCTTTTTCTTTTTTAATAGCTTGTCTTTCTATTTCTAATCTCATTATTCTATGAGTTAGGCTATCTAGTTCAAAAGGAACAGAATCCATTTGGACACGAATTGTTGCACAAGCTTCATCTACTAAATCAATTGCTTTATCTGGTAAATATCTATCTGTTATATATCTATTTGATAAAGTTGCGGCTGAAATAAGAGCTTTATCTTGAATAGTAACTCCATGATGAATTTCAAAACGTTCTTTTAAACCTCTAAGTATAGTGATTGTATCTTCTACATTTGGTTCTTCAACTTTAATTTTTTGAAAACGTCTTTCTAGAGCTCCATCTTTTTCAATATACTTTCTATATTCATTTAAAGTTGTTGCACCAATAACATGAATTTCTCCACGAGCTAACATTGGTTTTAAGATGTTAGAAGTGTCCATTGACCCTTCTGTTGCTCCGGTTCCTACTATCATGTGTATTTCATCAATAAACATGATAATATCTCCTTCACTTTTCTTAACTTCATTTAAAACATTTTTTAGTCTTTCTTCAAATTCACCACGATATTTTGCACCTGCTACTAAAGCAGCCATATCAAGTTCCCATATATGTTTACCTTTTAGAGAACTAGGTACATCACCTTTTAGTATTCTTAATGCCAAACCTTCTACAATGGCAGTTTTACCTACTCCAGGTTCACCAATTAAGACTGGGTTATTCTTAGTTTTTCTAGAAAGAACTCTTGTAATACTACGTATTTCTTCATCTCTACCAATAACTGGATCAATCTTACCAGCTTTGGCATCTTCTACGATGTCTCTTCCATATTTTTCTAGAACATTTTCTTCTTGTTCTTCTGGATAATTATACATTTTTATCACCCCTCAATAATTATTATACTACCATTTTAGCACTTGTCAATAGAGAGTGCTAATTTATAAGAATAAAAAATAACAGATTTCTCTGTTATTTTATTTTTAATACTTTTTGGTAAAAGTCTTCTTTATTTTCTCCACGATAAGTAACTGTAGATCCACCTCTTATTACTGCTTCAACAGATCCATCTTCCCAAGTAAACGGAAACATTGTCTTTTTGCCTTGAATCTTTTTAACTAATCTTCTTAAGCTTCTTAATTGATCAATATTTAATCCAAAAGCATTGTAGTAATATGAAGCCTTTTCAACATTGTTTACTTCATCTTGTTTTACGACTTTACCATTTTGTAAATACTGGGTAGTATATTTATACCCAAATTGATTTTTATGTGTATCTTTCGCATAAGCAAAAGTATCACTATCAAAATCAAAAACTTCGACATGCACTACTTTACGCAGCCCATCTTTCATAAATTTTTTCCACTCTCCTACAACGAGTATACCTTACCCCATTGCATGTATAATTATACTACAAATGTTTGATTTTGTCAATTTTACATAGTATATTCATCATATAATTTCTTTAGATTTTTTCTATTTAAAACCTTTTTTAATCCATAAATACTGACATCAGTATAAACCTTTTCAATTAGCTCTTCCATTTTAGGATGGATTCTTGCTTTACTTTTTATTTTTAACCAGTATTCCAATTGATAGGCATCTGTCCAGTCTTTTCCTTGATAAGTCATTCCAGCTGCGAAAGAATCACAAATAAGCTCTAAGAAATATTTAAATGGCATGATTGGTGATGAAACTTCTGCATTATAATCATACCAATATTCATAATGATGTTTATTATGATTTTTATGATGGATCCACGCCATACTATATCCTTGTACTTCTTTGCATCTTCTAATAGGACTAAATTTTCCTTCATCAAAATATCTTGCTGTCTCAAAGAATTCTATGGGCAAGTATTTTGACATATCATGAGTAAACCCTTGAAGAGGTATTCCAACTTTACAACATAGACAAAATACTTTCCATCTATGTTTATTTACTACTTTAAAGTGTCCCCATATTTTCTTTAATGTTAAATTGTAGTTACTCATATTATCACCATAATAATTATAACATAAAAAAAGAACATTATAGTTCTTTCTTATATTGTTTAATTTCTTTTTCAGGTAATGATTTATCTCCTGCAACCATTCTTATAATAATATCTTCATCAAATACTATTTCACATGCTTCTCTTGGAGTAATATTCATTTTTTTAGAATTACTCATCAATAATATTATTTTATCTTCTAGAGTAATTGCTCCTTTAATAGCTTGTCTAATAAATGGAACTGGTTTAGATTCAGATGGATATCTTAATTCAAATCTTCCATGTATTCCAGGATAGTAATTACATTCGTCTATTCCTTTTTCTTTACTATCTCTTAAAGCTTCTCTTAATATTCCTTCTTCTCTAGCAAACCATATTTTTTTATCAACATTTTGACTTAATGGCATACTTTCCATAAAAGTAATCTCATTATAAGGAATATTTTTATTATCAAGTAACTTTCTAAATTCTTCTGAAGTTATTAATCCATCTTTTACTAATAATATTAATTTATCTTTATCTTCACTTAATAATGCAGCACCAAATTGAATATATAATACTTTTTCTCCTACTCTTAAGTATGATATACAATTATTATACATAGTATTATCTTCACTATCTTTTATACCTTTTATTGCATTTAATACATCTTCTGGTCTGTCATTTATTACCCGAATTTCATAATTACTATTATCCATAAGGGCACCCCTTTCAAGTGAGATATATCATATCATATTTTTTAAAAAAAATAAAGATAGATTTATAAAAATCTATCTTTTTTTGTATACATAATTATCTATTAATATTAAAGTTAATTAACATATCTTTTTCAACAAATCCTACTTTTTTATAGGCTGTATTAGATGCTTTATAATTATGGTCTGTATATAGTAATGGTTTTAATCCTTCATCTATTAACTTTTTAGATAAAGAATATATTAAATATTGGCAATAACCTTTTCCTCTTTCTTCTTTTGGTGTATAAACATGGGTTATTTTTGCCATATCATCTATTACTCCAAATCCTGCCATTGAAACTATTTCTCCAGTAGAATCTTTTAATACATAAAATTTCTTTTCTTCTAACCAGTCTTCTACTTCTTCTAATGCTTCTCTTTGGGAAGTTACTTTTTTATACATTTCTTTATTATTAGCACGAAGGTATTCTGCAATAGTTACTTTATCTGAATAATTAGGTCTTACAAATACACCTTTTCCTTTATCTGGTT
>JAEEGL014887243.1_pt1 | contig 10098 bp, 6 predicted proteins | sample 9134231 | NCBI WGS metagenome assembly JAEEGL01 (sample SAMN16246548, study PRJNA631951) | gut metagenome | biome: gut microbiome; feature: rumen; material: fiber-attached | host: Bos | place: Iran: Karaj | collected 2018-10 | reverse complement strand
ATCATTTCCGCCGCCCGTCATGATCTCGGCACCAAGCTTGCGCATCACCTGGTCATGCCGGGACAGCGCCGCGGCAGCAAGGCCTTTATGCTGATGGGCGGGCACGGTGCAAAGGGGTTCCATATAGGCCAGCCGATTCTCAGGGACCCACCACATGCCGGAGAAGCAGACGTAGTCCTCGTTCTCATCCGCAATGATGACCGTAAGATCATAGGTCGCATGGGGTGATGGGGAGACCGTGGCGCACATGACGTTATAATACAGCTCATGCGGGCTGAGGCCCCCGTTTTTCGTAGGCACGTCCCAATCGACGAACGGCCCGAAATCTTCACTGTTGAAGCCTTCCCAGAGACATTTGGCTGATTTCAAGGGATCGGTAGTTCTGGCATCCACAAAGTGATAGCCTTCCGGGAGCGGATAGTCGAGCTTTCCAGTGCGAAGGTCGAAAATATGGTCGTCCTCTTCATAGACTACATGATAACCACGTTTTCCAGCTTCTTCGATCAGGGCTTTCTGGCCGCTCGTGAACACGAATTCCTGGGGCTCATCGAATTTAGGATATGCGGTTTCCGCATACTGGATCATTTCGCCTGCGAGAGATTCATACCCCGGGCGAAGCACGAAATATATGGACGTGACCGGTTGTTCATAGAATACGAAAGCTACAGGCACATCGCCGTCCAGCCAGAAACGGTTCAGCCGTAGGTAGTCTTTGTCCAGCCAGGAGCTTATGATCGCATATTCAAAGAAGGGGGCAGCCGGCCCGTTGGTTTCTTCGTGATCATATACGTCCGTCATGAGCTTCCAGGCGAGATCGATGTCGGTCAGTATTTGAAATTGTTTTGTTGTAATGTGCATGGAACGTTTTCCTTATCATACTTATTCTCTTTAGGGGGATCGAATCAACAGCCTGTTCGATCCATCTTTGACCAGGTCATTATAGCACGTAACCGGACCTGATACAATTCGATTTCCTGCACCAGACAGTCGCAAAGATATGTTTATTATGATATAATTACGGTATACTGCTGAAAACACTTCAGGAGAAATCGTTCATTTGAATGGGAAGGGTTGGTTATGGATAGAGATCGACCGCAGTTCCAATATCATCTGGTTCATGAAGACACTGTGCTGGAAAGCTCTCTGGAAGAGGTCCGAATCCTGCTCGTGGTCGACGGAGCTTTGCAGGTGAGTGAAGAAGGCGCAGTATGTCTGCTGAAGAAGTCGGATTACCTGCTGGTGAACGTGTTGGAGGAGGCAAAACTGAAGGTTTCTCCCTCTTCGTACATAGCGATGCTGAGCATTCCTTATTTCGATATCCTTAAGGCGTCTGATCGGCTTTCCATCCGTTTTCGCATGTGCAGCCTTGATGGTCGGGAAGGGCAGTATCAGGAGATGCGGAATCTCCTGCAGGAATTGGTCATGGCACTGGCGGGCGATCCGCGCATGGAACAGTTGCGGGCTGCCGGGCTCTCCTGTCTGATCCTGCAAGCACTGATCGATCACTTTGCGGTTTCTTCGGTCTGGGGCCGGCAGGCGGAGGATCCGGAGAAAAGAACGACGCAGATGTTCCAGTATATCTGGTCGCATTACCGGGGTCAGCTCACCATGACGGAGATCGCATCCCGTCTGTATCTGTCCCGCTCATCAGCGTCCCGGATGTTTCGACAGGCTGCAGGTGAGAGCTTTCCGGAATATCTGAATCGTCTGCGGCTGAGAGCTGTAGTGGAAGAACTGACCCAGACGGATCGGTCGATCACGGATATTGCCCTTGGCTGTGGCTTTTCCTCTCCTGCCGTGCTGAACCGGACCTTCAAGGCGGCTTACGGGGTCTCGCCATCGGAATACAGAGAAGTCCATCCAGGGCTCGAAACCGAGTCGGATGAAGATGAACGCAGGAAGCGTGTGGTATATGAGATCATCAAAGAGGATCGGCGCCTGGGCATGCGCCAGGGTGAGGTCCATAGGATGAGGATCTCGCTGCAAAGCCCGGCCGGTTGGAAACACTGGACGAACCGTCTGCTCAACGTAGGACAAATGGCCTCTCTCATGTCGGCGCGTATGCAGGAACAGGTCCTGTTCCTGGGAGACAGGCTGAAGATCGAATATCTGCGCCTCTGGAACCCGTTTTCTCCGCAGATGATGATCCTGGGCGAGCGGGCAGGAGAGTATAACTTCACTTTTTTGGATGATGTGCTGGATTTCCTGGCAGATCATCATTATAAGCTGTTCCTGGATCTGACGCCCCGTCAGGAGCGGAACATGGCCAGTGAGCGCAGAGCCCTGGGGTCCCATGCAGGCGCCAGCGTTTTTCAGGATCTTCAGGACTGGCTGCTGGCTTTGGAAGCTTTGCTGCGGCACCTGCGCAGCAGGTATCAGACGGAAGCGATGCAGGACTGGATCTTTGAATTGACGTTCTGGTTGAACAACGACAGGTATTTTGCCCATGGAGACCAGGACGAGATCACGGTATGGAACCGGAGCGTTGATGTCATCCGGTCGATCCTTCCAGGTGCGAAGGTGGCAGGCCCCGGGATGATCCTGCATAAAGAAACGGAAGAAGAACTGGGCAAAGCAGTCCCGTTCTTGGAGGACCAGGAACATAGGCCGGATATCTTTACCAGCATCCACTTCCCCTATTTTTCTGAAGGACAGATGTATGACAGAGATCTGATCAAAAATCCATCCCGGCACTTTTTCCAACAGGAAACGGAAGCCATCGAGCATCTTTTGCGGGCACATGACTTTACCGGAGAATACTGGGTCACGGATTGCGGTATCAGCATTTCTAATCGTAATTATATGCAGGACAGTTGTTATCGCGCAACCGCGATGCTGGAATTGATGCTGAAAAATATGGAACGCCTGGATTCCATCGGTGTCTTTTTCGCGTCGGATCTGCTTGGCGCGTACTCGGATTCAGGCAACGTACTGGCAGGAAGCGGTGGCATCCTTTCACGCAGCGGCATCCGCAAGCCGGTCTATTATGCGTACCGATTCTTGAGACAGCTGGGCAGTCAGAAGCTTTGGCAGGATGATCATTGCATAGCTACGATGAACGACCGGAGCGATATCCGCATCCTTTGTTGGAACAGGAAAAACCTTGGACCCAAATACTATATGGCGGAGGAGGACACCTTCCGACCGGAGGATCTGGAGGCTTTGCTGGAGAACACGGATCCATACTGGATGGAGATCATGCTGGAGGATCTGGAGCAGGAGCGGCCATATCGCATCCGTCAGAGGATACTCAATAACGAGCAGGGGAGCGTTCTACATAAATGGATGAAGCTGGGCGGGATCTCAGATCTTATCCGTGATGATCTGGAATACCTGCAGCAGACTTCCGTTCCGGATGTTGTTTCGGAAGTCAAACAAGCCGGAGAAGATGGAGTGCTCAGGATCCCACTGCGCATGGAACCCAATGAACTGCGGCTGATCCATATCACCAATATGAAATGAACAAAATGCTTTGCAATATGACCAATACATAAACAATATTAAAACATACTTGCAATTATAGCAAATAAAAAACCTCCGTTCTGGAAAGAACTGAAAAGCAGAATGGTTTATACTGTACGTATCAAAACCAGACTTTTGAGTCAAAGCAGAACGGAGGATCTTTTTATGGAAAAATTGAAGGTTGGTATCATTGGCTGCGGCGGTATTGCGAACCAGAAACATCTGCCTTCTCTGAAGGCCAATGCGGATAAGTGCGAGATCGTTGCTTTTTGCGACATTATTGAAGAGAGAGCTATCAAAGCTTGTGAAGAATACGGCGCACCCGGCGCCAAGGTCTACACCGATCATGTAAAGCTTCTGAAGGATCCCGAGATCGACGTTGTCCATGTGCTGACTCCGAACGTAGCGCATTGCGAGATCACGGTCCATGCTTTCGAAGCCGGCAAACATGTCCTTTGCGAGAAACCGATGGCAGCGAGCACCGCGGACGCGCAGAAGATGCTGGATGCGTGGAGAAAGAGCGGCAAGAAATTCACGATCGGTTATCAGAACCGTTTCCGTCCCGAAGTACAGAATCTGAAGAAGGCTTGCGAAGCGGGCGAACTGGGTGATATCTATTATGGCAAGGCGCACGCCGTCCGTCGCCGCGCGGTCCCGACCTGGGGCGTATTCCCGAACAAAGCCCTGCAGGGCGGCGGTCCGCTGATCGACATCGGCACCCACGCGCTGGATCTTACCTTATGGATGATGGACAACTATGAACCCGCCCGTGTATCCGGCAGCGTATTCTATAAGCTGGGCCATCTGCAGCAGGCAACGGAAGGCAACCTGTTCGGACCTTGGGATCCGGAGACCTATGAGGTCGAGGACTCGGCTATGGGCTTCATCAAAATGAAGGATGGAACGACCATCGCGCTGGAAGCGGCCTGGGCGATCAACATGTCCGAATCCAGAGAAGCTTCCACGACCCTGTGCGGCACCAAAGCCGGTGCAGAGATCTTCTCCGGCATGAGCTATCATCAGGACAAGCTGGTCTACAATCGCGGCCGTCATGGACAGCTGATGGATGAAACACTGGCTGGCGGCGGAGCCGTGGCATATTTCGAAGGCGGAGATTCCGCTCCTGGCGTTGTTGAGGCCGATCAGTGGCTGCGCGCGATCCTGGAAGATGGAGAGCCGGTCGTCAAACCGGAACAGGCCTTTGTCGTGACCCAGATCCTGGAAGCGATCTATCGCTCTGCGGAGACTGGTGAAGAAGTCATCCTTGGCTGATAGGAGAAAAGGACCATGTATACATATGATCGAAAAGGACCGAAGCGTGGAGTAGCTTTTTACAGCTACTCTGCCGAATTCGGCCTGACCAAAACGCTGGAAGACTGTTTTGAAGATGTCCATGATATGGGTGCCCATGGTATCGAGATCCTGGCGAACACGCATATCGAAAACTATCCGTACCCGTCTGATGCGTGGGTAGAAAACTGGCATCATTTGTGTGAGAAGTATGAGGTCGTACCGGTGGAATATGGTCACTGGATCGATTCACACGCGGTACAGGGCAGAGAGCTGACTACGGAAGAAAGCGTCGAGATGCTCTGCCGTGATCTTAGGCTCGCGCATCGCCTCGGTTTTACGGTCATGCGTACGAAAATGCCAGTGATCAACGAAAAATTGGAGCCGGTCACCAACTGGAGGGAGATCATCAAAGGAGCCCTGCCGCTGGCAGAGCAGCTGAACATCCGGATGTGCCCGGAGATCCATACCCCGTCCAATCTGAAGGGGGATATGGTCAATGCCTATGTAAGCTTCATTGAGGAAACGAAGACGAAGTATTTCGGCCTGAACATCGATTTTTCTGTTTTCCGGACCAAATTCGGGGAAGGTGAATGGGTCGATCCGGCTTTCAAACCCAATGCGCCGGAAGACATTATTCCCCTGCTGCCCTATATCTATTGCTGCCATGCCAAGTTCATCCATATGAGCGATACGTTTGAAGAGACCACGATCCCTTATCCGGAGATCATCCGGATACTGCAGGAGCATGAATGGGATGGGTTCCTGCTGAGTGAGTACGAAGGCGCGGATAAGTATGATGATGGCTACGAAGTCGGAGAGACGCTTCGCAAGCAGCATATCATGCTGAAGAACCTGATCGGGGATTAAGCAAAGGAGCAGAGGAGTTATGGAAAAACAAGTCATTCAGTCGGTCGGTTTCCGCAACATCAAAGAAAATGGTGAGATCACGGGATTCCAGCTGAAGATCCGCCTTCCGTACTATCGCGGCGTATTCCTCTCACAGCTTATGCCGGGTACTTTGTATGTCGATGGTGAAAAGTTCGAGAAGGAAGAGATCATCTGGTGCCTGAAAGGCGAAGAATATACACTGGAGCAGATGAAAGAGGATTTCAAGACGCATTGGACGCCGACGGACCTTATGGTGCTGAAGGTGAAGAAACCGGGCGGACTTTCTCAGGGTTACCATGATCTGAAATACGGGTTCTGCTTTACTTCCAGTTATATGCCGCCGTTCTTGCAGTCTATGCTGGATCCGGATAAGGAAAGCATGGTGTTCCTGCCGGAATTCGGCAAGCATGTGAATGAACGCCGTCTTTTGATCGTTTGAACATAAACAGGAGAGAATGCAAATGAAAAGAATTGGGATCGGCATCATCGGTCATGGCTTTATGGGTCATGAGCATGAGAAAATGCTGAAAGATTTCGAAGGCATCCGTCTTGTAGGTTTTGCGGATAAGGATCCGAAGCAGCTTGAAGACGTCAGTGCAGGGCTGAAACGCTATGCAAGCAATGAGGAACTGATCCGGGATCCGGAAGTAGACGTGGTCTTGATCGCGTGCAACAATAATCAGCATCACGATCTTGTCATCCAGGTCGCGGAAGCAGGGAAAGACGTCATATGTGAAAAGCCGGTAGCCATGAGCCTGCAAGAACTTGATGAAATGGAAGCGGCTTGCAAAAAGAACAACGTCCGATTCACGGTCCATCATCAGCGTCGGTTCGATCCGGATTTCCGGACAGCCAAAGCCGTCCTGGATTCCGGTACGCTGGGTTCTGTTTATACGATCAAAAACAGTCTCTATGGATTCAACGGGAATATGCATGACTGGCATGTCTTCAAGTCGGAAGGCGGCGGCATGCTCTACGACTGGGGCGTCCATCTGCTGGATCAGGTGCTTTGGATGATGCCTGGTGTGAAGATACAGAGCGTGTTCGCGGACGTACGCAATGTGATCAATTTTGAAGTCGATGATTATTTCAAGATCCTGATGCGGTTTGAAAACGATATCATGGCGGAAGTCGAACTGGGCACGTATTATCTGGCCGACAAGGTACAGGATAAATGGTTCGAGCGCCATTGGTTCGTCGGCGGCAACCGTGGCACTGCCTACGTTGATGGCTTCTTCCCCGAAGGAAAGATCGTCCGCACGGCGCATCTCCTGGAAAACGTCGGTGGAAAACGCACCATGACAGCTGCCGGGCCGACTCGTTCCTTTGGCCCCGCGCCGGAGGGTATGATCCTGACAGAGCCGCTGCCGGAAGTCCATACCAGCCATGAAAACTACTTTGAGAACTATGTGCGGGCGTATCATGGAGAAGAGGAGTTCCTGGTCAAGATCGATGAGACCAGACGGGTGCTGCGCCTGATGGAAGCGGCCAGAGAATCCGCTCGAACGGGCAAGTCTATCGCTTTCGAATCTGTGGAGTGATACAGGCTTCGGACATTGGATCGATAATGAGAATAGAAGAAGGACCGGCAGATGTCGGTCCTGTTTTCTTATAAATCCAGAAAAAATGAATACTTCGATATTGTTATAGGTATCGCATATTATTGTCCATGGAAGCGGTTTGTGATATAATACGGTATATACCTCTCAGGTGCGGAAGAAACGATCCAAAGGAGTGGACTCATGAAAAAGGTTTCGGTCAAGCCTTTACTTATATGTTATCTGATCATCACTGTCGGGGTGGTCATCAGTCTGATGCTGTTCGGTGATACGTACAGTATGTATGTGCCGCGTGTGGATGGCGCGTCCAATGATGCAGTCGAAGGGTACGTTGAGCCGGAAGGCATCGTAGAAGTTACGGAAACGGTCATACAGGAACGGGTCGCGAAGGTCACCTTCAAGGCTGTCAAAAAGGGTACCGCCTTTGGCCAGGTCCAGTATGTACGGAACAAAGATAACCCCCAAGAGTATCTGACACTGAGCGGGACCGATCTTACAGTGACCAGATCCGGGATCATCCTGAGCGGCAATTACGATTTTGGCGGCAACCAGGTGACTTTGATCGGACTCGTACTGTTCTTCCTTGCGACGATGGTATTCTTTATCAGATCGTTCGTGATCCGCACGCGGCAGGATTTCTTTTCCTACCGGACGGTGCTGGATCTTGGGCTTGCCATGTACTTTGCCGTTTTGACGGTCATATTCGGGGTCATGGTCGGGGTGTATTACATCAGACCTGAACTGTTCAGCACCAGTCTGATCTTCGACTATGCGGGGAACGGCATGAGCCTCGTCGTTATGTTTTCCATACCTTTGATTGCGGCATTCGCTGTATATATGAGTATTTCCAATCTTCGGCTGATCACGAGGGAAGGCTTTCGTCCGGTCAACCTGCTGGGTGTTTTCATCGGTATTTTTATGATCCTGGGGTCACTGGTCTGTCTGTATTTTTTGTACAAGGCACCGTTCCTGGTCGATATGTCACCTAAAGGCATTGCCATATTCATAACGAAGATCGTACTCGCGGCTCTGTTTGTATATTTTGAATGTATCCTGTTGGCTACCGGCATCTGCCTGAATATGGCTGCGCTCTTCAAACCCGAGTATAACAAGGATTTCATCATCATTCTTGGCTGCGGCATCAAGAAGGACGGCACATTGTATCCGCTCTTGAGAGGCCGGGTGGACAGGGCGATCCGGTTCTATCATGAGCAGAAGGAGAAGACCGGTAAGAAGGCTGTGTTCGTGCCTTCAGGCGGACAGGGAAGCGACGAGGTGATCTCCGAGGGTGAAGCTATGAAGCGCTATCTGCTGGAGCAGGGGATCCCCGAAGAGCAGATCCTGCCGGAGACCGCATCCACGACCACGCTTGAGAACATGCGGTTCTCCAAGAAGCTGATCGATGCCGTAAAACCGGACGCGAAGGTTGCCTTTTCGACCACCAACTATCATGTGTTCCGCGGCGGTATGTTCGCCAGAGAGGCCGGGATGAAAGCCTCCGGCATGGGCTCTAAGACCAAGTGGTATTTCTGGCCCAATGCGGAGATCCGCGAATTCATAGGGCTGGTCGTCAATCAGCTTTGGGTGCACATGATCGTCGCCCTGGGGCTGGCAGTGCTTTCCATTGCCTTGGCCAATATGGGGACGCTGCTGAAATTCATATTGTAAACGAGATACAAAAGATCCGGCTGAGGGACTGTAAAAAGTCCTCAGCCGGTATTTTAGTCTTCATAATAATGATCCGTGTTGGAAGCATTTTCATTTTGCATTATAGAGCACAAATATATGAATAACGATTGAATTTTGCGCAGATTTATGTTACAAAAGTTTAAAACTGACAGGAACGGAGCAATACATGAAAACAAAAATGATGACGATCCTGCTGGACCGCCGGGGCGTAGATACCCTGTCCGAAACGATCCGGAACTGGCTTGAGGACGCGGGGATCGGGCATAAAGATATCCTGCGCATCCGACTGGCCATGGAGGAACTGCTCGTCAAGGTCCATGAACATAGTGATGATGATATACAGGCGGAGCTGCGCCTCAGCCGATGGGTGGGGGACTGGCAGCTGCGCGTGCGGTATGATGGTGGCCGGTTCGATCCTACCGCTCCGCAGGAAAGTGATATCGATGCATGGACGGCGGACCTTTTGGCCCGTACCGGGGTCATGCCTGTGTGGCGCTGGCGTTCCGGGCGAAATGAGCTTTTGTTCCGCATCCCCAGCAAAAAAAGACGGCCGGAGCTGATCACGCTGGGCAGCGTCGTGGCAGCCATTGCGATCGGCATGCTTGGCCAATTCCTTCCGGAAGCGGTCAAGAGCGGTATTTCCGACAATCTGCTGATCTTCTTGTCGAGCGCGTTCCTGCACCTGCTTGGCATATTTATCGGACTGATGATCTTTTTGTCCATCGTTACCGGTATCTGCGGCATCGGCAGTTCTTCACAACTGGGACGGATCGGAAAGTTGATGATCTCCCGATTCTTGCTCTCTACGTTTTTGACTTGTGGGGTTTTGGTGTTCGTGGTCCGTTTCTTCTTTTCCGGGGCCGTGGCCGGCGGAGGTGATGGGTCTCAGTTCCATGCGATCCTGGAGATGGTTTTTGATATCATTCCCTCCAACCCGGTCCAGCCGTTCCTGGAAGGTAATACGCTGCAGATCGTGTTCCTTGCCGCGATCGTAGGTATCGTACTGTTGATCATGGGCAGTCAGACGGAAGGCATCCGGAGCCTGGCATTCCAAGCAGAGGCGTTGATCCGCCGATGTGTCACCGGTGTGTGCATCCTTCTGCCGATCTACATTTTTTCTTCCTTGGCCATGCTGTTCTGGCAACGCGGAGCGGGACTTCTGCTGAAGTTCTGGAAGCCGCTGGTCCTTGCCGATTGTTTGTGTGTT
>JAEEGL014188261.1_pt1 | contig 10098 bp, 5 predicted proteins | sample 9134231 | NCBI WGS metagenome assembly JAEEGL01 (sample SAMN16246548, study PRJNA631951) | gut metagenome | biome: gut microbiome; feature: rumen; material: fiber-attached | host: Bos | place: Iran: Karaj | collected 2018-10 | reverse complement strand
GTGTGATGTGATTGAATAAATTATATTTTATTTAACAGTGTTTTGTTTTTTTTAAGAGTTTTTATGTTTTATTTTAACAAACAATTTTATTGTTTTTGTCTATTATTTATTATCTAATTTAAGATTTTTTCTGTTTTTTTAAAGATTAAAAAATAATAAATAAAATCATATCCCAAAAAAGAAAAAAAGTTGGAAAAATATAGAATTATTAGACTTATATAATAAATTAATAAAATACTTTATCATTAAATGAAATAAAAGAAGAATTCACATAAATATAGATATTATTGTTTAAAGTTAGAAATAAATTTCTAATTCCTTTAAAATAATATATATACTAAATATAAATTTTAAATATTTACTTTTAAAGAAATATCGATGATAAAAAATACATACTCAAGGTATAATTTGCCAAATTTTTTTGTATTATGAATTTAAATATTTAAAATTTTTAAATTTATAGTAATATTATAATTCTTTGATCAAATCATCAATTTCATGTTCTTTTAATTCAAGAGGTTCATCTGGTTGTCTTGAATTAAAATTATTTTCATTAGATTTTTTATTTTCAATTTGATTTTCTTGACTATTATTTTCTTCGATGATTTTTTCAACTTTAAGAGTCTTTTTATCTTTATCAAAATTTTCATTAATAAAAATTTCACTTAAACCAGCATTTCTCATAATATTTTTATAATCTTTATCAATTTCATCAAAATAAATATTAGCTACTTTTTCATTATTAATATGATTTAATAAATTATTATTTTCTTTATTTAAATCATCTTTTTTATTCTTTTCCTTATTTTTAATTTCTTCTCTTTCTTTTATTTCATTTCCAATTTCAAAAAATTTACAAACCATTCTTGCAGTCATAAAAGAATCAAAAATAGCAGAATGATAATTATCAGATGGTGGTTTTAAATCTAAATATTCACAACATTTTTTTAAAGAACAAATATTTCTACTTAGAAAAGGGAATATTTCTTTAAAAATTTTTAAAGTGCATAAAAACTTTCTTTTTGGAATTGGTGGAATTTTCCAATATAGTAATTCATTATTAATAAATTCCATTTCAGTCATTGCGTTATGAGCAAATATAATTGAATTTCCAATAAAATGTTTAAAATTTTCTAAAACATTTTTATCAGATAAATAAACATCTGTAAAATATTCTTTATAAAAATTATCAGTTAATTTTGTTTTTTTTTCTGAAAATTCATTCATTTTAAATCTTGGTTGTAAAAAAGCATGAAATTCTTCACCAGAAATTTTCCCATCAATTATTTCAATACAAGCTAATTCTATTATATTATTTTCTTTTGGGTTTGGACCTGTTGTTTTTGTGTCTATGACAATATATCTTGTGTATAAAGGAGGTAAATGTATATTTAATATATTTATGCTATTCATGTCATTTTTATAATTTTTTACTTCAAGCGGGAAATTTGGCATTTTTATTTTAATATTTTTTTTTCTTTAGTTTAATATGGCGTTTAACCCCTTTTCTTTTTATATAACTTTTAATAAAAATGAAACATATATTTGAAATAAAATTTCAATGTCACAATTTTCTTTTTAAAAAATAAATTTTTATCTATTAAAAAAAATGAGTGAAAAAAAAGAGATGATTATTTTTATGTATTTGAGAATAATGAAAATAAAATTGAAGCTGTTTCAAATGAGATAAAATAATTTTAATATGTTAATGAATAATGTTAATGTGTGAAAAATTTAATAGATATTTAATGTGAATACCCAAAAATAAAAAATTTTATCTAATCATTAAATGACAGTTTTACAACAAATTTAAACATTAAAATATAATATTGAAATATTTATGAAATTTAATTAATAATTTATATTAATTATATATTTAATCTTCATTCTGATTTTTGAGGAATTCTTTCATATTTTACTTATTAATTTATTTTTCCTTATTTTAAATTTAATTCTATTTATAATGATATAATTCCAACTATGAAATAAATAATATATTCAGTTTTTTTTCAATATAAATCTCAATTAATAATTGTAACTATTTTTTTTAAATTTCTTCTTAATTGAATAATAATTCTTATTGAATAGGAACTTCTACTTTCAAATTTAAAATTATAGTTTAAATATTTATATTAAATAAACTGAATATGCTTTTTTGAATTATCATTTAATTTATGTCATATCAAAGAGAATATTATTATCATTTCATATTTTTTTTATCATTTTCTTAATATATTTTCTTTCATTTCTTTATTTTTTCATATATATAATATCAAAAATAGAATTTTTTTGAATTCAATTTTTTTACAAAATCCATTAAGTCTACATAATATATAAAAATAATTTTATCTAAAAAAATTTTTTAAGTTTAAACATTAAAAATTTAGATTATATTTTTGAATAAAAAAATTAAAAAAATCCAATTAAATAATGTATGACAGGGATTCAGATTATAATTATATAGATGAAAAAAACAATGTAAAAATAGTTTCTTGTACAAGTTGTCATAAAAATTGCCAAGCAAAAAATATATTAAATGAAGATTTAAAATTAATATGGTTAAGTGAAAAAGAAGTTCCACAAAGTATAATAATTGATATATCTAATATAAATAAAAAGCCTGAAAATAATCAATTTGAATTTTTTGGAGTTCACTTATGGCATTCTTACCAAAGTAATCCAAAAGAAATTGAATTAAGTTTCAGTCATAATAATAAAGACTTTATTTTAGTTGGAATTTATGAATTAGAATTAAGACCTGGAACACAATTTTTTAAAATTGAAAATGGGATATTTCCTAATAATAATTTAATTAATTTTTTAAAAATTACTATTACTAAAACTTATGGTGGAATTAAAACTTATTTAAACCAAATTTTTTTGTTAGATACTTTAAGTCAATATGATAATAAATATTTACAAGCCTTTCAAGATAATAATATTGAAAATGAAGATAATGAAATTGAAGAAGAAAAAAATTATGATAATGTAAAAACTAATAATATTAATATTAATGATTATTATAAATTAAGAAATAAAATGAATAAAAATTATAATCAAGAAATTAAAAATAAAAAAAAAGAATTAAATGTAAATATTAACAAAAAGTTAAGTAAAGAAAAAGAGAATAAAAATAATTCTCAAAATCAAAAAAATAAATCAAAGAAAAAAAAAGGAATCGATATTAATACTTTAACATCAAATAATTCTTCTTTTTCAAATAATGATATTGAACTATATTATAAAGAAAAAAAAAAATCTAATAATCAAAATTTTTCTTATCCTTCATTTTCAATTAGTAATTATAAATCAGTTGATTCAACAAATCAAAGTTTAAAATTGAAAAATTCTTTAAATAAAAAAGTAAAAGACACATTAAAAGAAGATTTAAAAAATAAATTAAAAGATATGAATACTTTTATTAAAACAATTAGTGGAGATACTACTTATTCTACTGAAAAAATTAAATATAATTCTCCTTCTTTTAATAGAAGTCCTTTTATTTTTGAAACTATAAATAATACTTATAATAATAATTATAATAATCAAGAAAATAGTTTTTTAAATCATAAAGTTGAAATTATAGAAAAAAAAATAAATAAAATTCAAAATGATGTAAATGATATTAAAAATATTTTTTTTAAAGTAAATTCTGATAGAAGCAAAAAAATAAAAGAAAATGTTATTTTTGATAATGGAAATAAAATTATTAATACAGATAATAATATCATTTCAGAAGATGAACAATCATATAATAATATAAATAATAATAATTTCCAAATTAATAACTCAAATGCAAAAAAAGATAAATTTAAAAGTATTAATAAACAAAATAAATATCATAGTGAATATATTGAAAATTTTGATAATAAATTAAATCAAAAATTAGATGAATTATCAAATAATATTGAAAATCAAATATATAAAAATTTTATTGAGCCTTCGGTTGATCAATTTAATAAAAAGATGAAAAATAGTTTATACCAAATGAAAAAACAAATAGATGCAATAAATAATAATAATATAAGAGTAAAGAAAAAAAAGAAAAATAAAGAATTATCTTCAGATTCTTCAAGTAATAAAATGCTTCAATCAATTTCATATAATAATAAAGATAAAAAAAGCAACTCTGATATAGAATCAATTTCTTCATCTTTAAATAATGAAAATAATTTACAAATAAAATATGAAAAAATAACTTCAATATCTAATAAATTATATAACAAGTTATGTGAAAAAGAAAAAATTTTAAATGATAAAGCAATTTATCTTAAACAAAAATTTGGAAATAATAATATGAATACTTTTACATCAATAAATTCTTATTGAATTTATTTTATATTTTTAAGGAAATAAAAAATAATAATATTTTATAAATTGTAAATGAATTGTTTTAAATTTTTGGATTTATTAATGAAACAACATTTTTTAATTAATTATATTATTCTAAAACAATAATTTTTATCAAAAAAATTTTAAAATGAGTGAACAAAGAGCAAAATCAAAAAAAACAACAAAAAAAAATAAAACAGAAAAACCAGAAGATTCAAAAAATGAAAAAGAAGAGAAGAAAAAAAAAATAAAAAAACCTATAGAAACAGTAATAATAAATGAATCTCCAATAAAAAAACCAAGAATATTAATGCCTTCAAAAATATTAAAACAAGCAACTCCTCAATTAAAAATATTATATATTTATAGAAGAGAATTGTGTAATGTTTTAATTAAAGAAACTTATAAAATATTTGAATTAAAAAATGAAATTTGTGGTAGATTACATTTGTTAGAAAGAAACTTTAATATTTTCTTTAAAGAAGAAATTATAACTGAAGAAAATTATAATGAAGATGTTAAAAAATATTTAAATAATAATAAAAAAGGAAAAAGTTTTTTCCAAATTAAAAAAAAAAGACAAAATTATGAATTTATTTCAAAAGTTATTCAAAAAACTTATGGAAATAAAGTTAAAGTTGAAGGGATTAAAAATTTAAAAGACTTTTATTCTAAAATAGAATATTTTTTTGATAATTCTTTATTTGAAAAAGATTTTATTTGTGAACCAATTTCAGAAAATAATTATTTAGTTGGATTTTGTTTTGCTGATTTAGCTTTTGATTTTCATAGATATTTACTTCTATTAAAAGTAACTGATGAATTATATCAAAATATTAAAGCTACTTTTAATTTAAAAAAAAGTAATCTTGAACAACATATTAAATATATTAATAAAAGTAAAGTTGATAAAGGAACTGATTTAAATTTAAGTTTAGATAAAAAAGAAAAAGAAGATAATAATAATAATGAATATTATGATAATGAAGAAAATTATGAAAATATTGAAGAAAATAATGAATTAAAATATGAAGAAAAAGAAGAAAATGAAGAAAATATTGAAGAAAATAATATTGATGAAAATAATGAAAATGAAAATATAAATAATGAAAAGGAAAAAGAACCTGAAAATTGAAAATAAATTTTTTTAAATGATATATTTATAATAAATTTAAAAATTCAATAATTTTTTCACGAAAACCAAAAGAAAAAAAAGACTTTTGATGAACCATAAATTTATATAAATAAATAATATATTTTTTGGTAATAATATTTTTAGTAAATATAATGTTTTTTCAAAGCCATTAATTAGTTATCTTTTTTAAATCTCAAGCTCCAATATTTAAAAATTAATTATTTTCATCATAAGTAATGATATACAATATTAACATAATTTACTTTTCTATTTCCAAATTTAATATTGAAAATATAAATCATTACAAATATCATAAGATAATAATCATTATATAAAATGTTTTCAAATCTCTTAAATCATAAACAGATTTTCTTATTTAATGTTCATAATTAACATTTATTACTTTATTACACAGTCTAATGAACTTTTTTGTATTCAAGACTAAAATATCTAAAATCATAATATTGATATGAACTTTTGTTACATTAATATTTTATACATTTTAAATATAATTTATTTCTTTTCTACAATTGAAATATCATAAATAAATCATTTATACACAATTATAATTGATAAAATTCATTAAAATATGAAATTAAATTTAATGAAACAATTCTTATTTCATTTACTAATTTTTGAATTAAATAAAATATCATATTATATTTCTTTTTTTGATTGGAGTATATTTTTTTGAATGCTCTGTATTCATATTTGAAATTAGAAAAACTCTATTATTGCTCTTCATTTTTAATTTATTTTACTGTTAATGAATTGAGTTAAATTTATTATTGAATTAGAATTAATAATAATAAAAAATATTGAATTATTTTTATTTGTGAAAAAATAAATTTTTTTTGAAAAATGGAGCATAAGACTTTAAATTCATTTTTTGAAATTAAAAAATATAGGAAAGCAAATTTAGAATCTTTACAATTGAAAAGTTTAATAAGACCACCTGATCCATTGATTGAAAGACAAATTATTCCTTTAAATAAACCAAAATTTGGGAAAAATTATGAAATAATAAGTTTAGAAGGATTTAATTATAATAATAATAATAATATTGAAAATTTTACTTTAAACAAAAGAGAAAAATGTTATTTTTATGAAAAAGAACATTTGATTGATATATATAGTAATTATTATAAAATGTTACAAAAATTAATTTATTGTAAAGATAAATTTGATAATGAAAAAGTAACTTGTGATAATATAATAAATTTATTTGAAGTTGAAAATAAAAAAAAAAAAAAGAAAAAAAATGAATATATAAGTTCTGAAGAATTAATAAAAAGAAATAATTTAAATGAAGAAGAAACTTTATTATTTGAAAGTAAATTTGAAAGTGGAAATTTACAATTAGTATATTTAACAGAAAAAAATCCAGAGGAAAATATAGAATATGATAAATATGAACTTTTTTTAACAAATGATTCAAATACTACAGGATATAATCAATGGTTTTATTTTAGAATTAAAAACACAAAAAGAAATAAAAAAGTAAATTTAAATATAATGAATTTATTAAGAAAAAAATCTAAATACGAAAATGGAATAAAAATATGGTATTATAGTAAAAAAGAAAATTTATATGAAAATAAAACATGGCATCATACAACAGAAAATGTAAAATATTATCGAAATAATTTATACAAAAATATAAATTCAAAAAAAACATATTATTATTCTTTATCATTTGATTTTACTTTCAAATATGATAATGATGAAATATTTTTTGCAAATTGTATTCCATTTACATATACTGATTTAATGAAAGATTTAAATTATTTTCAAAAATATGAAAATTCAAAATTTCCTTTTTTTCAAAGAAAAACATTATGTCAAACATTATTAGGAAATGACTTAGATTACATAACAATAAATTCAACTATTAAAAATTTTATAAATTATGATTTAGAAAATAAAAAAAAAGAAGGAATAATATTATTTGCAAGACAACATCCAAGTGAAACAGTAAGTTCATTTGTTATAAAAGGAGCAATAGAATTTTTAATGAATGAAAGTGAAGAAGCTAAATTTTTAAGAGATAATTTTATTTTTAAAATTATACCAATGATTAATGTTGATGGAGTTATTTTAGGTAATTCTAGAACATCAATTTCTGGTTGTGATTTAAATAGAAGATGGAAAAATCCTAATGAAATTTTTCACCCTGAAATTTATTATTGTAAAGATTTAATTAAACAATTTTCTATGAAAAATAAAATTAATTCTATTATTGATTTTCATGGTCATTTTGGTGCTTTTAATTCATTTTTTTATTGTAATCATAGAAAAGAAGATTTTTCTTCTGGAAAATTCTTTCCTTTTATTTCAAGTAAAAAGAGTAAAATTATTTCTTTTGAAAAAAGCCATTTTTCTATGCCAAGATATAAAAATGGAACTGGAAGAATTAATTTATTTCAAGAATTAAACATTGACAATATTGTTACTTTAGAAACTTCTTATTTTGGATGTAATAGTAAAGATTATAAAAACCAATATTTTACTGTTGATCTATTAAAAGAAATTGGAAAAGATATTTGTATTGGAATATTATATTTGTATTATTATAATAATTTAAAGTTTGGAATTGAAAATTTAAATTTTAATAATAATTATCAAGGATTAAAGAATAAAATTCAAAGTGATTATTTTCAATTTCAAAATGAATTTGAAAATTTAATATTCAAAAAAGAAAAAAGATATAAAGAAAAAATTGAAGAAAATCCTAATGAGAATATTAGTGAAATAAGTATTCATGAAAAAAGTAATGAGAATGAAGATGAAGATCCAAACGAAGATGAAAGTATGAGTGAAAGTGAACCTAGTGGAGATAATTTAAATATTGAAGAAATTAAAAAATTAATCCCTGTTTATAGGAAAAATAAAAAAAAATTTAAGAAAAAAAAAATCAATAATTTTAAAAAAAATCAATTAAATGATATTATTAAAAAGAATTTATTTGAAAATATTAATAATAATAATTTCAATATTTTTACATCATATAATAATAATTTAAATATTTTAACAAATACTAATAATAATACTAATACTAATAATAATAATAATAATATTAAAAGTGCAATTTTTAAGCATCAAAATTTAAATGACAATAATATAAATTCAATTAATAATAATAATTTTATTTTAAAAAGTGTTCCAAGTTTAAATTTCAATCAAACTTTATCTTTACCAAAAATTCCAAATTTAAATAAACAAATCAAAGGTAAAGCAAGTATAAAATTAGAAATTTTAGATAATTCAAATAAAATATTAGAAAATATAAGAGAGGAGAATTTAACTTCAAGAAGAAAATTAGAAAAAACTGAATTAAATACTTCAACATCTAACTCAAATAATATAAAATATAAAAATAAAGCAAATAAAGAAACTCAAACTGAAGAAATTTTTTTCAAAATGCCTTGGACTTATTTTGCAGGTTCTTATAAAATATTAACTTCAAAAAATAAACATATAAATTTAAATAAAACTATGGTTCCAAATATATTATTCCAAAAATTCGGGAATACTAAAAAAAAAATTCAATTACAAACTTTCAGAAATGGATTTTATAGTAATGGAAGAAATTATAATAATACTCGTAATAATTTTATTGATGATGATATTAAAAATTTAATGAGTGTTTTAACTTTTCAAAATAAAAATTCTTATAGAAATCATAACAGTAATATAAATTATAGTTCTTTAACTGAAAAAAATACAAAATCAAAAAGTCTTGAAAATAATAATTTAAAATCCGATGAATTAAAAAAAAATTAAATTAAATTTAGAAAATTGAAATTAGGTTTTTAACTATAAATATATATTTATTTTTGTGTTTATTTAGTGAAATTTTAATTATGATTTTTTATTTATTTTTAAATTTTCAATGACTGAAAATTCAATATTTCATTATTTTTTATTGTTGATATAATATTAACAATTTATTTAAATTTAAATACTAATAGATAATTAAAAAAATTTATCCATTTTTAATGAAGAAGATATTGAAAACAATAATAATATAATTAATAGTAATAAGAATAAAAAAAAGAAAAAAAACAATTTTTTAATTAAGTAGATATTATAATTATCGAAATAAAAAACAAATGACAAGAAGAATGTTAACACCTCATAATATTATTGAAGGAAATTTAAAAAAATAGAATTTACTAAAACACTTGATGATATTATTTTTGAAGATGAAAAAAAATGTTTTCTTTATTAGTTTTTTTAATTTAATTTAGAGTTTATGTTTTTAAAATTTTGTAAATTGTTGAAAAAGGTAATTAATATTAATTTTATTCAGAGTTTATTTATTTAAACATATATATGTTTTTATGTATATATCAAAAATAAAATTAAATATATCTCAAATCTAAAAGATTTGTTATTCGGTATATTTTTTTTTCTTGAAATTTTTTTTTCAAAACAAACATAAATTAAATTTTATTAATTTTTAATTATAAAAAAATGTTGCTGTTAAAAATTCATTCAAAATATTTAATTCCAGAATTATTTTCATTTATTAAAGAAAATAAAATGCTTAAACTAATAAAAGGTAATTCCTTTTTAAATAATAATTAAATTTATCAAGTAAAAAAACAATTGAAAGTTATAATTTTTAT
>JAEEGL014161203.1_pt1 | contig 10098 bp, 7 predicted proteins | sample 9134231 | NCBI WGS metagenome assembly JAEEGL01 (sample SAMN16246548, study PRJNA631951) | gut metagenome | biome: gut microbiome; feature: rumen; material: fiber-attached | host: Bos | place: Iran: Karaj | collected 2018-10 | reverse complement strand
GCGATGAAGCGCGTCACCTGGGGCCCCGAAAAGAAGAGCCGCGTGGTGACTCCCGAAAGCAAATTCAGCACCGCCACTCACGAGGTGGGCCACGCGATCGTTATGAAGATGCTGCCCAACTGCGACCCCATCGACGAGCTTTCCGTCATTCAGCGCGGCAGGGCGCTGGGCTACACCAGCTATATCCCCTCCGACGACCGCACCTCGCTCACAAAGGGCAAGATGCTTGACGAGATAGCGGGGCTCATGGGCGGGCGCATGGCCGAGGCCGTGAGGCTTTCGGACATATCCACCGGCGCGCAGAACGATCTGAAGCGCGCGACCGAGCTTGCAAAGCGCATGGTGACCGAATTCGGCATGAGCGAAAAGATAGGCCCCGTGTTCCTTGCCGGCGGCGAGGAGGTATTCATAGGCCGCGAATGGGGGCATCAGCCCAATTATTCCGAGGCCATGGCCGCCGATATCGACGCGGAGGTGCGCCGCATACTTGAGGAGGCCGCCGACAGGGCGCGCCGCATAATCGAGGAGAACGCCGACGCGATGACGCGCGTGATCGACGCACTTGTGGAGCACGAGCACATAACCGGCTCCGAATTCGACCGGCTGCTGAAGGGCGTTGACGACTGGCAGGATAAGCCCGCGGCCGTCCCCGCCGAGGCGTCGTTCGAGGCGATCGAAAAAGCAATGACCGAGCTTCCCGCGGACGCGGATCATGCCGAGGCGTCCGAGGAAGACGGCGCAGACGCCGGGCTGAGCGGTCCGGAGGAAGAAAAAGGATCCGATGTTTGATCTGCATACACATTCGAATTTCTCGGACGGCACCCTGCCGCCCGAGAAACTTATAGAGGAGGCCTCGGATTCGGGCCTTACCCTTATGTCGCTCACCGATCACGATACCGCCCTGGGCGTGCCCCGTGCGCGCGCGGCGGCGAACCGGCTTGGGCTGCCCTTTCTTTGCGGGATCGAGCTTGAGGCCGAGTGCGAGGACGAGCTGCACATACTGGGCCTGGGCATCGACCCCTTTGCGCCCAAGCTGCGCGGCATAGTCGCCCTGCAGGACAGGCGGCGCGACGAGCGCAACGAGCGCGTATTCGAGCTGCTTTTGAGGGACGGGATGGATATTCGCCCCTTCATGCCCGAAACGGGCGGCACCGTGACGCGGGCGAATATGGCCCGCGCGATGGCCGACGCGGGCTTTGCGAGCAGCGTGAACGACGCGTTCCGCTCATATCTCGGGCGGGGGCAGCGCTATTACGTGCCCCAGCTGCACCCCTCCATGCCCCAGGTGGTGGACGCGATCCGCGCGTCGGGCGGAGTGGCGGTGCTCGCGCACCCCATGAAGATGAAGGTGGATCACCGCAGGCTGATCGAGGCCATGAAGGCCGAGGGGCTGTGGGGAGTTGAAGCCTATTACGGCAATTTCGACGAGGAGACCACCGCTTATTTTTCGGCCCTTGCAAAGGAATTCGCGCTTCGTCCCACCTGCGGGAGCGATTTTCACGGATCGAACCGCCCCGGAGTCACCCTGGGCTGCTCGTGGCGCGATACCGCCGAGCTGAGCGTGACCGAGGGGCTTTTGCTTTCGCGCTTCTGCCGCAAAAGGGGCGGGCTGACGCTGAACGAATTCCAGCGCGCTGCCGATTCGATAACCTCGGAGCTGCCCGAGGAATTCTTCAAGGGCTTGAACGGCGGCGTGGTGATCTCCGAGCGCGCCAAGCTGCACAAAAAAAGCCTGCCCGGAAGGCCGCTTTACATACTGGGCGAATACCATCACGGCGGGCCCGAGGGCTGCTATATCACGCTGTATTACGGCTCGTTCCTTAAAACGAAGGGGCATTTGCGCGGAAAGGAGCTTGAGGACGAGCTGCGCCGCGTGATACTGCACGAGTTCCGCCACCATCTGGAGATACGCGCAGGCGAGCACGATCTTGAGTATGAGGACGACCTGAGCATTGCGGAATACCTTGACGGCGAAAGCGCAGACGAAGCCCCCTCCTCCACCACCTATTCCTCTCCCTTCCGGTTCGAGGTCCGCTGATGAGGCCGCTTGAATACACCGTGCCGGAGGGCGAAGGCTGTACCGTACGCCACGTGCTGACGGAGGTCTTTTGCATGTCGTCATCGCATATCTCGCGCCTGAAGCGGCGTGAGAACGGCATAACCAGGAACGGTGCACCCTGCTATACCACGGCGCGCTGCGCTCCCGGCGACGTGATACGCGCGCTGATAACCGACCCACCCGATACCAAGCGGCTGGAGCCCATGCCCATGCCCCTTGATATCGCATATGAGGACGAGTGGCTGATCGTGATAAACAAGCCCGCCGGGCTGACCGTGCATCCCGAGCGCAGCGGCATGGGAGGCTCGGTTGAAAACGCGCTGACGGCGCACCTTGCAAACGATGAATTCGTGCACACCGTTTCGCGCCTTGACCGCGGCACGAGCGGGCTTATGACCGTGGCCAAATGCGGCTATATGCACGAAAGGATGATACGCCTGCTGCACACGCCCGATTTTAAGAAGGAATATCTGGGCCTTTGTTGGGGCGCTCCCGCAGAAAGGCACGGCTTTATACGCCTGCCCATCGCGCATCCCGAGGGCGAGAATTACCGGATGCAGGTTGATAAGGACGGGCTTCCCTCCGTGACCGAATATGAATTTGTGAGCGCGCACGGGGAATTTTCGCTGATGCGCCTTATACCGCACACCGGGCGCATGCATCAGCTGAGGGTGCACATGGCGGCGATAGGGCATCCGCTCGTGGGCGACTGGCTTTATGGCGAGGAGGCGCCCTTCATAGATCACGCCGCGCTGCATTCGCATTATCTGCGCTTCGTGCACCCGATGACGGGCGGGGCCGTGGAGCTGGCCGCCCCCCTGCCCCCGGAGATCGCGAAGCTTCTGTGAATAAAATATACGGAACCTTTTTGCGCTTTCGCTCGTTTAATAGATGTAACGGGCGGGCAAGGACATGATCCGCTTCCCGCCGAATATGCTTTATAAGCTTTGAAAATGAAAGGAAAGCCCCTTTGGGGCAAGGTGATCTTAATGAAAAAGTTTACTGCAATATTACTTACCGCGATATTCACGATATTCGCCTGCATTCCCGCCTTTGCAATGGACGAGGGCGACCGCAGGCTTGTGCTTGGCGCCGACCTTACCGACGAGCAGAAGGCCGAGGCGATACAGTACTTCGGCATAACCGAGGAGACCCCGCTGCTCACCGTCACCAACCGCGACGAGCGCCAGTATTTCGAGGGCAAGCTGCCCGACGGCAAGCTGGGACACGTTGCGCTTTCAAGCATCTATATCGTTGCCAAGGCAAAGGGCTCCGGCCTTAACATAACCACCCACAACATCAACTACGTCACCCCCGATATGTATGAGAGCGCGCTGATCTCCGCCGGCATCACCGACGCGGATATCTCCATCTGGGCGCCCCGCCCCATCAGCGGCACCGCGGCGCTCACGGGCATATACAAGGCATATGAGGACATGACGGGCCGCTTCCTCGATTCCCAGGCGAAGGACCTTGGCATCGAGGAGCTCATCGCCACCGGCAAGCTTGCCGAATACATAGGCTCGGAGGAGGCCCTTGCCATAATCCGCGACGTTAAGAAGATACTGGACGAGACCCGCAATATGCCCGACGACGACGTGATGGCAAAGATACACGGCATAGCCGGCGAATACAACGTCACCCTGACCGAGGATCAGGCGAACCAGATATTCCGCCTTGCCCGCATGTTCGAGGGCCTTTCCGCCGAGGAGATACAGCAGCGCCTTGTCAACATGGCCAACGCCGCAAAGGAGGCTCAGTCCTTCGGTCAGGTCGTGCAGGGCATAATCGATTCCATAGGCGAATTCTTCAAGGTGATCGGTGATTTCTTCACCGATATCTGGAACAACTGGTTCGGCGGCGGAGAGAACAACTGATTCAGCCAACCTTTCAATATGCGGCGGAGCAAAACGCTCCCCGCGCTTCCCATAAAAACAAGGCGCTCCCGAAATAAGGAGCGCTTGTTTTTGCATCACGGGAGCTCTCACTCACCACTCAGAACCGTCCCCATTGGTCAGTTAGCTTCGGGGCTTTCTTTTTTGCCTGAAATGAGGTATAATGCTTTCGAGAAAACCAATACAGGAGCGAATGATATGAAACTCAACGAAAAGATACTCTACTCCCCCGAGGTGGCGGAGGCGATAGAAAACGACCGTCCGGTGATCGCGCTGGAGAGCACGATAATCTCGCACGGGATGCCCTATCCTCAGAACGTGGAGACGGCGAAGAACTGCGAACGCATAGCGCGCGAAAACGGCGCGGTTCCCGCGACCTGCGCGATATTGGGCGGGAAGCTTTGCGTGGGCCTGACCCCCGATCAGCTTGAATACCTGGGCAAGGCCGGCCCCGCCGTGTTGAAGGCGAGCCGCCGCGACATTGCCGTGATCGCATCGAAGGGCGGCGACGGGGCGCTGACCGTTGCGGGCACCATGATCTTGGCTTCCATGGCGGGGATTCGGGTGTTTGCCACCGGCGGCATAGGCGGAGTGCACAGGGGCGCGACGGAGACGATGGATATTTCCGCCGATCTTGAGGAGCTTGGGCGCACCTCCGTTGCGGTCGTCTGCGCGGGCGCGAAGAGCATACTGGATATCGGCCTGACGCTCGAATACCTTGAGACCAAGGGCGTGCCCGTGATCGGCTTCGGCACGAACGAGATGCCCGCCTTCTATACGCGCACGTCCGGCTTCGGCGTGGATTACCGCATGGACGATCCCAACGAGATCGCGGCCGCGCTTAAGGCGAAGCTCGATCTCGGCATAGCCGGCGGCACGTTGATCGTCAATCCCGTGCCCGAGAAGTATTCGATGGACAAGGCGAAGATCGACGCCGTGATCGAGGCGGCGGTGGAAAAGGCGAAGACGCTGGGCGTAAAGGGCAAGAACATCACGCCCTTCCTGCTTGCCGAGATAAAGGACGTGACGGGCGGCGAAAGCCTTGACACCAATATCGCCCTCGTCTACAACAACGTGAGGCTGGCAGCGAAGATCGCTTCGGCCATGTGACGAAAAAAAGCAGCACCCGCGGGAAAAACCCGCGGGTGTTTTCATTATGCTTCGATCATATTACTTCGACCGGCTCCTCGAACCTGCCGTCGTTTGCGGGGGGCATTACGAACAGCTCTATCGCAAGGGCCGCGAGCATCACGATGGTGATGCACAGGCTGCCCTCAAGTCCGAAATCGCCGCCCGACCAGAGCGGGTTCGCCCCGCCGACGGAGGACTGGATGAGGGTTGAATTGGTGGCGGGATCGTTGCCGCTGACGGATATGCCGAAGATATTGCCCTGGAAGAAATTCCAGAAGCTGTGCATGGCGCACGCGCCCCAAAGATTGCCGCGCTTCAGCACATAGACGGCGAACACGACGCCCGTTAAGAATATGTTGACGGCGGGCATTATGCCAAAGCCCGGATTGGCAAAATGCAGGAGCGAGAACACGAGCGAGCTTAAAAGCACCGCGAGCCATATGGGGCCGCGCCTTGCGATGGACGGCATGAGATAGCCGCGGCAGAGCACCTCCTCGCTCATGCCCTGCACCATATAGCCCAAAAGATAGAGCACGAAGAGCAAGGCGTTGAAGCGGGTGAAGCGTATTTCGGTCACGCCGCCGGTGAGTATGGCGACGACCATGGAGAGCGTGATGAGGCATATGCCCATGAGCGCGCCGACAACGTATTCGCGCACGGCGTGCTTTCGCCTGAGGCCCAGCGAGGGCACGCGGCGCTTCTGCAGCCAGCGGCAGAAGAGTATGACGGTTATAGTCGCAAGCACCGTGGCAAAGAGCGTCACGATCCACAGCCACGCGGGCATGTGCTCGAGCAGATCGAACACGCGGTCAAGATAGCCGGAAATATCGCCCCGGCCCGCGGTATCCGCGGCCAGGCCCATTATATCGCCCTCGCCGAAGAGCCATATCACTGTGCATATCGATACAGGGATCGCCTCGATATTGGAGGCGACTATGAACACGAGCGCGAATATCAGCAGCTCCAATATCCACACCTTGCCGGGCTTGACCCGGGATTCCCTCAGCATGGGGATGTTTTTGTTTATACCGAAATGACCCATTTTTTTATCCTTTTTAGGGGGAGCGCGCGGCTCCCCTATCATATTGCATAAAGCGTTAAGCGTCGAACACGGTCAGGCCATCGCATTCGGAAAGCCCCTTTTCGGAGCCGACCACGCACACGCAGCCATCGTTTGCGCAGGCTTCGAGCGCGGCGCAGAAGCCCCGGAGCGCTTCCTTATCGGCGGAGAGCATTTCGGAGCGCAGCCTCTTATCATACTCATAGCCGCGGCCGTTAAGCACGTCCATATCCGCCTTTACGCCGGCGTCGGCGGGCGAAAGCAGGGGCTCGGTGCCGCCTATCGTGGAGATGACGTATTTATCGAGCGCTTCGCCGCCCGCGCAGAATTCGCGTATGAACGCCGCCTCTTCGGAGAACACGTCAAGGCTCCTTGCGGGGCTGGGATCGCGATAGGTGTAATGGCAGATCGCGCCGTCGTCGAGCACCCGGAGGCCCACTCCGTAAGCGCCGCCCTGCACGCGCACGCGGTTCCACAGGAAGTTAAGGCCGATTATGGTGGCCGCAACCTTCATCGCGCCGCTCACTTGGGGAACGATAACGCCCTTTTCGGCGAAATTCGCCTGAGCGGGGATCCTGACGCCCATCCTTTCGGGCAGGGGCGAATCATAATGCACCGCCTCGGCAGCGGGATCGCCCTGGGGAAGACCCTCGAGCAGATCGCAGATGCAGACGTTTTCGGTGTTGGTTATGCCCACCGTCAAGCGCGACTTTACAAACGAGTTATCGCGGATCCTCTCAAGGCAGGCGACGAGCGCGGGCGCGAGGGAATCGAAATCCGCGGCAAGGCTCTTGACGTAGTTCCTGAACGAATAGCCCGATACCGCGTCGGAAACGACGGCGGAGGAATTATAGTGCGAAAGCACCGCGGAGAAGCCCATCATGTGGCCCGCCATTATCGCGCGCTGCTTGGTGGCCTCGTCGATCTGGAGTATCAGCTCCTTTATGCGCTCGGGCTCGTCGAAGCAGGTGGTGGTGAGTATCTCGGGTATGAACTTCATCGCGGTCTTGAGGTTCTCCTCAAGCACGTCGCAGGATACCGCAAAGCACGGGGTGCAGGTCTCGTGACGGTCGGAGAAAGCCTTGATCTCGAATTTCAGATGGCCTATATAGGTCTTGATTATCTTCTGCAGCTCGAACACCGAAAGATCCTCTGTGCGCACCTTGGTCATAAGCGCCGCCATGACGCCCGCCATGGGCAACTCATCGGCCTTGAGGTCGGTGAGCCTGAAATACATATTCAGGTGCACGATGCCGTTGGAGGGCACCGCGTGGAACATCACGGGCACGCCCTTGCGGGTGCTCATCTCGGTGGGCACGCTTAAGGGCTCGGGGCTGACCTCGGAAAGCGGCAGCACGGGAAGCTTTGCCGTATCCTCGGGGGAATCGGGATTTTCCTGCCAGGCATGCAGGCGGTCGTTGAGCGCTTTGAGCTCCTCCCTTTCCTCTTCGGTCATGCCGTCGTAAATGGCCTGCGCGCGCTCGGCCTCCTCGCGCAGGAGCTGTTCACCATAGGTCTTGGAGGGCAGCACCGTAAGGCAGGCCATGCTGTCAAAATCGAACAGCCCGGCAAGCAGCCTGTCAAAGCCGCCGTTTTCGATCTCGGCGCGCATAGCCTCGATATCGCGGTCGTTTTCGAGGAAGAGCATGGGATCGCCGCCGTAAAGCGAGCTTTGATAGCTCATAATGCAGCGCACGAGGCCCGCGGGCTCCTCCAGATCCTTTATGCGGAACGCGAAACGGTTGAGATAAGCGGTAAGGAGCGACTTGTCAAGGCCCTCGGAAAGCAGGCCTTTTACGACCTCCTCGGTCTTGGCGCGTATTGCGGGGGCCTTATCCGCCTCCGTATTGCGCACGGTAAGCATGAGCCTTGTCTGCTCGTTATAGGTATCGCAGGAAAGCTCCACGTCCTCGCCCAGGGATGCGTCGAGTATCGCGCGCTTTAAGGGCGCGTCGTTATTATCGGTCAGCATGGAGCAGAGCACGTCGGCCATCATCGCCCTGCGCTTGTCGGCATAGGTGCCCATAAGCTTGCCGAACGAGATCATGGTGCGGTTTTCGGTGGGTTCTTCCCCGCCCACGGCATAATACACGCTTTTGCTGCCGTTCCTTACGCCCTCAAGGGGTATGGGATGCGCGGCGTCAAGCCTTTCGCCGCCGTCGATGTATTCGCAGATAAGATCGAGCGTCTTTTCAAGCGGCACGGCGCCGTCAAGGTATATGCGCGCGTTGGAGGGATTATAATATTTATGATACATCTCCTTGTATTTTTCGAACGTGAGCTCGGGAATGTGCACCGGATCGCCGCCGGAATTGAACCCATAGCAGTTGGTGTAAAGCAGGCTGTTCATGCCCTCCTCGAGTATGTCGTCGATGCCGCTCGTTGCGCCCTTCATCTCGTTATACACGACGCCGTTTATAAAGGGCTTGCCATCGTCGTCAAGCTCGAGATGCCAGCCCTCCTGACGGAAGGCGTTGGGATCGATCACGCAGCGGGGCGCGAAAACAGCGTCAAGATAGACCTCGGTGAGGTTCAGAAAATCGCGCTCGTTCCGGCTGGAAACGGGATAGATCGTCTTGTCCTGGAAGGTCATGGCGTTGAGGAAGGTGTTCATGGAGCTCTTCATAAGATCCACGAAGGGCTCCTTGACGGGGTATTTTTCAGAGCCGCAGAGCACGGAATGCTCGAGTATGTGGAACACGCCCGTGGAATCCTCGGGCAGGGTCTTGAAGCCCACGCAGAAGAGCTTGTTGATTTCGCCGTTGTCAAGCCAACAAAGCGAAGCTCCCGTCTTCTCATGGCGCAGCTCATAGAAGGTTCCGGCAAGCTCTGCGCTTTCGCGCACGCGCTCGACCTTGAAGCCCTTTATCACCTGATTCAGTTCTAGTTTCATAACGTGATCCTTAAACCTTGTTTGTCAAGGTTTTCCTTTCTTCACATTTTTTTACGGATATATCATACCCGCAAAAGGAGCTTTTGTCAAGGCACGCGACGCCGCAAAGCCGATCGCCGGCAGCATATTTTTATTCCTTCGGCGCCGACAGTAATATATCTTCGTTCCGTATTGATTTTTCAAATCCGCAGGTTATAATAATAGCGACAAAAATCACAAGAAAGGACGGCTTCTTTTCAAAGGAGCCCATGGAGCAAAAAAATGGAGATCAACAAGAACATGACCATCAGCGAGATCATCGAGACCGACCGCGGCATCGCCAACATACTCATGGCAAGCGGCATGCACTGCCTTGGCTGCGTTATGGCCAGCGGTGAAAACCTTGAGCAGGCCTGCGCCGTGCACGGCATCGACTGCGATCAGCTCGTTGGGACCATCAACGACTGGCTCGCAAGCAAAAACGCATAATGAAGCCCGCAGGCAGTGGTAATCGACCGCTGCCTGTGTTATAATAGCCTTGACGTATCCCTTTGGGAACGGAGAATCCGACAGGAGGAATATTATTATGAAGAAACTGTTGACAGCGATCCTCGTGCTCGCAATGGTCATCGCCTTTATTGGCTGCGGAAGCAAGCCCGCGAGTGATAACCCGGGCGGCAATCAGAACGATCCCGCCGGAGCCGCGGACGGCGGAAACGGCGCAAACACCGAAACCCCCGCGGTGGGCTTCACCAAGGACGGCGAGTCCATCATATTCACCGTGGATCCCTCCATCAAGCTCGTTGAAAACTCCTGGCTCGGCATAGTTCCCGCTGGGGTCGAGTACAGGAACGAGGCCGACGCCGACGAAGCGGATATCTTCTGGGCATATCCCGAAAATATGGACAAAAAGCCCGGCGATAAGTACATATTCAGGGTCGGCACCGAGGACGTCGCCGGCATAGAGGACGGCAACTATTCCATGGTCCTCTGCGATAACGACGACGAGGGCAAGGTCATACTGCAGTTCCCCATCACCATCAAGGGCTCGGAGCTCACCGCCGATTTTTCCAAGATCAAG
>JAEEGL014151476.1_pt1 | contig 10098 bp, 8 predicted proteins | sample 9134231 | NCBI WGS metagenome assembly JAEEGL01 (sample SAMN16246548, study PRJNA631951) | gut metagenome | biome: gut microbiome; feature: rumen; material: fiber-attached | host: Bos | place: Iran: Karaj | collected 2018-10 | reverse complement strand
TAAATTCCATATCTTGCATATCTCTATAGTGAGTTTCTAATGTTTTGCATACTTCACTAAATTGTGCGAATGCTTCTGGGAATTTTTCTTCCATTTCAGAAATGTGCATTGGAGTTCTAACCCCAGCAACAACATCTTCACCTTGTGCGTTAGGTAAATATTCTGCTGATACAACCTTTTCACCTGTACCAGGGTCTCTTGAGAAGGCAACGCCTGTACCAGATGTTTCACCCTTATTACCAAATGCCATTGATTGAACATTTACGGCAGTACCCCAAGAATAAGGAATATTATTCATCATTCTATATACATTAGCTCTTGGGTTATCCCATGATCTAAATACAGCTTCAATTGCAGTAACTAATTGAGCATATGGATCTGTTGGGAATTCTTCATTAAATGTCTTCTTATAATATTCTTTATATTTCTTTACTAATTCTTTTAATTCATCTGCTGTAACTTCAGTATCAAGCTTATAGCCCTTCTTTGCTTTTAAATCATCAAGCATCTTATCCATATCAGTTCTTGGATGACCTTTAGCAATGTTAGTAAACATTAAAATGAATCTTCTGTATGAATCATATGCGAATCTTACATTATTTGTTTCTTTTGCTAAAACCTCAACAGTTTTATCATTTAAACCTAAATTTAAAATTGTATCCATCATACCAGGCATAGATACTCTAGCACCTGATCTAACAGAAACTAATAAAGGCTTAGAATCTCCTCCGAAATTCTTACCTGTTTTATTTTCTACTTCCTTAATTGCAGCATAAACATCCTTTATTAATGATTCAGGTAGCTTCTTACCTCCATCATAATATAATGAACATGCTTCAGTTGTAATTGTAAAGCCTTGAGGAATTGGTACTCCAATATGAGTCATTTCGGCAAGACCTGCACCCTTACCACCTAAAAGTTCTTTTCCTAAGCCATAAGCTTCTTCAAAGTGGTATACGTATTTTTTAGCCATAAAAAAATCCTCCTGTTTTTATTAACTTTAAAATTAGTCGTCCATAAACAAATTATACTACAAATGATGTGCTAAAACAACAAAAAAAGCCGATATTCTTCGGCTTTTCTTTCATTTTTTATTATTTTGCGCTTCCTTGCTTAGCAACCTTATTCATTTTAGCTTCAATCTCAGCTTGATTACCTAAATATTTTTTAGAAATAACATTATAATAATCATCAAGCTCATACACTAAAGGTACACCAGTTGGAATATTTAAATTAACAATATCCTCATCACTTATTTTTTCTAAATATTTGACTAATGCTCTTAATGAATTACCATGAGCAGCAATAATTACATTCTTATTATCTTCCAATAAAGGCTTTACCTTTTCATTAAAGAAAGGTACTACTCTATCTACTGTAATTTTTAAACTTTCTGTTAATGGTAATAAATTCTTATTGATATTTTTATAAGCTTTCTGAAGCTTTGGATTTCTAGGATCATCTTCTTCTAAAGAAGGAGGACAAACATCATAGCTTCTTCTCCAAATTTTAACCTGTTCTTCACCATATTTTAAAGCAGTTTCTGATTTATTTAATCCCTGTAAAGCTCCATAATGTCTTTCATTTAATCTGTAATCCTTATAAACAGGTAAATATTCTAAATCCATCTCATTTAAAATGTAATTTAAAGTATGAATAGCTCTTTTTAAATATGATGTAAAACATACATCAAAGCTATATCCTTCTTCTTTTAATAAAACACCTGCCTTTTTGGCTTCTTCAACACCTACTTCTGATAAATCAACATCTGTCCAGCCTGTAAATAAATTTTCTTTATTCCAAACTGATTCACCATGTCTTACTAGCACTAAAGTTTTTTTCATAATCGTCACCTCTTTTTATATTTTAAACCTAATGAATCGATAATTCAATACTTAAGTTAGATACAACTAACTAAATAGATAAATTTTTTCTTTATTTATTTTATAAATAGTGATAAAATAAGAGAAAATGTTTAAAATATGAAATTTTAAACGAAAATTAAAAGGAGGTATGAAATTATGAATATGGAATTCAAAAGAAAGCTTATGATTCCTATGGATGTTAAAGCATTATATCCACTTGAGGAAAAATATGCGAAAATTAAAGCTTCAAATGATGAAGTTTTAAAAAATATATTCACAGGTAAGGATGATAGATTATTATTAATCATTGGACCTTGTTCTGCGGATAGAGAGGATGCCGTATTAGATTATTGTAAAAAGCTTAGACCTCTTCAAGAAGAAGTTAAGGATGAAATTGTAATCATTCCAAGAATATATACAAACAAGCCTAGAACAACAGGCGAAGGTTATAAAGGAATGCTACATCAACCAGATCCAAATCAAGAAACAGATATGTTAAAAGGTATTATCGCTGTAAGAAAGCTACATATGGATGTTTTAAAAGAAACAGGCTTTTCTACTGCTGATGAAATGTTATATCCTTCAAACCATAGATATTTATCAGATTTATTAAGCTACGTTGCTGTAGGTGCAAGATCAGTTGAAAATCAAGAGCACAGACTTACTGCTTCTGGCCTAAATTTACCAGTAGGTATGAAAAATCCTACATCTGGTGATTTTAATGTCATGCTTAATTCAGTAAATGCTGCACAACATTCTCATACATTTATTTATAGAGGCTGGGAAGTCGAATCTAAAGGTAATCCTTTAGCTCACTGCATTTTAAGAGGATATGTAAATAAGCATGGTGAATCAAGTCCTAATTATCATTATGAGGATTTAACAAGATTAATTAAGATGTATGATGAAAATAAATATCATAATCCTGCTATTGTTGTTGATTGTAATCATTCAAATTCTAATAAACAATATTTAGAACAAATTAGAATTGCTAAAGAGGTTTTACATTATGCAAGTGAAAATCCTAATATCAATAAATATTTAAAAGGCTTAATGATTGAATCATATTTAGAAGATGGCAACCAAAAGGTTGATGGTGGCGTTTATGGTAAATCAATAACTGACCCATGCTTAGGCTGGAATAAAACAGAAAAATTAGTTAAAGAATTAGCTAATTTAAGAAGAAAATATAGAAAAGAAAGAGAATCTAAATAACAAAAACGGTGAAGAAATTAATCTTCACCATTTTTTTCTATTTTATGGAATAATTCATGATTTTCAACTATATAATTATATAAAGTCTCTATTTCAACATTATCACATTTTATATAAAAACTTTCTTCATGAGGAAATATATCTCCTTCCGTTAAAGAATAATGAATCCAAGGTGTTTCCCTATAAAATGTTAAATATAAATGATAATCATAACTTATCTCTTCTATATTAAATAAAACATTTTCTCTTATACATTCTTTTTCACCATATCCAACTTCTTTAAAGTTCATTGAGCTTACCATTTCAACTACAAAATCCATGTTTTCATTATGTTCTTCCCTACAAACATTACCAAAACTAACTTCAACATCATTCTTTTTTCTTAAAAGCTCTTCTTGTATTTCATACATTCTTTTTTGATATACATTGTTCCTATGATAAATATAAGAAGCAATTCCAGCATATATAAATGCTCCACCTAAAAACATTATTAAACAAAATATAGGTAACCCAACATCAAATTGTTTTTTATATTCACCTCGAGTGATAATTATTCTATAAATTGAAGCAATTAGTGATAAGCTTATTAGTATACCTTCAATAATCCATAACCATTTCAAATACCACCAATTAATATCATGAAACAGCAAAAATATTCCTAATCCTAAATCAACCAAAAATAAGATAGGACATGCTATTTTAAAAAATTTAATTAATTTTATTTTCTTTTCATTTATCATATTAAATTCCTCTTTTCAAAATCTCATAAATTTTATGTCCATCTTCTTTAGAAATTTTATATGATGCATTAAAGAAAAGAGTATTGTTATAACGATTCTTTTTTTCCAACCTAAATGTTATCTTTTCGTATTCTTTATCTAAAAGAAAATCTATTTTATTATCATCATCAGTTCCATACCTTAATATAGGTTTATAAACAGATTTATCAATTGCTTCATATTGCATATTTTTTAATAAATCTAAAACAGACCTTTCATCATCAATATATTTATATTCACCCAAATTTGAATCTAATGAATAATTATATTTTGTTGAATCATAATTAAGAAAATTATCCCATGATATCATTTTTTGATAATTTTCTTTTTCTTCTTTTAATATTATTTCTTCCTTTTGAATAACATCTTTTGCTTTTTCAACTATCCTTTTACCATCTTCTTCGCTTATTCCATAAAATTTATATCCATATTCTCCTTCATAATAAGATGTAATTTCTATTAATTGATTATTATAAATTTGTAAATAAATACGATTTTCATTTACAAAAGGATTTCCTAAAAAAAGAGTAGCATTATCATAATTATTAATACCTTTTGGAACATCTATTAAAGGTATATTTTTTATAAATTCGATTAATTCAAAATCTTTATCATAGATTATTTCGTTTCTTTGATAATCTTTAACATAAAAAATTTCTCCAGGGGTTGTTTCCATTTCTTTAATTAAAGATTCCATGTTTGCTTGATTTTTGGCCACAAAATATTCAATTTTATATGGAGTAGAAATATAAAACAAAAAAACAATAAACAATAAAACAATTATTGTATAAAATACAACATTACTTTTCGTCTTCATGATAACTTAAAATATCTCCTGGCTGACAATCCAAAAATTCACAAATTTTATTTAAAGTATCAAAACGAATACCTTTTACTTTTCCTGTTTTTAATAGTGATGCATTCGCGATTGTTATACCTACATATTCAGCTAAATCTGTTAATTTAGCTTTTCTTTTTGCCATCATAACTGATAAATCTACTTCTATCATATTATCGCCTCATTATCTTCTTTTATTAAAGTTGCTTTATTTAATGAATATGAAACAACAATTAATAAAGCACCAATTGTTAAACCAATAAAGCCTAAAAATGCTAAAGATACTTCTATAATCCATTTTTCAAAAAGCATTGATATAATTAGATGGCTTAAAAAGAATATTAAAGAATCAACTGAAAATATAAAACCAGTGACTTTTAAAGTTTTACTTCCATCATGTGATATTAATGTTTCATCACGCTTTAAAATAATTGCTGCTTTAAAACCGAAATACAATAATATGAAGCAAGGAACTGAACATAATAAATTAATGATATAAGAAATTATTTCGATAGTTGTTTTATTTCCAATTGAATTATTAAAATATATTCCATATAAATATGGATTAATTACAAAACAAAAAATAATTCCTATAACAAAATAAATAATCATTAATATTTTTAACCACAAAGAAATTCTTTTCATCTTAACACCTCAAAGCTATTATAGCACTTTTTTATTGTTTTACAATAAATTTTATCATTTAAACAATAAAAAAAGCTGGTATTAACCAGCAATTTCTTATTTTATATTTATTTTTTAATTATCAGCTCTATTATATCCATTTTTCATATGAACAGATGCATTTCTTAATACTTGTGATAAAACTTTATCAGTTTCAGTTTTACCCATCTTACATATTTCTTCATTAGCCTTAGCTAAAACATTAACATCCTTAGTTTCCATGAATTTCTTATCATATTCATTTACTAATCTTTGACCTTCACATAATGTTTTATTTTGATATCTTTCTACATATTGAATAGATGAACCATAAAAAGGATCAGTTAATGCACCAATAAGTCTTGATGCCCAATAAAATGAATCAGTATCAACTGTAAGTGTTGTATTGCTTAAATATTTAGGCATTGAATCTACATTTGTATAAATAGGTAAAACTGTATTAAATGCATTTGAACCAAAACAAATCCATTCTAAAGCTTGAATTTCTTTTGGCATATATCCTCTTATTTGAAGTATTGCCATAACACCTGTTCTATTAATACCAATAGAACGATACATTCCTTTTTTATCTCCTTTAGAATATGGATTATATTCAGTTCCTTGGAAATATGAAGATAAAATATGTTTAACTTCATCTACTCCTATTTTTCTTTCAGGAACTAAAGACCAAGGAATATCATCTGATTCAGGTGTAAAATCAGCATTAGGACCATCCCACTTATAAGTTCTAGGATTAAAATATCTTGCCATATACCAAGCTCTAGGTGTGTTATAAACATGATCTTGGTCAGTGTGAGAACCAAATACTAATCTAGGATTAAATACACCATTTTGATTACAATCCAAATGATTATTTTTAATAAATTCTTTTAAATCAGCAGAACATATATTTTCTCTTTGTGCACCAAACGCGTCATCTAAATCAAATTTATCAATACCAAATTGGTTTGGCATTAATACATATTCTTCATCTTTAACTCTTCTTGCGATAAAATGATGTCCTCCAATAGTTTCTAACCACCAAATTTCATCTTTATCAGCAAAAGCTATACCGTTTGGTTCATATGTTCCATATTTTTCTAATAAATATCCTAATCTAGTTACACCTTCTCTAGCTGTTGTAATATAAGGTAGAACTAAAACAACTAAATCTTCTTCACCAATTCCCCATGGATCATTTTTACCTTTACCAACAACATAAGGATCAGCACCAACAACTCTCATATTAGATGTAATAGTTTCTGTTGCTGTCATTGAAACATTTGCTTCATTAATACCATTAGCAGCCCAAATACCATGTTTTTGATCAACACTTGGTGTAGCTGTATATTTATATGAATCTAAAGGTAATTCAATCTCTAAATTTCCAATTTTACTTTTATAAATTCTAGATTGTTTTTTAGGATCGACTACGATTAATTTTTTCTCATCAAAAACTCCATCATCATTTCTTGCTATCATAGTAGAACCATCATAGCTTGCTTTTTTACCAACTAAAATAGTTGTACATGCCATATTATCATCTTCTTTCTTTTTTTGTTAATTTATTATAACACACAAGCTTTTAAAATTAAACGTTTGTTTAATCGTTTTATATAAGAAAACGCCACCAAGGTGGCATTTTCTCTAAATCTGAGCATCAATCAGCATATTATCTATTTCTTCTTTTTCTTTAAGTTTTTCATTTCTTTTATCATTTAAAAATTTCTTTTTTAATCTAATAAAAGTAATTATATATAAAGCTTCAGAAAAAACTAACATAGATAAGCTTACAGTTAAAAATACAGTATATAATTTTAAAACAACATTTGTTCCAGTATATATTAAAGCGATTATATGAATTATCTCATAAATTGAAACAACAGTTGTTGATGCAATATTTAATCTTGTTTTTTCATCTTCTATTTCTAGCTTATTTTTTAACAACATATAAGTCGCAAATATAACACTTGTTAAAACTGTAAAGATAAGAGCGATTACTTTAAAATAATTTTCTAATATTTGATTCATTATTTAATCCCCTTTCTTTTTTTAACAAACAATGTTGCCCCTAATGTTGTAATAAATACTAAGCATAAAGATATTGTACAGATAATAACGAACATATTATTAGGATTATAATATGTAAATGTTACAGTCTTTTCATAACCATTTGAACCAATAATAGTTAAAGTATGAGTACCATTTGAAATAACAACATCCTTTGTCATTTCAACACCATCTAGGATAATTTCATTTGCGTCTAATAAATTGATTGTTACTTTATCTTTATAAACACCTTCATTTGAAACTCCTAAGGCTGCATCAATTGTAAAATCCTTTTTGTATTCATAACCATTTGAACCAGTAATAGTTAATGTATGATTTCCGATATTTGAATAGCTTTGTCCTGCTTCATAATATACATCATCAATTTCAATTGATTGACATACATTTGTTGATGTAATACTTGCTACCATACCCTTTTCTGTTTCAGTTTGAACAATTTGAGTATCAGGTGTAATTGTAAATTTATATTCATTTGAATAATTATTTGTACCAACTATAGTTAATGTATGATATCCAACCGCATTAATCAAAGAATTATTTTCAATTTCTTCTCCATCAACAAATAATTTAGCATTTGGAATATTAATTAATAGGCTACCATTAACAATTTGATTATTTAAGAATTCCTTATTCTTAATTGTGAATTTATATTCATTTGAATAGCCATTTAAACCAACAACTTGAAGAGTATGAACACCTACTTCTTCAATAATTGTATTGTTTTCGATTTCAGTTCCATCTACATATAATTTAGCATCTGGAATATTAATTAATAATGATTCATTTAATACTTGATTGTCTTCAAATGCTTTATTATTAATTGTGAAATTATAAATCTTCTTATATTCATAAGTACCTAATACTTCTAATACATGATTACCAACCAAAGTTACATTTGTTTCATTTTCAAATGGCTTACCATCTAAAACAAGCTTAGCATTTTTAATATTTGGTGTTACAAATGAATTATAAACACCATTATCCTCAATACCAGCTACCTTTTCAGTGATTGTGATATTTAATTCTTTAGTTACTCCGTTAGCACCTAAAATAACAATCTTATGGTTACCAACCTCATCTAATACCTTTGATTCATTATATTCTTTACCATCAATTGTAAATAATGAATTAATAACAATTTCTTTTGATTCATTATAAATATCATTAGCTTCAATATTAGAATCTAATTCAATATATAAATCATAATTCCTTTCATAATTTAAGCCCTTAATAGTAACAATATGCTTACCAAAGCCTTTTAATGTATTAGTTGTTAATCCATCTATTAAGATATCACCAACAAGCTTATTAGTAATTGAAGGTGTAAATGAGTCTGAATCCTTATAAGATAGAGAATCTGCAAAATTAAGAGTTTCTTTTAATAATAGGTTATATTGAGCCTTATAGCCATTTTCACCTAGAATAACAAGCTTGTTATTACCTAATTTATTTATAGATGTTAAGGAAGCTATTTCTTCGTCATTTAATAGAATTTCATATTGTAAATCATTATCATTTCTAATGATTACTTCATCATTATAAATAAGCTCACTATTTAGCTTTTCATATACTTCACCATTTAGATAAGATAATGTTTCTTTAATTTGGAAATTAAATTCTTTAGTATAATTTTCTCCATTTAATACTAATGTGTAATTACCAACCTTATTAATTGATGAACCATCATAAGTTTCACCATTTAATATATAATCACATGTTAAATTACCAGCAAGTACAAAAGCGAATGCTTCTTCATAAACTGAATCAATTACGATTTCTTCTGGTTCAACTGTAAATTTGAATTCTTTTGAATAGCCATTAACACCTGTTAATACTAATTCATAGTTACCAATTCTATTAACTGATGAACCATCATAAGCATTTCCATTTAATGTTAAAGTATATTCTAAGTTATCTGAAATATCAGCAACAAAGATATCATTATAAACTGATTTTACATTCATTACTTTTGGTTCTACAGTAAAGCTAAATATCTTCTTATAACCATTAGATCCTTCTAATATTAATTCATATTTACCAACCTTGTTAATTAAAGAACCATCATAAGCATTTCCATTTAACGTTAATACTAATTTAGTATCACTAGAAATATTAAATGCTTTTGCTTCATTTAATGTAAAGTCATTTAATTCATAATCATTTACTAATTCATTTTGAGTTAAATCAGGTAAGATTGTGAAATTATATGTATAAGTATCAGTAGCTCCATCGCCCTTAACAACAAGAGTATGGTAGCCTACCTCATATATAGCATCACCAGATAAATATTCATTACCATCTAAAGTCATCTTAGCATTTGATGTTTTAGCATAAGCTTTACCAACATAGATTCCACCATCTTCAATACCTTCGATATTGTAGTTAATTGTGAATTCATATGTATTCTTATAGCCATTAACACCTAATACTGTTAATTTATATTTACCAATTAATGTAACTAAAGTATTATTTTCAAATTCTTTACCATTTAATAATAATCCTTTAACATTTTCTACATTAATTAAAACCTCACTATTATAAGAATCCTCTAATGCGAAATCTTCAATGATTGTAAATGAGTAAGTTTCAGATTCATAATTATTTAATCCTAATAGCTTAAATGTATGATTACCTACTTCTTTTACTTCAATTTCAATAACATTATTAG
>JAEEGL014018219.1_pt1 | contig 10098 bp, 10 predicted proteins | sample 9134231 | NCBI WGS metagenome assembly JAEEGL01 (sample SAMN16246548, study PRJNA631951) | gut metagenome | biome: gut microbiome; feature: rumen; material: fiber-attached | host: Bos | place: Iran: Karaj | collected 2018-10 | reverse complement strand
CTTAACAAGAATCTATCTTTTATTTGTTCCCATGTACCTCCAAATAATGTTGCTGGACTTGTATTTGATACCGATAAATAAATGCTTCCTACAGGATATATTAGATTGCATACAGCAGTAGAATCCAATCCACCACCAGACATATTATTATAAGCAATTGAATTACAACTTATTGTATTAACTATCAAATTGCCGGAACTGTCTAAACTAAAAGCATTGCTATTTGATTGTAAACTATCAATGCTTGCGTCATTCACCTGAAAATTTAAATTATTACCTGTTTTTGTAAATGCATCTTTAAAATATATATCATCTAAGCAAAATTCACCATCGTTTCTTAACTTATGATTATAATACATGCTTCCATTTAAATAAGCCTTATTGTATAAATTATTTTTTACATATATCAGTTCTATATCCACATTATTATAATTTGTATAAATATAGTTTGTTCCTTCAAACAATATTATTGGAAAACTTTCTAATTCTTCAATTTCACTTAATTGCAAAATACTACTTGTACTTGTTTGACTATCAAATGCGATTTTTCTTTCTACCACGCTTTTTAATACAATATCGTTGTTAACTACTTCTAAATATTGTTTAAACTCATCTGCAACATTATTATAAAATCTTAAAACATCTTGCAAATCAAATAAGTATTGTTTCCTTTCTGCACTAGGGTTATTTTGTGGTTGTTTATCCACATAAACATATAACTCTGTGCTATTTGGTGCAACTGAAGTTGCGGTTGGTTTTATTGTTAACTCCATTAATGCTGCATTAAGAGAGTCATTCATTGTAACTTGGTCATTTCCAGTTACAGTTTGATTTTCTAAATTCATTTTATTTTTCCTTTCTTTTATCTATATAAATTCATATCATTAATATTTCGCAATTTTAAAATAAAAAAAACTCTATAAATAATATAGAGTAACGGTTAAGATTTCTATGTCATTTTTTTATTTCTCCTTTCAACAGCTAATTGCTCTGCAAGAGCAATTTTTAAAATTGCGCTCTTTTTAATATGAATATATCTAGTTTTACCTACATTCATTATTTCATTAGTCTTTTCATCTGAAATACCTTGAAAATAATAATGCTTTATATAATTTATTTCTTCATCATTTAGGCATTCAATTAATGATAAGAATAATGAAAAATCATTTTTAATTTTTTCCTCTAAATTTATTTTTTTTATAACGTAATTTTCTATATTGGATGTATTTCTAACAGGATTCGCTACAGATACTTCCTTAAATCTATTCAACATATTTGGGGGTAAAAGATTTTTATATTTATAATAATTTTCAAGAAATTCTCTCATAAAATGATCTACATTATTCTTAGTAAGTTTAAAATCATAATTTTCAATTGTTTCATAATCTAATATTTTCATTTTTCCTCCTATCTTTTTTAAACTAAAAAGAGATAAAAATTATTTTATCTCTTCATTCCATTTTTTCTTTCATTATACCAATTTTATCATTTTATAATATCTTTTTCCATACTCATTTTAATACTGATTTTAATATTGGTTTTAATATTATTTTTATATTATACAATACAATTTTTCAAACATTAATTAAAGAAACATCTAAAATTGTATGTATCTTTTAGCACATTTAGTTTAATAATTTTTTTTTCATAAGATTCATTTGTTTTTATACCTGTTATTTTAACATTATAATCATCTAACCAAGTAACATTTACATCTTCCTCATGAGAATTGTAATAAATATTTTTTTTAGTATTATCATTCTTATTATATAATTCAATTCTAGTAAACCAATCAACGGTTGCTCCAAGGTCACATTTATAAACCTTTAAAATATAATTCCCACTTGGCGATTCATGTATAGATACTAGCTGACCTATTGGCAATGTTTTCATATTACAAGAATATATGTGAAAGAGTAGATAAATAGTAGGTATAATTAAGAAATTTAATACAACTATCATTATATCTCTTACTTTTTTATTGTTAATAACTTGTTTCAACATAATACCACCTGTTCTTTATATATATTATTTCTATAATTTCATGGCTTTCATTTTCTCTTATTAATTGTTCTCCACCAGTTGAATACATTAACTTTCTTGATCCTGACAAAAGACCTCTAAAAATCCAGAAAACTATTAGTGTCCCTTCATTATCATTTTTTAAAACTCTAATTTGGCCTGAGTCACTTAACTTTCTCTGATACAAAGGCAAGTTAATATTTCCTAATCTATCATTTGGTGTTAATTCTCCAGAAATAATATCATGTACAATTACTAATCTATCATATTCGCGCCAAGGAGCGTATTCTCCTTTTGAAATTTCAACTATGCCATAATAATTTTTCAAGTATGTTTTTTTGCATAATTTAGTTAAAAAACATACAGATATAATTAATATTGCTATCAATATTATAGCTGAAATTGCAATCAACTTTTTTTTGCTTTTTTGCATAAGATTATTTTGATATAGATAATATAAAATGTAACCATACCAAATATAGATAAAATAATATCATCAACATCAAACACTCCAATTTTAAATACATATTGAACCGTTTCAATAGCAAGTATAATAATAAATGATATTGAAATATTTATTGAAGATTTTTTTAAACAAAATAATTCTATAAGAAAATATTCTAACGGCATAAAGATTATTAAGTTCCCAAATATATTTATGATTATTGCATATATATTTTTATTATTTATAATTTTAAGTATAGACACGAAAGGGACAAAATTGTAATTATTTATATTATTAAATCTAGCAAAAAAAGTCATATTAAATATTAAAATAATGTAATATGTAAAAGTAATCCAATGAGATAATTTAATTATCCTTTTCTTATCTTCAATTTTTTCCGCATATTTATCACCATAAATTTTATTGCCAAAAATAACCAAAATTGAAGAAAAAATAATCATAGTTAATCTAATAAAATAATTCAATTCAACATTCGGATCATATTCAAATCTTAAATAGAATAAAAATGATAGTATTGATAAAGCATATAACAATATAATTAACTTAAGGCTTAGATTGTATTTATTAGTTTTTGCTATTTCATTATACTCAATTATTCTTTCAACGTCATTTTTATTTTCTTCACCGCTTAATAATTCAGAAACATTTATTTTTAATTCTTTTGATAGAGGAAGTAATAAAGATATATCCGGAGTACCTCTACCTGTTTCCCACCTTGAAACCGCTTTTTCGGTTACAAATAGCCTTTGAGCCAGCTCTTCTTGGGTGATACCTAACTCTTTTCTTTTTATTTTAATAATATTTGATATTTTTTTTAAATTCATGACATCTCCTAATTTGATATGTATATTATACCATCTATTTTCTCCTTTCCAAAAACATATTATTATATTATTGATAAAAAGTCACTCTACTAATCATAGGATATATTCTTACATAACATTTTTTAAAATAATTGTTCTATTTTTACTCTTTCAATTATTGAGTTGACTTTTCTATCTAATAAATTAAATTTTAAAATAATTTTTACATAACAGCTCTTTTTTATTTGATAAAAAGTTCTAGAATATTTACAAATTCTGGCTTGAACTTCAGCATCAGTTTCTCTTTCAATTATTGAATAATTCAAAATTCTGATTTCATCATCTGTCATATTGTTTTTCAAATTTTCAATTTTTTTATCAAAAATATTCAATGCATTTTCTATTGTATCTCTTTTAATAATTTTTGATAATTCAGGATTTATAATAACTTTATTATTTGATGGAACTTCACTTTTATACTCTATATCAATATTGTTATCGACTAGATTACGTAAAAAGTTATAATCATCAAATAAATCAAATATTTTTTTCCCGCATATTGACAAATCAAATTCATCAAGATACTTTTTTGATAATAACAGTTTCATATATTTTCCTTCCATGCAAATGTATTAAAACCTAATAATTGCCTTATATAATACTAGATATTTTTAAAAAGTCAAGTGTTTTCACAATTACTATTGCAAAAACGCAAATTTGAAATAAAAAAAATAAGAATCATTATTTAATAATAATTCCTATTAAATCAATTATATCATGCCTAATTTACATTGCAATATCAAAAATTATATACTTTTTATTACATTTTTATTACATTTCTATTGCATTTATCTTTTTATGGAAACAAATATTAATTATTTCATCATTTGTATTATTAATTATAATATTACTTAACTTCTTACTGTACTCTAAAGCTTTGTTTCTACTATTGAAATTCTTAGCAAATATTCCTGGAATCACTTTATTCCTATATATAATTAGAATATAACAGATATAATCTTTCTTATTTCTATCCTTATTTACAATCATCACAGAATATTTGAATTTATTTTTCGAATAGTCTACATTATTTATCACTTTACCATTATTAAAATAATACTTGTTTTTATTGCTAATGTACATTTTGAATAATTTATAAACTGAATTTAACGATATTTTTTCGTTTAACCTGGTAAGCAGATCTAAATATAATCCATCATCTACGTAAGCTTTATCAAAATCTGAGAGTTTTATTATTATATTTTTTCCTTCGTTATTTAAAGCATTAATTGAACTTATCTTTCTTTGAAATAATTTTATTACTTCGCCAATATTTACTTCGATAAACCCTAACACTTCTGATTTGTCATAATTTTTAAAATCATTAATACTCATTTTTGTGCAAAAAGAATAGTAATATTGAAATTCTTTAATGATATAATTTTTTTTGATTTTTTTGTTACATTTTCTTTTTAAAATAAAGTTTAAATCATCATATTTAATATTCAATCCCGTTTCCTCTTTTATTTCTCTTACACTGTTTTCCAACGTTTCTCCAGAAACTAAATGTCCACCCACTGTTATTTCATATAATGGTTTATTATTTATTCTATTATGCTTTGGATTTTTATACTGAAAAAAAACGCTTTTTCTTGATTTATCAAATATTAGGCAACCAATTGTTTTGTGCCAATAACCTTTTTTATGCGCAATTATCTTTTCGGAATATCCTAATAAATGTTCATTTTCATCATAAATATCTATATACTCATTATTATTTTTAAAATTTTTTAAGAATTTATTTGCATCATTAAGCATTTTCGAAAATTCTTCATTCATATCTAGATTATATCTTCGAGAAATATTAAACGCTATTATAAATAATTTATATAATCTGTCTTTTACAAATTCATAACTGGAACTAAAACCACTTCGATTTTTTTTGAATCGATATTCATTCATTTCCATTATAGCTTCCGTAAGTTGACCTAATAAAATGGATAACCCATTTATATTATCGTAATAATAATTATTATAATCAACAATGTCATACATATTTACATTTAATACTTTTGATATATTAATGATTTGTAGTAAAACATCAGACAATTCATCGCCTAAATTATTAATATCTCTTTTTTCTTCATTTACTAAACTATCATTAAATATAACATTATATACATGTCCTACTTGAACATACAATTCATTTATATACTCTCCTACTTGCCATTCTTTTTCTTTTGTAATATTAAAATTTTCTACTAATTTTATCGCATTTTTATAATGTGTATTTAAAAAATTAATTATATCATTCATTATTACCACTCGCCTTCATTATTAATGGTTTTGCTCCATTTAAACTATTATTATAAGTGTAATTTACGATTTTATTAGACCTTATATAAACCTTGAAATGTAGCATATAAGATAAATAAGTTAAATCAGCTATAGACAATTCTAAGTTTATTATTTCCAAACTTCTCAATTTGTCAAAACGATACTTAACTTTTGAAATATCATATCCAAGTTTTTTCAATAGACTATTACATTCTTCTTTTACACTTTTCTTATGCATGTTAAAAGATAATAATTTACATTTTCTTCTTTGCATTTTAGAACATCTGTTATAATTTTTACATTCATAAGAACCATAATAGTGACTAGCGGCTGATAGCACAGTATTCAATGCACAGGTATTTGTTTGAAATATTTGTAAATCAATATTATTTCTTTTAAAATAATTCCATGCATAATATGGATAAACACTACTGGATTTTAAACATATTTCCTTATTTTCTTTTATTTCATCCCAAAAATCTATTTTATCGATAAATGTGGGGATTAAGTTTAACCCTGAAATAACAGATATATTAGTATATTTTTTTACATAATTCAACACATCATCAATTATCTTTTTGCTTGAATTTTGTGGCAGTAGTGGCCTAAAATAATGAACAATAGGTATGTTGTTTTCTTTTAAAAGTTTAAAATTATATTTTATATCATTAGCATTTATATTTGGTTCCATTATGTTATTCAAGCCAGAATAGCTAATATAAAAAATTATTTTATGGCCTTTTAATTCCATTAATTTAACCAAATCTATAACATCATTGGTTATTTTACATTTTGTAATTATAGTCAAAACATTATAAATACTATTTTTGTCTAATTCTATTATTAAATCTTTTAAATATTTTATATTCTTTTTATTAAGAAAAGGATCTGTATTTGGGAGCAAACATACAGGGATACTAGAATCATAATATTTACTATTTATCAACTCTTTAACAGCCATACTCGGTGATACCATTTCTTTTGGCTGAGTTTTATTATCATTATTACCTTGAAGTAAACAATATCTACATCCATTTGAGCAACCAATTATAGAATTAATCGCTAGCCACGTTGAATGCATTTCAATTACAGACATAACTTTCCTCTTTTCAATTAATTATTTTAGCATAAAAAAAAGAACTAATGTAAAGTCAATTATACATTCAATGTTGCATTATTGCTTTATATCAAATTCTTTCAAAAATTCTTTTACAGTTAAAGTCAAATTTTCATCAATGTAAGAAACAACAATATCTTTTTTTATCCCTATATCATAGTAATTAACATCATTGCTTATCAATCTTTTTGGTATAAATACATATCCCATATTTTTGTTTATATAACTTGATATAGAGTTATAGTTCGCGTATTCAAGCGATAAATTAATGTCTATTTTATTTTGTTTAAATAAATTATTTAATTCTTCTCTTTCTGAAAAAGTACTTATTGGAACCACTAATCTCATATTATTTAAATCATTTATCGATTTAATAGGACTTGCATCCTTGTTATATGCTATTACATATTCTTCAGTAACAATTTTCTTGGAAGTAATATTGCTGCTTTTTTTTACTGAGTCTATTCTTTTATCAATGACAACATCTATGTAGTATTGCGACAATCTTTCATACAAATCATTAGTCGGATAATTTATAATTTTAATATCCACATTTGGATATTTGCTTTTAAAAGAATACAATTTATCATTTAAAAACTCATTTTCTAATGATGAATCAATTCCTATAGATATTTTACCCGAATCTAAAGATTTATTTTGAAAATATTTTTTTTCAGTAAGACATAAAATATTGTAAGCTTTTTCAAACCCGTAAAACAATTGCTTTCCAGATTCGGTTAACTCAATACTCCTTCTGTTTTTAACATTTATAAGTTTGGTTCCATAAAGATTTTCTAAAGATTTTATGTGCCTACCAACATTAGAAGGATCCAATTCAAGTTTTCTGCCAGCATCTCGCATATCCTTCGATTGAGCAACGGTAATAAAAGTTCTTACATAATCTAAATTCATAGTTTGAATTTTTAACATAGCATTCCCTCCATTGGTAAACTATATAATAATCCATAAAACTTAAAAAGTCAACATAAAATTGCGTTTTTATTCTAAATTTGCGTTTTTGCATTTGAGAAATGCCATTGTATGAAAAACATTATAATAAAAAATAGCGATAGCATCTTCATTAGTGTTTTTCAACCAAACTAACAAATTTCTTTGAAGTTAATAAATACATTAAATGTGTAAATTAAAATACTTTTATATTCTCATTATACTTAAATACACATATTTTACTTTAACATAAATTTATTATATAATTAATGTGGTGGTAGAATTATGAAAAAAAAGTTTTTTATATTAGGATTATTATTAATAATTATTATATCTGTTTTTTGCTGTCTGCATTATTTTTTAAATAAGTATTATAACACCATCGAATTAAAAAACGGTGATAAAGTTAGATGTATCAAAGATTCCAAGCCAATTTTCTACTTTGAAAGATTTAAAAACGATTTAGTGTTTTTAGAAATTCCGAAAAATTGGCAAGTCACCGAACTAGATAGAAATTATTTCAATTATTCAGTTATAGTTTACAATCAAAAGAATAAGAATTATTCAATATTCTTAAGTCTTAAATTAGATGATTTTAGATTTGAAAATAATCAATTATTAACAACTGAATTGTTTTATAAAAACATGTTTAATCAAATCGAAAAAAAAGGCTTTCCAAAAATGAGTGATTTTACTGTATTAAAAAATTTAGGAAAAACTTCTTATGGTGGAGATGTGTTGCGCGCAACATATAAATCAGAAAATGGAGAATTAGTTGAGGGTATTTTCACTGCAACACTCGATATAAATTCCAAAAGCGCATATAATGTATCATTCATAACAACACCAATTGGAGAATTCGAAAAATGGGGAAATATTATAGTAGAAAAAATGCAACATGTTAGATTTAGTGAAAAGTTTGTTAACGCTTATAATGAAAAATTTAATAACAATAATATAATTTTATATGCAGATCAAGAATCATATTACGACTTTTATGACGAAATAAATAAAAAATTCCCTGAAAATATAAATTCCGAAATCGCAATGCAAAAAGAGATAGATGCTTTGTCGGGATATGAAAGGGTTTATAACACTAAAACAAATAAAATTTATAAAGCTTATAGAGGATTTATGGAAGATTATAGTGGATTAACATATAAGCCCATCCCAGACAATTTATATATTGAACCAATATCAGGCTATATCATAAAATAAAAAGGTTTAAACCTTTTTATTTTATGATCAGAGTGTAGACAAACCTCTAGTTAAAAATTAACTAGAGGTTTTAATTTGAACAAATTTATCTTTATGATTTTTTTACTTTAATACCTACCACATTTATATTTTCTAACTGATATAAAAATTTCAATTCCTTCGACTCATCATTATATTTAAAAAAATAAACCGGTGTGTGCATATTAACATTAAGTGGTGCAAATACATAATACTCATCATTTATTTCAAAAATTTTAAATTCATTTTCAATTATCCAATGTCTTTCAGTAGATTTACCTAAACTTTTATATATTTCTACTATTTCTGAAGTTTTTTCTATTTCTTCATTATTTTTTTTAATATGACATCTCGATAAATCAATATTTATTACATTTCCATCTATACAATTTTCTGATGTATAAATATTAGTATTATCTGGAATGAATTTTTTAACTTTCCTTGCATTATTTCTATCATTTACTTCATAGTATAATATAGTTTTTTTTGATTCAAATAAACTGGGATAAGTATCAATTCCCATAACATACACAGAATTAGTAAAATCATTAACATACTTATATGTTTTAAATACCTTAATCAATAAATGTATTATGTAAACAAGCAATGCTGAAATTAATACAACAATTAATAATACTTTTATTTTTTTTGACATATATGCCCCACTTTCTACTTTATATTATATCATACTTTAAATAAAACACAAAGTATTGAATTAGGTTGTGTTATAAATAGGCTAGTTGAATATCCTAAGTAACATATAAGCTCGTTTAAATACATTTATTTGTATTTTTGTTTAAATCTTTTATTTTTATTATTTAGCCTATAATTGACTTTATAACTTTATACATATCATTACTTTTTTTCTACTATATAGAGTATATTCTTAATTGAAGTAAACATAGATATTTTTTTAAACTTATTTGATAAATTTTAAGTTAAAGACTTTTATATTTATTTTCGAAAAATTCCTCTTATAATTTTATATTTGATAAAGAAAATCTTTTGTTAAAAATTTGTTTTTTTATTATTCATCATCATAGTGGAGGTAAACCATCAGGAACTGCAACTACTATAATAGTAACAGCCATTGTAAGAGCATATAAAATATGAGGCATTATTATACTAGGATTACTTATAAAATTAATTATTTTATTTAAATCAAAATT
>JAEEGL013807663.1_pt1 | contig 10098 bp, 9 predicted proteins | sample 9134231 | NCBI WGS metagenome assembly JAEEGL01 (sample SAMN16246548, study PRJNA631951) | gut metagenome | biome: gut microbiome; feature: rumen; material: fiber-attached | host: Bos | place: Iran: Karaj | collected 2018-10 | reverse complement strand
GGCGGCAGATCGCCGCGCACGGCTGAGCAGTTCGTAAAAACGGAAGTAATAAAACGGGGAACGAAATGAAAAATACGGATAAATACGAAAGACAGTTCTTTGCGGTAAAACCGAAAAAAAGAACGTGGATCGAAAAAGAATATATCGATAAAGCGCCGGCGTGGTGCTCGGTCGATCTGCGCGACGGCAACCAGGCGCTTACCGTACCGATGAGCCTCGACGAGAAGCTTGCCTTTTTCCGTGCGCTCTGCGAAACGGGCTTCAAGGAGATAGAAGTCGGTTTCCCCGCCGCGTCGGAGACGGAATACACGTTTTTACGCACGCTGATAAACAATAAGCTCATACCGTCGGACGTCGCCGTTCAGGTGCTCACGCAGAGCAGGGAGCATATCATAAGAAAAACGTACGAGTCGCTTCGCGGTTGTGAAAACGCGATAGTGCATCTGTATAATTCCACCTCGAAAGCTCAGCGCGAGCAGGTATTTCATAAATCAAAAGAAGAGATCAAAAAGATAGCGACCGACGGGGCGAAAATGTGCCTTGACGCCGAAAAGGAATTCAAAGCGAAATACCGCTACGAGTATTCGCCCGAATCGTTCACCGGCACCGAACCGGACTACGCGCTCGAGGTCTGCAACGCCGTGCTCGATATATGGAAGCCGACGCCGGAGCGTAAGGTGATCATAAATCTGCCGGTCACGGTAGAGCTCTCGTCTCCGCACGTTTACGCGGATATAATCGAATATTTCTGTGAAAACATAAAATACAGGGATTCCGTCGTCATATCGCTTCATCCGCATAACGACAGAGGCTGCGCCGTAGCCGATTCGGAGCTCGGACTGCTCGCCGGAGCGGACAGGATAGAAGGCACGCTTTTCGGCAACGGCGAACGCACGGGCAACGTCGATATAATCACGCTCGCGCTCAATATGTACTCGCAGGGCGTCGATCCGGGGCTCGATTTTTCCGATCTGCCGGAGCTCGGAGCACTTTACGAAAAGACGTCGAGAATGCAGATATACGAACGCCAGCCGTATTCGGGCAGACTCGTTTTCGCCGCGTTTTCCGGCTCGCATCAGGACGCGATAGCCAAAGCGATGAAATACAGAGCCGAAAACAAAACGTATAAATGGAACGTGCCGTATCTGCCGCTCGATCCGAAGGATATAGGCAGAGAATACGAGACGGACGTGATACGCATAAACTCGCAGTCCGGCAAGGGCGGCATAGGTTATCTGCTCGAGCGGAATTTCGGCTACGTCATGCCGCCTTTGATGCGCGAGGACGTGAGCTATACGGTCAAAGCCGTTTCGGACGAAAATCACGCCCAGCTCTCTGCCGAGCAGGTGCATTCGGTATTCTCCGATATTTACGTCAACGTCAACGCTCCGTTAAAACTTGAAGACTGCAGATTCTCGGGCAAAAAAGGCGCGTCGGTAACCTTGACGGTCGAATATAAAGGCGAGACAAAGGCTCTCAAAGCGAAAGGCAACGGCCGCCTCGACGCGGTCAGCAACGCTCTGCGCGAAGGACTCGGAATACGGATCGCCGACCTTACATACGAAGAGCACGCGCTTGAAAAAGGCTCGACCTCGCAGGCTATTACGTACGTGAGTATCACTGCGGACGGCAAAAAGATCTGGGGCGCCGGCATACACGACGATATCATTTTATCGTCGGTAAACGCTCTGTTCTCCGCGGTGAACAGGAGTTTGATTTAATACATATTTGTGCAAGCAAATATATCGAATGCGAACAAAGCGAGCATATATCGAATGAGGCGAAGCCTCATATATCGAGTTCCCGTAAGGGAACATATCGATAAATAATCGATATACGGCTCGCGGGAAACCCGTTCGCCGTTCGATATGCGACTGCGTCGCTCGATATGCCTTTCGCACAAGGCGAAAGGCTCGATATATCGCTTTTGCGATATGTAATAAGCGTCGCCTTCGGCAACGTTCTGTGCGGATTTGCCGCCCTTGGGGGACTGCCCACCCCTCCGGCGCGGCAAACCGCGCCAACCCCCAAACCATGAACCCCCATTGAGAACAAGTTCTCAACGGGGAACCCTGGTAACCCCCTTAACCCCTCCCGTGATTTTCAATAATCACGGGGCGCGCGAAGAACTGAATTTATCGGAGAAAAATATGAAAATGACGTTGACGCAAAAGATACTCGCCGCGCACGCGGGCCTTGACCGCGTGACCGCGGGGCAGCTGATCAAAGCGAGGCTCGATACCGTTCTCGGCAATGACATAACGACGCCGGTCGCGGTGAACGAATTTGAAAAAGCGGGGTTCGACCGCGTTTTCGATCCCGACCGCGTGGCGATAGTCCTCGACCATTTCGTACCTAACAAGGATATAAAAGCGGCGGAGCAGGCGAAGCGGTGCCGCGATTTCGCTCGCTGTCACGGCGTCACGCATTTCTACGACGTCGGCAAAGCCGGCATCGAGCATGCGCTTCTGCCCGAGCAGGGAATAGTGACCTCGGGCGACTGCGTTATCGGCGCTGACAGCCACACCTGCACCTACGGCGCTCTCTCTGCGTTTTCGACCGGCGTCGGCAGTACCGATATGGCGGCGGCTATGGCGACGGGCGAGGCGTGGTTCAAGGTCCCTTCGGCGATAAAGGTCGAGCTGGCCGGCAAATTAAAGAAAAACTGCTCCGGCAAAGACGTGATACTCACGCTTATCGGTATCACGGGCGTCGACGGAGCGCTTTACAAAAGCCTGGAATTTTCCGGAGAGGGCGTCTCTTCGCTTTCCATGGACGACCGCTTCTGCATCTGCAATATGTGCATAGAAGCCGGGGCGAAAAACGGCATTTTCCCGTTTGACGAAAAGACCGCGGAGTATGTCAAAGGCAGAGGCGAACGCGAGCCGAAGATATTTGAAGCCGACGAAGACGCCGAATACGAAAGCGTGATAAAGCTCGATCTCGGTTCGATAGTGCCGACGGTGAGCTGTCCGCATCTGCCGTCGAACGCAAGACCGGCGAGAGAATTGTCCGATATAAAGATAGATCAGGTCGTGATCGGCAGCTGTACGAACGGCAGGCTGAGCGATATGGCGGCGGCGTATGGGATAATAAAAGGAAATAAAATAAAAGACGGCGTACGGTGCATAATCATCCCGGCGACGCAGGATGTATATCTGCAGTGCGTCGAGCGCGGCTATACCGCCGAATTCATAAAAGCCGGCGCGGTCGTATCGACTCCGACCTGCGGCCCGTGCCTCGGCGGCTATATGGGCATACTCGCGGCGGGCGAGAGGTGCGTTTCGACCACGAACCGCAATTTCGTCGGCAGAATGGGTCACGTGAAAAGCGAAGTGTATCTTGCAAGCCCGCAGACCGCCGCCGCGTCGGCGATCACTGGATACATAACCGAACCGGAGGAGGTATGAAATGAAAGCGCAGGGCAGAGTTTTCAAATACGCCGATAACGTCGATACCGACGTAATAATCCCGGCAAGATACTTAAACACGTCCGATCCTGCGGAGCTTGCCGCTCACTGCATGGAAGACATCGACGCCGGTTTTGTAAAAAACGTAAAGCCGGGCGATATTATCGCCGCGGGAAAGAATTTCGGCTGCGGCTCGTCGCGCGAGCACGCACCGCTCGTGATAAAGACCTGCGGCATCGGCTGCGTTATCGCAAAAAGCTTCGCGCGCATATTCTACCGCAACGCCATAAATATCGGCTTGCCGATACTCGAATGCGAAGCGGCGGCAGACGACGCGGAACAGGGAGACGTCATAAGCGTCGATTTTGACAGCGGCGAAATAAAAAACGTAACGAAAGGCAAAACGTACAGGGCGGAACCTTTTCCGCCGTTCATACAGGATATTATAAGAAAAGGCGGGCTTCTGGCTTCGCTTACGGAGGAAAAATGAAAAAGACGGCAGCCGTTTTGCCGGGCGACGGCATAGGTCCCGAAATAATCGCGCAGGCGATCGCCGTACTCGGCGCGGTATGTGAAAAATACGGTCACGAATTCGAATATAAATACGTCGATATCGGCGGCTGCTGTATAGACAAATACGGCGTGCCGATAACCGACGAGGGGATGAACGCCTGCAAATCAGCCGACGCGGTGCTTCTCGGCGCGGTAGGAGGCCCGAAGTGGGACGGATGCCCCGCCGCGATACGCCCCGAAAAAGCTCTTCTTGCGGTAAGAAAGGAGCTCGATCTTTTCGCGAATCTGCGCCCGGTGCGTATCGATCCGCATTTATCGTCCGCTTCGCCTCTCAAAAACGTGATAGGGACCGATCTCGTTATCGTTCGCGAGCTTACGGGAGGCGTGTATTTCGGCGAAAAGAAAAAATACGAAAAAGACGGCAAAATGACCGCAAGCGATCTTATGATCTATTCCGAAGACGAGATAGAGCGCATTGCGCGGGCGGCGTTTGAGACCGCGATGAAGCGCAGAAAAAAAGTCGCCTCGGTAGATAAGGCGAACGTTCTCGAAACGTCGCGGCTCTGGCGAAGCGTCGTTCATCGCGTCGCAAAAGAATTTCCCGAAGTTGAGCTTTGCGACGTGCTCGTCGACAACGCCGCGATGCAGCTTATCAAAAATCCAGCTCAGTTCGACGTTATCGTCACGGAGAATATGTTCGGCGACATCCTCTCGGACGAAGCCTCGATGCTTACCGGCTCCATCGGCATGATGCCGTCGGCGTCGCTCTGCGCGGGCGGCAAGGGTATGTACGAGCCGATACACGGCTCAGCGCCCGACATAGCCGGGCTCGATATCGCAAACCCGATCGGCACGGTGCTTTCCGCGGCGATGATGCTGCGATATTCGTTCGAGCTTGAAGAAGAAGCGCGCGATATCGAGGCGGCTGTCGAAAAATTCTTATCCGACGGGTACAGAACGGCGGATATCATGCAGGAAGGCTGCAAAAAAGTCGGCTGCTCGCAAGCCGGCGAGCTCATAATAAGGAATATATGATAAAATGCCGCGAAAGCGGCATTTTTGCGTAAAGCGCAATTCATTCGCAAAGCAAATATCGAATGCAGTCTTGTTGCATATATCGAATCTCCGGCACGAGATATATCGAGTTTCAGGTAGGGAACGTATCGATAAAAATAGATATATGGCTGCGTCGCTCGATATGCCGTTTTCGTGAACACCAAAGCTCACAAGTTCGCTTCGGGGAACCCCTTTGGACGGCTCGATATATCGCTTGCGCGATACGTTATAAGGTGTCGCTATGCGACAATCGGTGTGCCTTCGGCACCCTTGGGGGTTGCCGTGAACCCCCCGTTGCGAACAAGTTCACAACGGGGAACCCCGGCACACCTCTCCGGCGCGATAAATCGCGCCAACCCCCAAGCCCCCTTATCCCCTCCCACAAATCAAAGATTTGTGGGGGCCGCGCGGCGGCGAGAAAAAAGCCCCGTTGGATAACGGGGGGAAAAGGCGGGGGCACAGGGGTTCCCTATGCGACTGAAACAAAAAGCCTCCCGCGGGAGCGGAAGGCTTTTTGACGCTTTGTTATTTCGCCGTGCATAACTCTGTGGAAATTATACAATACGGTGATTTTGCAATACATGATGCTTCACACTGGATTAACGTTTATTTTTGTTGATTTTTCTGATCTGATATGTGATCATTACCGCAAAAAGTCCGATTTCGACAGCAGTAAGTGCGTCCGACGCTATAACGTTTTCAAACATCATAATCAAATAGGCAAAGAATGCGGTTATCATGCAGATCAGCCAAATCATAATAACGCTCCCTCTTTGTTCAGTCCGGCGTGTAGTATACAGGGTCGGGCAAAACGACTGTCCATTTATCGGACGACATCAGTGCGTTGATCCCTATGTCAACCGTTACACCCGACGCATTGATCGAGATGCTTGGATTTATTGCCGGTATATAAGTTTTGTGTTCATACGTTGAGTAAACGTTAAAATATGTTGCTAATGTTGGGAACGTAACATACGACTGAAATCCAAAGTGCGCTCGGAAATTGCTGTTTCCGATAACAAGTTGACCGCCGGATACAACGTTCTCCGGCAGATCAATCAACATACCCGCGCCCTGATAACCGCTTCCGGTAGTAAGCATAATACTATCCGAAGTGTATGCAAGATTGACTGTTTCGTGAGTAAATACCGGATTGTTTCCGAAGTTCGTAACTTGATCCCAGCTGTACCAACCGGAACAAGAACTGTATATTACTGTATTGTGATCGGCGCATATACCGAGAGAATCAACGAATCTGAAATAAGGCGTCGTTAACCATGTTGCGTCTATCGAAGTTTCATATTGCGGACCATTAATTTTTGCTATTAACAGAAATAATCGTATGTCCGCATTTGCATATGTAGTTGACGCTGCCCAACCATCGTCAAGTTCGGGTATTACAACAGATCTCGGATTATCTTCAATTTCGTATTTTTCGCTTTCATCGGCAATCACTTTATAATCGGTTATTCCCAATAACGATTCGACACTTGAATACTTATCAAGATCATCGTCTGTCAGCCGGTTTATAAAGTATTCCTCCATGCCTAAATCCGACAGAATTGATTTTATCATACCGTAGCTTCCCGAACGGGAGTCTATGTTTTCGCTGCTGCGGATACTTTCTGTTTGCCATTCGGCGTTTTTTGCGAATTCTCTGATTACCGTTCCGTTGCTTTCAAATTTTTCAGTAAAGAAATAATCATAATCCCCATTGTATCGGTAACCGCTATTATCGTGACCGCTTAAAGCATACGTTGTTGATGTTAGCATTAGTCCAACGATCAAAGTAAATGCAATTATTAAAGTTTTTAATACGTGTTTCATTTTTGTTTTTTACTCCCTTAGAAAAATCACTTATTTAAAAGCACTGCAAAATAAATAGGTCAATTACCCAATTTCAAAAACATCAAAGAAGTATTGTTTTGCTGTTTTATGTTTAGTTGTTCTGCAAGATTTAATATCCGCAGGAGCTTGATATTTACATTCTGTTTTTTGTTGCAGATTGCATGAAATCGCGGTAAGCTTTGTGAAGTGGAATGATGACTTTTTCTTTCTATAATCGCCATGCACACGGATATGAGTGCATTCACCTTCTTGATAGGAAAAATCTATTAACTAATCGTTAACGCTTCTCCAAACCAGTAATAATTCCACACTTCAAGTGGACTAGGGTGCCAGCCTGTATGAACCGTATAAAAATACATAGAGGATGTGCTTGTATAAGAATGAATATATCCGTAAACAACGCAAGCGTGATCATATGGTGCAGAAGCGTTATATGATTGATTCATACCGATAACGGCGGGTCTATCATGCGATATACGTTCACTGACAACGCTGAGTACATTAAGATACCCTGTGCTGCAAATCGTTACTGTCGGCGTAGTAAAGTAGATGGATGCAAGATAGGATTCAAGACCTGTTTTTGCATTTGAAAATGATATACTGCCTGTTCCCATCCAAGATTGTAAATGCTGATGAAATGCTTCCGTTGTACCATTTCCATATACATAATTCGGATTTGTTATGAAGGATCCGTTGACATAATTGTCATAATAACCGAGCAAAATTGCACATGCAAGTTGAACGCAAGTACCCGATGTATTATTACCAAATATATTAAGCGGAGCGTCAAAATAAGCATAACTCAACATATAATAATAGTCTTCTGTTAAAGGATCCGGAGGTTCTACCCCTTTAATAGATGAACGTAAACTCTTGATTTCTTGTTCTAATGTCGCTATTTGATCTATATCCTCATCGGTATAACAATAACCGGTTTCGATATCGTATATTTTGTCATTTGTTCTTACGCAGTAATTCATAGGACCGGCAAAGTAATATTCGGCGTTTTCGGAAAAATTATACGGTAATCTTTCAGACACAGGTGATAACTCTTCAATTTCTCCACTATAGTTATCGCAAATTGCAAAACCGGAAGGATACAGTTCAAAAAACGTGTATCCGTCGCCACCGCTTAAACTTTTTAAATAATATGTGTTTATTATTTTGTATTGTATCTGTTTGCTGTTGCTCAGAGAGTTTACCGTTTCTAAAACGTTATTTTTCATATAACGTATTTCTGCAGAATCAGTATGAGTATTATCTGCATAAGACGGTATCTGCATGACTACGCATATGATCATGGATAAAAGTATGGCGAGGGTTTTTCTTAAATGTTTCATTTAAATCGGTCCTTTCTTTAAAAATTTTTATAATAATCACAAGATGTGATCATTTTATATAAATCAGTTGCCGTGAGACGTTCCTCCGCGCCGAAAGCGGCGTATCTGTAATGCAGCGTATATTCGCCCGCGTCTATATCAATATCGTACATCGGACCTTTTGTCCTCGGTTGCTGAGGTACGTCGACGTCGACTCTGCGGCTTTCTATAAACTGTACCGAAAGGTCGCCGAAGTCAATGTAGCTGCTGTAATCAACTCCGGATGTGTGCGGTACCCACGAAGCGTCGATTTTCTTCTGCACTGTGATTTCTATCGCGTTTGCACCGCCGTCGACGTTTACAAAATCTGACGAGCCATAGTTTTTGACCGCCTCTTCTATCGCGCCGCCCCTGTTGTCGACAAGATAAACGCATGCCATTATCAGAAACGGATCCGCATCGGTTTCGGAGGCGCCGTTATCTTCATCATCGCTGTTCAACGTAAGAAGACGGTAGAAAACGTAATTATCCGGTATATAACGGGGTAAAAGATCCTTCAGTACGTCTATATCGTATGCCTCTATGACAGAGGGGGTGTAGTATTTATCGGGACGCGAGTAAATATAACGGTTCGTTTCTTCTGTTTCCGTACCCGATATACCGGATGCGGCGCCGAGACCGGGGACTGTCGCGTATCGAAGTGATATCAGCAATACCGCGGGTATGCACAGAGCTGCCAGAACTGTATACAGCAGAGCGATAAAAAGCGGTTTCAAACGTTCACCTTTTGATGCTTCGAACGAGAGCGCGTCGTCAAGCAGCGCGTCGTCGATCTTGCCCATAGCGTCACGGAACAAGTCGGATTTAGTCATAATCATAACCTTCTTTCTTTAATCGTTCGCCAAGCGCTTTACGGCTGCGGTCAAGCAGCGTTTTTGCTTTGCTTTGCGATATACCGAATTTTTTTGAAATCTGTTTGATCTCCATACCTGAAAAATAGCGGCAGATGAAGACGCGGCGGGGAAGCGCGTCCAGCTCACGAAGAAACGTATTTATTATCCCCGACAGCACCGTTGAATCGATCGCGGCGTCGACGGACGACTCGCCCGGCAGAAACGACTCTATCTCTTCAAACGGTACGTTCGCCTTTCCGCGCCCGGCGCGTAATTCTGCGCGCAGACGTGTTATCGCTTTATTGCGTACGGTCTTATATAAATACGCGGAAAAAGACGACGGTCTGTCCGGCGGTATGCCGTACCACGTCGCAAGCAGCGCGTCTGAAACGGTTTCTTCAGCGTCTTCGCTGTTTTTCAGAATACCGTACGCTATCGTGCGGCAGATCCGCCCGTACTTTTTTCTGACTTCTTCAAGGACACGCTCGTCGCGGTCGAAATACATTTGAAGTATTTTTTCGTCTTCCACGTTCTTCACCTCCCGTCTTTTTTTGAGGCCTCTGCCGTATAGTCGCTTTTTGAAGTCGCCAAAGTGAAAATACACGAAAAATTTATTATCTGCAACATATAGTTTACATAATGTAAATATATAATTCAAAATCGCCGCGGAGGAACTTTGCCCGCGCGGCGATTTTAATACTGATGTTGACTGTTTGATCCGTTACTTTCGGATGATGTTAAGCCGTGTAGAACGCAACGACTGCTTTGTGCATATTGTAAAGGTCCGCTTTGGCGATGACTTCGTACGGGGCGTGCATAGAGATGACGGGAACGCCGACGTCGACGGTGTCGATATTCTTTTCGGAGATGAATTTCGCTACCGTGCCGCCGCCGCCCTGGTCGACCTTACCGAGCTCAGCCGACTGCCATACGACGTTTGCGCTGTCGAATATGCGTCTGATCCTCGCCACGTATTCGGCTGACGCGTCGTTCGTGCTCGATTTGCCGCCGCCGCCCGTGTATTTGCAGAGCGCTATGCCGCAGTTTATCAGCGCGGAG
>JAEEGL012376461.1_pt1 | contig 10098 bp, 10 predicted proteins | sample 9134231 | NCBI WGS metagenome assembly JAEEGL01 (sample SAMN16246548, study PRJNA631951) | gut metagenome | biome: gut microbiome; feature: rumen; material: fiber-attached | host: Bos | place: Iran: Karaj | collected 2018-10 | reverse complement strand
TAGCCAACGGCATGACTACTATGAAAATATAATAGTTAGGAATAGTTAGCAATAGAGCCATTTGAATAATTATCTTAATAACGCTGACAGTAGAGGTAGTTATACTAATTATATCTTCTCTTTGGCACGCCGAAATAAGAGACTTTTTATAAGCAAAAAGCCAATACCCCATTACGGTATTTATAAGAAATATGAAGTATAACAGGTATAGATTTACATCTTTAGGAAGTCCACTTTTTATTAGTCTTGGAAGAATTGGTGTCAAAGAAAGTCCCAACACCAAAACAATTACACCGATTATCCTATAAACCCTTCTATAGAATCCTAAAAGAGCACAAACTTCCGAATCATTTCCAATCGCCAAGGGTTTATACATGCTAAATACAATCGCTGAATTAAATCCAAGCTCAGCAATGTTAAGCATCTGAAGGATGGAATTAAAAAGTGAATCCAGCCCTAGATACTCTCTTCCAAGATAATATATGACCGCTGTCCTTAATATGAATGGAATAATAATTCCTACTATTTTATTAAATAATCCCCAAATTATGTTTCTTTTTGCGTTTTTTATTCTGTTCATATATCTCTAAAATCTCGTCTTTAAGCGGTATGCCGGTACCCCCCTTTATCTGGAAAACAGGGCCAAGAAGTGCCTGAGACTGTACTATCCCCGGAATACGTGCATTATATTCTAAACAAATTACAGTATCATTATTATCCACAGTAAAATCCCATCCAAGAATTCCATACGAAGGAAATTTTGAATGATTATCCAAAGCCTGTGTCAACATCTGATCAAATTTGGGGATATGACCTTGAATTTTTTCCCCCAGATATCTTCGTGCTTACTGAAATTTTCTGTATCCAGTGCGCATCCATATAGCTCACCATAATTATCTATAGCTGCTATCCTTGGATTAATTCCTGCACTTCCAAGATGATCACAGAAACTTCCAGGAGCGCCAGCCCTTAATATCGCACCAATCGAGAAGCACTTTCCTTTCCAATTTACAGTTGTTATTCTTACTGCGTTAACTGAACTATCATTAAAATTACTAAGAAATTCATGCTGTACTATAACTTCCTGAACTATATAGTCAGATCCGAAGGATTCTAGTAGGCTCTTACAATAATTCATGCTGCTTATTAGGGACACTCTCTTGCCATGCCCAGAATCCATCGAAAGCTTAAATACAGCCTTTTCATGTTTCTCCAACAGCTTCAATGCACCATCGACTTCAATACATTTATAATCAGGCGTCATATACACATTGTTGATCCTACGAAATATAGTCTTAGGAAAACTAATATCAGGCATCATAAGCTCAAAATAGTTTTTGTCCATGAATATTCTCTTTGCCAGCATCGTACCTGAACTTGAATAGTTTATACTGTTAAGGGTAGGCAGGAGTATAGCCTGATGCTCAGAATCCGGAACAAAATATTTTGAAAAAGAACCATACGTATTTTTATACATCATGTAAGAATGAGAATATTTCTTATCAATGCATTCGAATTCTTCGTAATTTTAAATCCGACCATTCACCATGCATTTTTATTTTTCGTTTTGCTTCATTCTCAAGTTTGACTTTTTTCCTGTGTTTTCTATAAGCTAATAAGGCTTGATTTACTATCTCCATGTAATGCTACTCCATTAAAGCGTTATCATTTTTCCTATTTCCCTCTGCCCCAAGGAAGATAGATTTGTATGATTTCCTGCGGAAGGTGTAAGCGTAATCTCACCAAAATAAAGCTTTTCATCGATAATATAAAAATCAATCCTGGCAAGAGGGAAAGGCTTAGATAATCCTTCTGCAATCTTAAGCATCTCTTCAAGTTTTTGTGGCCTACTAATTATTTTCCCTGATTTATACTCATCTTTAACATAATCCAGATACTTCCAATCGGTTGAATAATAGTCTCTCCCTTCATTTCTTCCTGTACATACAAGAATTGCTTTAGCCTTTCCTTTTGAGCATACAACTTTATAATCATCCAGCATTTTCTGGTCATCTTGAATAAGAAGCTTTTCACATATTATCCTTGGTTGAATCTTTGAATAATGGTATTGACAGGCTGAAATTGCGAAATTGATGCCAAGAGCATCTTTAAATTTGGAGCGTATTCCTTCATAATCCGGGTTATCATTTTTGTGTATGATTTCGTAAAATTGTGGTCCTGACCCATGAGTAGCTTTCAGTATACAGTTTTCTGGAAGCTTATCAAAATCAATATCCTCTGCTTTTTCCCAGATACCAAAAAGTGGCACTAGTATACTCTCATACCCGCATTTTTTAACATAGTTCCTTACTTCATATTTATCCGCATATATTCCATAAGATTCATCATAAACATTTGCAATCAGATAGTGTATTTTTTCATCATAAGTAGATGGATTATTTAAGGAAAATACCGGTTCATGGTACTTGTTATACAAATATATATGAAAAAGATTTTTTGGAAGGTAAATAGATAGCCTCTGTCTCAACGGATATTTATACATTTTCTCACCTCTTATATTAGTCAGGCATTACAACAGTTCCTGTTGCAAGCATCGATTTATTTATTGTCGTATCATAGTCAACAATATAGAGTCTTTTTATCACAATAGTGTCTGAATAATCTTCAACTGATACAGAAAAGTCACCTATCTCATCTGTTCCTGATATATCTAAGAAATACATTCGTGGATTTTTGTCAATTACTACATTCCATGCACTTCCTGAGCATCTTATTTTTGCATTACATGCCTCGCCAAGCGTATACAGCTCAATCTGTATTATTGCATTATCCTTTGCACTATTAATATTTCTAGGGCAGTAATAACCGATAGTTTTTTTATTACCTTCTTCAACATAAACATAATTTTTAAGGAAATACGCCGTGCTGGTACGTATTTCACCTTGCTTATGATCATTTCCCAGTGGAGCATAATATATTCCCTCAATTGGAATTGATGCATAGCTTTCATTTACTATTTTAAAGGTCCCTATTTCAATCTCCGCCTGTGGCGCTGCCTGATTGATTTTTGATGATAGAATTCTAACTGTAAATAATATTAGTAACGATAATGCTATGCCAACAATATATCTTCTTCTAATCTTCATCTTCGCTAACCCCACCCCTGTACTCTTCAAGCACTAATCCGGCATTAGTAAGAATATCGAAATAATTATCACCTCTGCAATACACATATTCGTTATCATCCAGCTGAGCATAGTACATATCATCAAGAAACATCGATTCAGGTTTTCCATTTATAAATAGAAGTGCTTCCTTTGTTGTACTTTCCGGAAGTCTTGGAAAAACTGCAAGATCATAATTCATATACTGATACATATAATAAATTTGATGATTTGTACGGTTCATGCAATCAAAAACATATATATCATTATTTCCATTTTCCGTTAGTTCGTCACGAATAGTACTAAGAAGCTTCCATCCAGCATCTGACATCGCATAATCTTTCATTTCCGTAGTTTTTGCGTTATATGTATAAGATACATAGTGCTGATAGTTAACCGAAATTACAATAATTGCAGTCAATACCATCAGAAATAACTTATTCCTTCCCAAGTAAACAACAAAAAAAACAACAAAAGTAATTGATAACGTGAGAATTATCGAAGCCATCCATACATTATTGTCAATTTCTACAGCATTCTTTAGTGTCGGGAATAGAAAATATGAGTTTTTTCTGCCTAATAGGTATGGTACATGCATATTAATGAATATTACTGAAAGAAATACACCGATTATTGAAGCAGTTTTTACTGCTTGCTTTATAAACCGCGGCTTAATAGAAAGCAAAACCAATCCACAAAAAACAATTGGTGGAACAAATGGACCTGAATATCTTGTATATGTAAATGCCCTATAACTTGATATCCAGGAAAAGGTGCCAGATGCCAACTGATCTGAAACCTCAGGGAGCCATATAATAGCTTGACCAGCTGACACTATTAACCAGCATACTATAAACGCAAAACCTACCAATGCCACGTTAACACATTCGGTATTCTTATCAGGATTATTTGAATACATCAGTGCCCCAATATCTTTGCTGTGAAATTTGCGTAAATGAAATAAATAATTGATGATTGAGATAAATGCAATCATCGACACCATTGCCGTAATAGAGTATTGGGTATATGTAATGCCAAAAAATATCATGAAAAAGCCCTTTATCTGCGACACCCCAATTGAAAGATTTGAAATAGCATTTGATGTTGAATTTACTATAGATGTATTCCTTATATCGGATATCCAAATAGATTTTTGATACAGCTTAATAAGCTCGGATACCAAGGAATATTCAATCAAGTACAATGGCCAAAAATACCATTTTAGGAAACTTTTTTGCTTGACGTAAAAGCAAAGTATATTAGAAAAAACTACTGCCAATACAATTACTATAGCTCTAGTGTGCAGAGTAAGAATATACCCCAAAGAAATAAGAAGTATTATTTCGTTTTTCCTTGTATATCTATCCAATAATTCAAAGATAAAATAAAGAACTATAAAGCACATAAAAACAAGCGGTTCTTCGTTCCACATTGAAAAGTTTGCATTACAACATATCACGGTACATCCAGTAATAAGTGCTACGCAAAACCGTTGCCATTCCTGTATATTGCAGAAATTCCTATCAAGAATTCTTTTGGCGATAACAGTTGTCATTCCTGACAAAATAGCACCAACAAATGCTGCAACTCTATAAATAATCACAGGATTAACTCCTGCAGCAAAAAGTGGTGAAAATATAAAAAGATACCCAAAGCCATAGTATCCTGCATTTTTTACAACATTATCCCAATTATATCCTGCAAGTTTTGCTGCAACTGATATTGAAGACGTACAATCAGAATTATAAATTAGGGGATATTTGGAAAAAGCCATTACAAGCATTGTTCCCATACTCCCAAATATAAGAACTATGTCTATTATAAAACTATTGATTTTAGGTCTCTTTTCTTGCTGCAATAAAGTCTTACCTCGCAAGTGTCATCAAAGACACCCACTCCTTCCTAAGCCTTCTTATTCTTCTTTGTTTATAAATCTGGCTTCTTCTTTATATCCTTTTATGAAATCCCATAATCCCTTTTTTATATAGCCCAATGAAAAAACTTTTCTGGGTATAATATGAATTCTTTCATGAATGCATTCAGAAAAAATCCTACTAGTAACATTTAATCCAAGACCATATGTAATGCTGCGAAATAAAAATGGTGCAGAACTGATATCCAATAAAGAAAAATCTTTATGATTTAAATTTTCTTTAAGAAAATGATATCTCAATTTAAAAACTTCAAATCTACAAAGCAGTTTTTCCTTTGAATACTGAGTTGTAAGAGACGTATCATTTCTGACACAACAGTAAATCACTGCATCGTCTGCTGCTATTTTGTTTGCATATATACCAGCCTTTAATGAGAACATCACATCATTACCTACAATAACTTCCTGAAATCTTATATTATTGGATTTAACGAACTCTGAATTAAACAGTTTAGACCATGGGACATTAAATAACGCACGTATTTTAATTTCCTCATCATGTTTTCCATTATCCAGATATCCTTTCACCAAACCTTCGCATAGCAAATGCCTTCCGGCAATCTCACCCGAACTTTCAAATACGCTGGTAGGAGCAAAATAAACTATGTCATATTCCGATGAAAAATATCTACAAACAACGTTGTAAAAATTGCCAACGAAATAATCATCCGCATCAGCAAACAATATCCACTTACCAACAGCATTATCGAGCCCCACATTTCTGCATGCCCCAGCACTTTGATGTCCTGTACTGTTAGTAAAAAAGAACACATTGTTTCTCTGGTACTTACTTTTTACTTTTTCATATTCATCTTTTAATAGTGTGCTGTTATCATCTACAACTATTACCTCTATCTGCTCTATATTTGGAATAGATTCAAGAAGCCGATCTAGATATTGTGGTGAATTATAATGAGGAATAATAATACTCAGCAACTTCATTTACTTCATCTCTCCCAAAAGCATTAGCTTGACTAATATATTATTTAGCACCTGCCTGTCATAATTCAAAACTCGATTTATCAGGCATAATGAATTCCAAAGCCTTATTAATCTCAGCCCTAGCCTTTTTAAAATTCGCATCGTTACTACAGTTATCATTTGCACAAATTAGTTTGTACTTCTGTTTTCTTATGCACTTATCTATCTTAGTACATGAACCATCTATCCAAAATGCTTTGCCTATTTTCATGACATTTCCGGGAATAAAATTTCCTTTTAACATATTCCATAACCTAAAAATATAAATATTCACATCTTTGATATCCCTAAATCTATTATGGGATACCATGTCTAAATATTCCCCCTCATTTTCCCAAAGCTCTTCAAAAGAAGACTTTAGATAAGGCCTTGGAAAATGCGGTGTCAAAAGGCCATAAAATCTAGGATACGGTATGATGAACTGAATTAAATTATAAAAAAAATATATCCCATACTTGGGCGATAGAATCTTCCTTGTGAGTCTACTCTTTAATTCATGTCTTGTATAATATTTACCAACCATATTAAAATCATTTACCAGAATATGCCCCATAACAGGTGCATTTCCTCCAGTCATAATCGGATATTCCATGTATTGTTCAACTGGCATCCCATTGATAAAAAAATCACTTATTTTCATCTTTCTAGTCACGAAACAATCATCATTAAAAACAATGAAGTGTTCTGCCAATCCTCGTATCCTGTGGAAATTTAATTCTATGGGATGGGAGCTAAATGTAGGTAAATAATCAGAACTTAAGTAATCAGAATGCTTGACTAATACAATTTTTGAATTACAAGTATTTAACCAACTCGGGACATGCCCACATGTTACAAAAAACACTTTATGAACCCATGGCATATATTTATCTATTCCGCGGAATAGGTATTTCAAATTATCCCAATCCCTATATCTTATATTGCCGGAAGATTCTTGAGTGCTATCACTTGTGGCATATTTTGATTTTTCTTTTTGCCATTCAGGGTCATTACTATCTACCCAATAAACAATTACATCAATTGGATAGCTAGTATCAATTATCATTTTCTTATTCATTGAAAATAACTCTAGTCCCTCCCCCACATATAAAAAATCCCAACACAAAGCAATTTCATATCTCATTTTTGCTCTGCATCGGGATTTAGAAATCCTTATTCAATTGTATGTTTATTTTTAACCTGCTGGATTATTGCTGTTTTTCAGCCATAATATTGTTATATAGTTCAACTACCGTCTCCTTTTTTAGACCAGTATTTTCAACAACATAATCAATATTGCTTCCACTTCCAAGTAAGTTTTTTGCTATTCTTTTAGTAACATCAGCTTCTGCATCCTGATATATTAGCTTTTCAACCTTTGTCATCATAAGTGCCTCCTTTATTGCCTCTGCATCTTCATCACGAATAACCTTGTCGGTAAATGTTAAAAGACATTTAAAGATAAATGACTTCCTGTTGGACTCTGCAATCTGTTTTGTAAGTGTGATAACATCTGCTATGGCATCTTGCTTGTCTTTTTTACTTTGAAATGTCAATGGATAGACTATTAGTTCCATTACTTCCTCCGATGCCAGTTCTTGTTTATTGAATACCTTACTGCTGATTCTGTCCCATATTTCTTCATTGTCAAGCTCCGACAGGAAAGCTTCCGTTATCACAAGCCTTACACTTCCAAGATTCATTGCAGGATCTGTACTTCCTTTTTTAACATCGGCCGTGTATATGACAAGCATCCTGATGTTTGGGAACTTTTCAAGTTCATTATACAATCTTTTAGATACCCGAACAATGTAATTCAAGTACTTGATTTTGTTCTCCTCATTATACTCGCTTTCATAGTCTACAAGCAGATAAGAATCATCTTCAAGATAAAAGAGATTATCCATTCTGAGCTCATTAGCCTCAATTGCAGGCAAGTTAGTTGGTTCTACGCTAATGATTTTAGGAATATCTACACCATAAACCTCAAAGCTTTTCCCTTTGAACTCTTCAGCAAGTATTTTGGCTGTGATGTCTTTGTTTTGGTATGCAATGCTTTCTCCTTTCCTCGAAATATCTTTTTCTCTTTTTTCATCCATCCTGTTCCTTTCCATTGCATGTATGCATCAAGGGAAAGACATTGATATTCACAGAAATATAACTAAGACAATGATACCTTTGTATTACTAACTTAAAACATCAACTAAACCAATTAAATCAACGGAATATTGAACGAAGCGTTCTGATGATTATCCCAGATGCACATTTGCAATTTATAATATTGTGCCAAAAAACAATTCAAAGAATAACACATCAGTCCTATTATGTAAAGCAAAAATCAGATATGAAATTGTCAATGTTCAAATAAAATTAAATAGATTTATATTAATATCAAAAAGCAGCTATAAACGTTAATCAGCCACAATTTCTTTTGCTACTTCCGTAGATTTTACTTCTATGCCAATTATCTTGTTTATGTTTTCAGCAAAGAGAGTAGCTCTTGCTTCATACGAACTTTCCTTAGCAGTCTTGTAGCCGTTTGCCTGAAGTTTTTTATACAGATCATTATCATTTAAAAGCGAAGATATGTTATCCACAATCTGCCATGCACATTTTTCTTCACATAGAAGACCACTTTCGCCATTCTTTACTAATTGTATAATTCCACCGGTATTAGTTGAGACAATCGGCAAACCTGATGCCATAGCTTCGAAAAGAACAGTTGGCATTCCTTCCTGATCTCCGCCTTTAGCAGTAATGGATGGCAAGCAAAATATATCAGCTGAGGCATATATATTTTTTAGTTCCTTGTGAGTTTTGCTTCCAAGGAAGATGACATTACTCATTGACTTTGCCTGCTCTTCAAGTTCAGACCTTAAAGGACCATCCCCAACAACATACAAATTTGCATCAACATTCTTCATAGCTTCTATAAGATACTTAACTCCTTTTATTTCAGCTAATCGTCCAACAAATAACACCGCTTTTTTATCCCCTTGTCCAAAGTAATTCTCGACTCTGTACTGAGGGCCAAAAGCCGACGTATCAACGCCCATAGAGATAATATCTATATCTACATCCGGTACTAGTTCCAGAACACGTTGTCTTAAATGCTCTGAAACCACAGTAACCTTCTGTGCCCTTTTTATGCATCTTTTCTTCAGGCTTCTGGCAATGCCTTTATTAAGTGAGCAAACATCTCCTCCATGACCAGTAACGATATAGGGAGTGTTAAAAAAGCTCTGCACAATTCCCTGAGGAATTAGCCAATGTGCATGAACAAAGTCGTAGTTTTTAAGATTCTTCCTAAGCGCATTCCATAGTCCCAAAAACAGAAACGGAACCAGTATTGCTCTTATCTTTTTTTCTTTAATCCTTGGAACAATGGCTCCGGGATAACATAATGTTTCAAATTTATGTATAGGAAAATAGTGATATCTAAGAACTTTGACACCTTCTAATACTTCTGAATCTTTTGCTCCAGGACAAGCAGGTACAAGGCATGTCACATCAAAGTACTCTGTTAACGCCTTGCTCAAATCCAGTACAAACCTTGGTTCAGTGTCATTTTCCCACCTAGGAAAAGTAGATGCAGTTACAAGAAGTTTCTTTTTATCCCCCACAGTTTTCACCAACGAAAAAATTAAACACAAGCAATTATCTTTCCCCTCTTTGCTATGTGCTACGCTCTGTATATTTCTAATTTACATTTACCTTATAAGTATACTCTCAATACCGTTTATGTTCAATAGAATATCAATAATATCCTTTCCTTGCATTACCAGTCTTTGTGTAAAAAAACACCTGCCATCAGCAGCTATTAACTACCGATGACAGGTGCCATATATCACAAATCTTTTTTAAGCGATTGAAAGGCTTTTATCAATGCCGCTTGTTTTTTACTTCGTCGACTCTTTATTACCCTTATTTCCCTGCTGGTGTACACTTCTGAACACTATATAACCAACAGCCACTACTATAACTGCCAGGATGACACCTCTCCAAACTTTAGACATTCTGCTGGCTCTCATCTGCTCATAGTATGATTCAATCCAGGCCTTATCTATCTGCTCCTGTTTT
>JAEEGL011632788.1_pt1 | contig 10098 bp, 18 predicted proteins | sample 9134231 | NCBI WGS metagenome assembly JAEEGL01 (sample SAMN16246548, study PRJNA631951) | gut metagenome | biome: gut microbiome; feature: rumen; material: fiber-attached | host: Bos | place: Iran: Karaj | collected 2018-10 | reverse complement strand
TATATTCGGTTCTTCATCCAGTTTGCGGCATATCGTAGAGCCCTGCACTCCGCAGCCGCATACCATCACTTTTTTCATACTGATATCCTCATATTAAAATACTGATTCACGTTAGTGAAGTGCTCTGTTTTTCACTTCACTTCTTACAATTATAGTGCTTTTCTTTCAAATCGGAACATAAGGAATGAAAAAAATACCATATGGTGCACATTACGGATCATATGACCGATTGTTTACAGTCACGGCTTGTCTGCATAACAAAAAAGACCGGGCTTATGCCCGATCCAATCTGAGTATTCTGTTTCCGTTTTTATTTCTTCAGGAATTCCATTTCCGTACCGAAGGAATCCTTGATGATTAGCGTATTGTCGTCTTTGAAACTGAATTCGGAATCGAATACATCATCTTCGGTGAATGTGTCGTTATTGACATATCTGACAAGAAGATGTCCGTCTTTCACTTCATACTTCAGTTCGTATGTGACTTCTGTTTCACCTACGATCATCGTATAGGTTCCTGTACCGTCATCCTTGAGATCGTAAACGGCACCGAGACTGTTTTCTGTATCAGAGTATTCCCAGACTCCCGCAAGTGATTTGCCGTCTTTCTTTGAACAACCGAAAGCAGAAAGAACGATTGAAAGCAGCAGAAGCGCTGTAATGATCTTTTTGATTTTTTTCATTTCGCAGAACCTCCTGATATAGTTATACCATCCGGGAACGCAGAAATGAATGAAATAGTATCAGAAAGTACTGTCAGGAAGCTGTTTTTTCTTTCAGATGTTTTTTGATCATTCCGAAACTTTCATCGGAGATGATGTGTTCGATCCGGCAGGCATCGTCTTCCGCTGTCTGAGGGTCGATCCCCAGAGATATCAGCAGGTCCGTGAGTATCTCATATCTTTCATAGATCTTCTTTGCGATCGCAAGTCCCTTGTCCGTCAGGCTGATATGGCCGTTTTCGTTTATGAGGATGCAGCCTTCGTTTTTCAGATTGCTGACGGCACGGGATACGGAGGGTTTGGAAAAGCCCATCTTCCCGGAGATGTCTATCGATCTGATCGGTGCATCTTTTTTTGACAGGATGTGGATCGTCTCAAGATACATTTCTGCTGACCCGGTGATTTTCATTATCATCATTGTAATTTATTGTTGACAAGTTAGCAATAACTAACTACAATGGTAGTAGTTAGTAATGGCTAACTAGGAGGTTTAACGTGTTACCGCTGTCTTATGCTGAAGTGAATGAACCGAATGTGATCAAAAAAGTTACGGGGAATCCGGAGATGAAGAAGCATCTTGAGGATATGGGTTTTGTTACGGGAGCGGTCGTTTCTGTCGTTTCGACCGTGAGCGGAAACCTGATCGTCAATGTCAAGGATACGAAGGTGGCACTGGATAAACAGCTGGCCATGAAGATCATGATCTAGAAGGGAGATTGAATGAAAACATTAAGAGATGTCGCAATCGGTGATACCTGTGTCGTCAAGAAACTGCACGGTGAAGGTGCGGTAAAGCGCAGGATCATGGATATGGGAGTTACCAAGAATGTTGAGATCTATGTGCGCAAGGTTGCGCCGCTGGGAGATCCGATCGAAGTTACGGTAAGAGGATATGAGCTTTCGATCCGTAAAGAAGATGCGGAAATGGTGGAAGTAAAAGAGTAATTATTTTTTTTGAATATTGAGTTAGTTTAGGCTAACAGGAAGGGGATCATATATATGAGTATCAGAATTGCACTTGCCGGTAACCCGAACAGCGGCAAGACAACATTATTCAATGCCCTGACCGGTTCCAATCAGTTTGTCGGAAACTGGCCGGGCGTAACTGTCGAAAAGAAAGAAGGAAAACTGAAGGGTTATGATGATGTGATCATCACTGACCTTCCGGGTATTTATTCGCTTTCTCCTTATACACTGGAGGAAGTCGTTGCCAGAGAGTATCTGATCAGTGAAAGACCGGATGCGATACTGAATATCGTTGACGGTACCAACCTGGAGAGAAACCTCTATCTGACGACACAGCTGACGGAACTGGGTATCCCGGTTGTCGTCGCCATCAACATGCTGGACCTGCTTGAAAAGAATGATATTAAGATCGATCTGGACATGCTGTCAAAGGAGATGGGCGTTCCCTTTGTTTCCATCTCGGCTCTGAAGGGAACCAATGTCGACAAGGCGGCAGCTGCAGCTGTGGAAGCGGCCAAGAACGGAAAGACCATTCCGATGCATACCTTCGGCGGATCTGTCGAACATGCGCTGGCTCACATCGAGGAGGCCTGTGTCCACGGACTTCCGGAAGAGCAGCAGAGATGGTATGCGATCAAACTGTTTGAAAGAGATCCGAAGGTCATGGAAGAGCTCAGACTTTCCAAGGAGACAATCGATCATATCAATAAGGATATCGAAGCAGTTGAAAGTGAAATGGATGACGATGCCGAAAGCATCATCACCAATGAGAGATATGTCTATATCGGCAACCTGCTCAAAGGGATCTACAAGAAGAGATCTGCAGAAAAACTGAGTTCATCCGACAGGATCGACAAGATCGTCACGAACCGTATTCTGGGTCTGCCGATCTTCGCTCTGGTTATGTTTGCAGTCTACTGGCTGGCTATGGGTCCTTTCGGAACATTCCTGACAGACTGGACTAATGACGTATTTGCCGGGGAATTCATGGAAGGCGGAGCAGCGGCTTTATTGGAAGGCTGGGGCGTAGCGCCTTGGCTGGTCTCTCTGGTAGCTGACGGTATCGTTCACGGTGTCGGTGCTGTACTTGGTTTCGTTCCACAGATGATCGTCCTCTTCCTGATGCTGTGCATCCTGGAAGATGTCGGATACATGGCCCGTGTCGCCTTCGTCATGGACCGTATCTTCAGAAAGTTTGGTCTTTCCGGCAAGTCCTTCATCCCGATGCTGATTGGTTCGGGCTGCGGCGTTCCGGGTGTCATGGCTACCAGAACGATCGAAAACGAACGTGACAGACGTATGACGATCATGACGACCTGTTTCATCCCTTGCGGAGCGAAGCTGCCGATCATCGCCCTGATCGCCGGTGCGGTATTCAATAAGGCCTGGTGGGTATCGCCATGTGCCTATTTCATCGGTGTCGCTGCCATCATCATCTCCGGCATCATGCTGAAGAAGACGAAGATGTTCGCAGGCGATCCGGCTCCGTTCGTCATGGAGCTTCCTGCATACCATGTTCCGTCTATAACCAATGTCCTTAGAGGAACCTGGGAACGAGCCTGGAGCTTTATCAAGCGTGCCGGTACGGTCATCGTATTGTCATCCGTTGTGATTTGGATCCTCAACTCTCTGTCCTTTGAAGGCGGATTCCATTATCTTGGCGAAGACAGCGAAGGTGCTTCCATCCTGGAAAACATCGGAAATCTCTTTGCCTGGATCTTTGCGCCATTGGGCTTCGGTACATGGCAGGCAACCGTTGCGACTATCTTAGGTCTGGTGGCCAAGGAAGATGTCGTCGGTACGATCGGTACGCTGATCGCCATGGAAGATCTGCCTGATCTCGTGGAAGAGGGCGAAGAGATCATGGGTGTCCTGGATGTCTTCTTCAAGGGTTCTTCCATAGCTGCGTTCGCATTCATGGTGTTCAACCTCTTATGTGCTCCGTGCTTTGCGGCAATGGGTGCCATCAAGCGTGAGATGAACAACGCCAAGTGGACAGCCTTTGCGATCGGCTACATGTGTGTCTTTGCCTATGCGGTGGCTTTATGTATCTATCAGATCGGTTCCGCACTCAACGGTCAGGTCAATGTGATCGGACTGGCAGCGGCAGCAGCGGTCATTGCCTTTATCCTGTACATGCTGTTCAAGCCGTACAAGGAAGCTGAAACGCTCACACAGGAAGTCAAAGTCAGATAATGTACTGGCTTCAGAGTCATCTGGCCGATATCGTTGTCATAATACTTCTGCTGGCATTGCTTTATATCTGTTTTAGGAGCGTTTTCACAAAAAAGGGAGCGTGCTGCGGATGTACGGGCAACTGTGCGACCTGTGCCCTGGCGCAGATCCACGGCAAAAAGACGGCAAAACTACAATAAATGCAAAAAGCCCGCGAGGGCTTTTTCATCCGAAGACAGGCGATTCATAATGAATATGAATTGAAAGGAATCAAAAAATGAAATATACAGGTATGCCGATGGGCATGTGGCTCTTGTTTGCAAGATCGTTCAGGGAACACCTGGTCTCTGCGCTTGGTTTCAGTGAAGAAGAAGCGAAACAGATCACAGCAAAAGCAAAATTGAAATATCAGCAGATCATTGAGAAACTGCCGGAATTTGAAAGCAAAGACCGTTTCAAAACGAATATCGTCAACTGTGCGATGCTTTGCGGTTTTGTCCTAAGCATGGACAGAAGACCGGATGTAAATGAGCTGACTGAGTTCTATGAGAAAGCGATGACGACTGGGACGATGAAGAAATTCTGCCGGCTGATGGGAAAAAGGAAATTCTCTGAAAAGGATATTCAGGGCATGAAGGATACGGCAGCCCTCAACGCGGCAGACCGCAATCCTTATTCCTGGAACATGGAATTCCTGCCTTATGAAGACGGCAGCGGCTACGAAGCCAGATTCAGCAGGTGCGGGATCTGTACGCTGATGAAGGAATACGGATTATTCGATCTGGTACCTGCCATGTGCCATCTGGATTACACGATGAGTGATGAAGGCGGTGTGACAGAATTTGTCAGGGAATATACCCTGGCATCCGGCGGTCCCTACTGTGACTGCGGTTATAAGAAAAAAGGAGTTTAGGATGATAAAGACGACTTTGAAAATAGAAGGCATGATGTGCGGAATGTGTGAAGCGCACATCTGCGATGTGATCAGAAAGACAGTTCCTGACGCAAAGAAAGTATCTGCTTCCAGAAGCAGGAAGGAAGCATCTTTTCTGAGTGAGGAAGCTGTGGATGCACAGGCACTGAAAGCGGCCATCGATGAGACCGGATATACCTGTGAAGAAGTAAGTTCTGAAGCATACGAAAAGAAAGGCTGGTTCAGATAACAATGAAGACGATCGCTCTCGGACTGCTGATCCCTTTCATCGGAACAGCTGCAGGTGCTGCCTGCGTCTTTTTCCTGAAGAAAGATCTGCGGATCTCTGTGCAGAGAGCCCTGACCGGTTTTGCGGCAGGCGTGATGGTCGCAGCTTCGATCTGGAGCTTGATCGTACCGGCGATCGATCAGTCGGCCGATAAGGGAAGGCTGGCATTCCTGCCGGCATTTGCGGGTTTCTGGCTCGGTATCCTTTTCCTGCTTCTGCTGGATGAGATCATACCGCATCTGCACAGGGGCATCGATCAGACAGAAGGACCAAGAAGCAGTCTCAACAGGATCGCAATGATGGTCCTGGCCGTGACCCTTCACAATATTCCCGAAGGCATGGCGGTCGGTGTCGTCTATGCCGGACTCTATAACGGATCGGCAAACATCACGGCGGGTGCTGCCCTGGCGCTTGCGCTGGGCATTGCCATACAGAACTTTCCGGAAGGAGCGATCATTTCCATGCCTCTGTATACGGAAGGCAAAAGCAAGACGAAGTCTTTCTGGCTGGGTGTCCTTTCCGGAGCGGTGGAGCCTGTGTTCGGTGCCCTGACGATCGTCATCGCCGGACTTGTGGTACCGGCTATGCCTTACTTCCTGTCTTTTGCGGCCGGAGCGATGCTGTATGTGGTAGTCGAGGAACTGATCCCGGAAATGTCCGCAGGCAGGCATTCCAATATCGGTGTTGTCGCTTTTGCGGCCGGTTTCACTGTGATGATGGCGCTGGATGTGGCGCTGGGGTAAGAGAAGATGAAGATTCATGAATCCGGTGACAGAAACAAGCCGGTCATCCTGCTTCTTCCCGGTACGATGTGCTACTGGAAAGCCAATTTTGAAGAAGTCATCAGTGAACTGGAGAATGATTTTCTGGTCGCAGCTGTTGCCTATACCGGTTTTGACGAGACAGATAAGGAAAGCTACAGCAGTGTGACTGATGAACTTGAAAAGATCGAAGATTATGTTCAAAACCATTATGAGGGAAAGATCCTTGCTTCCTACGGCTGTTCGTTAGGCGGTACTTTCATCGCCCATCTTGCCGCAAGACACAGGATCAGTATGAAATACGGAATCATCGGTTCTTCCGACATGGAACAGGCAGGAGAAATGAAAGCTCGGCTGCTGAGCAGTCTGATCGTAAAGCTGACCTACAATTTCGTTCATAACGGAGAATATAAAACAAAGCTGATGCGTAAGCGTTATGAGAAACAGATGACAGACCCCGATCCCTACAAGCGCAAGTTTGTCGCTCTGACCGGGATCGGCCGCTATGACCTGAGTTTCATCACAAAGCAAAGCATCAGGAATCAGTTCATGTCCGATCTGACCACGCTGCTGCCGCTTTCTATCGATAACGGAGAAACGCAGATCCATATCTTCTATGCGAAGAAGATGGGAGAGAAGTATCTGGAGCGATACCGGAAGTATTTCAGGGATCCGATCATCCACGAACAGGATCTCCGTCATGAGGAGTTTCTCGGACTGTATCCGAAGCAATGGTGTGCACTGATCAGACAGATCTGTTCTGGAGAGAAATTATGATAGTGCTGCAGCTGATCTTATATTGCGGCTTGTTTACACTGATGGTGAAACTGGGCGTGGGAAACGATCCGCTCAACGGTCTTTACTTTTATCCCAGGCCTGTACAGGAAAGAGTCTATGAACTGGGTCTGACTGATCAGTTGACAGTATCCCGGAAAAGAAAGATCTTCATGAGTGCTTTCTTTCTGGTGATGACCGCAGCCCTGCTGGCGATCATCGGCGGCTGGAATAAAGTGTCTGATTTCAAAAGAGCCTATCTTGAAGTGCTGCTGTTTCTGGAAGTCATGAACTGGTATGACGGCATCGTCATCGACCGTCTGTGGGTCGGACACAGTGATTTCTGGATCATAGAAGGAACGCAAGATATCCCATTCGTACAGACCTGGAGACAGGTATTGAAAAAGCGGCTGATACTGACAGTGATCTGGATCTTCGGTGCAGCTCTTGTTGCACTGCTGGTGATGATGTTGTTTTAGAGGTATCTATGGTCATACATGAATTCGGCAGGGAAAAGAAAAAGAAACTACTGTTTTTTCAGGGCAGCTGCGAACCCTGGCAGGAGTTTGAAACATCGGCAAGGCTTCTTTCTGATTTATTTCATGTGATCCTGGTGACTCCTGACGGCCATGATCCCGTTGAACATAACGATTTCATCTCTGTCGAGAAGACAGCTGCAGATGCAGCAGGATGGCTTAAGGAGAATTCCATGAACTTTATAAAGAAGTTCTGAAGGATTATAAGGCAGAGAATATATCCGTTCTGGGTACTTCTTCCGGAGGCAACCTGGCTTTGGGTATGGTGCCTTATATCAATGACGGACACGATGATACACCGATGCCCGGATATATCATGGCGATCTCTCCGGGGACCTGCGTGGACAGCGATGAAGAATGGGAGAGGATGCTGGAACTGGACAAGAAAGATGTCGCGATCCCGGCTGAATATATGAGAAGTGCCGTCGAGGTGATGAGACATGGCGATGAAAATGTCCCGGATTATATGATCTGGCTGCAGAAAGGCGATTTCTCAAACTGTCCCAAGGTAACATTCATCTACGGAAGCGATGAAGTCCTTTATGCCGTTGCGCCTTCTTTTGAAAAAATCATGAAGGAATACGATGTTGAATATGAGATGATCGTCGGCGAAGGAATGTACCACTGTTATCCGGCTATCCCCGTCTGCAGAGAAGCAAAAGAGGGCTGGAAGATGATGATACAGAAGATAAAAGAAAATACGATCGGAGGGAGAAACTCATGAAACTGACACTGTTGCTGGCAATGATCTTTATCCTGTCCGTATGTCTGCTTCTGTATGCGGCAGTAGCGCTGATCCAGGACAGGCGTTTCTTTACGACGGCACCGAAGGACATCCAGGCCGCAGCACTCGATCATCCGGAACGTTTTCCTGGTGCCCATATCCTTGGCTGGCAGCTGGCTGTCTTCTCTTTGATACTGATGATCGGTGTTTTCATCTACGGCGGATACGACGGTCTTCGTCAGGGCTTTTCCTTCCGACAGCTCACTGTCAGGTTTGCGCTCATCCTGTATATCTGGAAGGTTTTTGACATCGTCTGTCTGGACTGGTATCTGCTGACGAAATCTCATTTCTTTCAGCATTACTATCCGGAAACGGAAGGATGTAAGGGATATGACAGTTTTGGTTTCAACCGCAGGGAACAGCTTGCCAGACTTGTGCTTTTCCCGTTTGTTTCCATGATCATGGCATTCATATGCATCTTGTTCAGATAGGAGGAATATATGGCAAAGAAAGATTCACAGGAACAGAAGATAGGTATGAGCCTCCTGTTTAAAGGCAAGGCGGTCTTCAAGCCTCTCAATACCGGAAGGATCGATGACAAGGTTTCCTGCGTCAGGGAATGGGTCGCCAACATCTTTTTCTATACGAAAAACGACACGACGATCATGATCGATGCCGGCTACAATTATGCCGTCTGAAGGAGAAGATGGAATGGATCGGTATCGATCCGTCTTCAATAAAACACATCCTGATCACCCATCAGGACACCGATCATGTCGGTGCTCTGGAACGGGACAGCGACCTTCTGTTTAAGGATGCAAAGATCTATATCGGAGAGATCGAAAACAGATATCTGACGGGAGAAGTCAGAAGAAAAGTCATGCATAAGCTGTACAAGCTTCCGCTGGTGAAGATCGATAATGAGAAGGTCCTCTTAAAAGACAAAGATATTTTTGATATCAATGGCATCAGGATCGAATGTCTGCTTTGTCCGGGGCATACCTGGGGACATATGGTTTATCTGATCGATGATGAGTATCTGTTTACCGGCGATACGATCTGGTTCGGAAAAGAGGGAGGTTACAGCTTTATTTCGACACTGGCAGAAGACAACGATCTTTCTCTGCGCTCGCTTGAAAAACTGGAAGCAGAGATCAGAAGCCGCAGCGATCATATCAAAGTGATCACCGGTCATACCGGATGGAGCGATGACCTTGACTTTGTTTTTGCCCACTGCGATGAACTGTGTATGCCCTTCAGAAAGCATTATGAAGATCCTGATGCACCTTATGACGCTTATGTCGAAGACGATGATACAAAGGAAAAGGCACAGTGCGGATATCTTGCGAAAAAGGAGAACAGAGATGGATAAACAGATCAGGAAATATTCGAAGCTTTATCATGAGGCATTGAAGAAAACGGGTTTTTCGGATATTGATGAAATGAGTTCGGCTTATGAAAACAGGCTGCGGGACATGTATGATTCTCCTGCTTACAAGGCACACAACATCTATCCGACCATAGCCGTTGAGCTGGTCTATGCAGTCATCGCGATGTGTCTGGAACTGAAAGGAAAAGGGCTTTCAGATCGGGAGATCATGGATTTTTCAGATGTCGTTTTTCTAAAAAGAAAGAAAGCTTTTGCGGCATTGGAAAAGCTCATCGATCTGCTGCCCAACAGCTATGAGATCGCTGAGAAATGGAATATCGATGATCATGAAAAAAGAGTGAAAGACGGCAGTATCACTTATGATATATTCAAGGTGGAGGATGGAAGGATCGAGTATAAGATCAGCAAGTGCATGTATGTGAAGATGTTCGAATATTACGGGATCAGATCTTTATGCAAGATCTTCTGCAATACCGATATCTCCGCTTATGACAAGCTCACCAGACACGTGAAGTTTACCAGATATTGCGATCTTTCCGACGGTGAGAGCTGTCATGACGTGATCGAAAGAAAAGAGTAGCAGATGAAGAAGTATCATATTGAGAAAAACACTGTACAGGAGACCCTGATCATTCCTTTATACGGAAGGAAGGTCTGTGCCGATCATTATCCGCAGCTGTTTGAGGATAAGGAAGCAGAGAGAATCTGCGAGATGCTGGACTATGATTTTGATTCCGGAAAGAAGATGATGGAATCACCGGCTGGCCTATTCGGTGCATTGGAAGTGGCGCAGCGTCATTATGATCTCTTGTGTGAGATCAGGGATTATCTGAAGAGCCATCCCGAGGC
>JAEEGL011500589.1_pt1 | contig 10098 bp, 9 predicted proteins | sample 9134231 | NCBI WGS metagenome assembly JAEEGL01 (sample SAMN16246548, study PRJNA631951) | gut metagenome | biome: gut microbiome; feature: rumen; material: fiber-attached | host: Bos | place: Iran: Karaj | collected 2018-10 | reverse complement strand
ATGTGTACTCTTTGCGGTACTCAAGGTTCTGTGTTTCGAAATTATAACCAAAATATTAAGGTCGATATTCTTTCGTTTAGAATTTAAACGAAAGCGCTACAAAGTGAGAGCCGTATGACTCCTCCACCTCAAACGGCAGTTCAAGAGCATAATCCACAACTAATTTCGTTTCGTTTGCAAACGCAAACTCATATCCGAAACCTATATTAAACGCTTCTTCTCTGCCGCCCAATCTTATTGCTAATCTTCTGTCTAACACATAACTTTCGGCACCTGCTCTTATGAATGTTTCCCCGTCTCTGAACATTACATCCAATGCTACGGTAAAGTAAGGTATTTTAACTAAAGGCAACTCATCACTGTAATAACTTAAACCTAAAACGTTTGTATTTTTTACTTCATCTTTTTCCATGAAACCTATATCTGCAGGAACGATATATTTGCTGCTGAAACCCACACCTATACCGTTAGAAAACATTGCCAACAAACCGATATCACCGGTCATTGCACCTTCATAAGTATTCATATCCGTATCGGCAACATCAAATTTTACTTCCTGCAACAAATACTTTAAATTTGCACCTGCGGACAATTCAACTATTTCACTGTCTAATCTTAATATATCGTTCAATACTCTTGCATAACCGATATTGAACGTGTCTTCTCTTCTTAAACCGGGTGTTGATATGGAAGACCATGCAAACGATATCGTTCCGATATTGGCGCTTATGGGATGAACATACCCTGCATAGTTTGCACCGATTTCCACGCCTTCAAGACCTGCAAAAAGTCTTGATCCCATCAACGTTACTTCTTTTTGTGCGGCAAATGCCGTACCTGCAACGTTGTATAAAGGTGCGTTAGCATCGTTGGAAACGGCAGTAAATGCTCCGCCCATACCCAATGCTCTTACACCCCAATAGGTATCGTCAAAAGCTGCTTGAGCTTTCTGAACAGATATCAACATTATTAAGAGTAATGAAAACAACAATATTTTTTTCATAAAATTTTTTAATTTAAAACTCAACTACAATTAGTAATTTTTGTGTGCCTAAGGCACTAATTTTTTATAGATTGCCACACTTCGTTCGCAATGACAAGCAAAAAAGAACTAATTTTTTATAGATTCCGGATCAAGTCCGGAATGACAACTATTTCAAAAAACTACCAAACAAAAGCGATTGTTCCGCTTATAACGTCTCCGCCGCTCTTCAACTTAATTTGGTAAATATATGTTCCGCTTTCCGCCCAATCACCGTTATCTTTTCTACCGTCCCAAATGGTAGGATCGGAACCGTCTGCGGATATCTTTCTTACTTTTCTGCCTTTCAAATTGTATATTGTTATACTGTCACCCTGTTGCAAATACTTAAATTCAAATCCGGGATATGTGCTGCCTATTTTACCTTTTACAACTATTCTGTTGTCCGGTCTGTAACTTGAATTATTTAAGTTAATACTTTCAATAACTCTGTAAGCACCCAACTTTGCCGCAACAAAAGAGTATATTTGGTTAGTTTTATCTACAGACAAGTTTGCACCTGCTGCAGTTTCCCAATCAAACCCGTTTTCATATTGCATACTGAACTTGTTTGCACTTGTTTCGTTTTGCAAAGGAAGATTCTTTATTTGTATAGGACTTTCAATTTCCGATAATCCTTCAACTTCAACGGAAGCCGTTGAAATTACGTTTTCTCTTGTGGAACCCGAACCGGAACCCTGTGACGAAGAATCCGTATCGTCAAGGAAGTTGACCGTAACTTTATGTTCACCGCTGTAAGCTCCCGCAGGAACCGTAACGGTTACATAACCGTTATCCCCTTCTTTAGATTGGTCTCCGCAGAAAACTTTTTTCTGCCCGCCTTCGGATCCGTTAATGGTTTCTTCTATTACACTTACAACGTTTGCGGTAACAAACGTTTCCGAAGATGCATCTACCGGAGTATAAAGGATATAATCTCCGTCTTCGGTAGCAAACGTAACTTTAATTCTGTATTCTATAATTTGATTATCTTTTGTTATTGCACCTTTTTCCGTGCCGATATAAAAAGCTCTTTTGTTAGGAACAGCATCTTTTGTTACTTCAACAACTTCGCCGGAATCCAACTTATATTCCAAAACTGCATTTGCGGCACTTGCTTCACCGAAATTTGCAAGAACTTTTGCATTCAATATTCCGCCTGCCAAAACAGTTTCTATTTGCTCGTGTTCCACTATAGGATCTATAAAAGTAAAATTAACTTCGGATGTTATTGTTTTTACCGTTTCGGTTGAAGCGGCATAAACATTAACCAATCCGAGCGATACTAATAAAGCGGATACTATTAAGATTGAAAAATTTTTAAAAACTCTTTCCATTTAGCTTTTAATTTTTCCCAAAAACTTTTTATTTTTTCTATACTATCTTTTTCAACTTTAAACTTAACTTCTTTTGTTGCCTGTTTGCCTAAATCTTTTATTGTAAAAACAGCAACGTATGTTCCTTCGTCCAATGGTCCTATGCTGTCAATAAATATTTTCGAACTTTCACAAAATGTAGGAACTGTTTCTTCTATATTAACAACTTTTATTTCCTTTGTTTTTTTAGAATCAAAAATCTGTATTTGACCGGAATGTCTTATATGAACATTACCGGTATTTTTTATAAGCATCCTGTAATAACAATTATCATCTCTGTCACCTTTAGCAAAATCCACAGACTCTATTTCAAAATTTATATTTTCGGTTCCTTCGACTATAACATAAATAGGGACGGAAATTGAAAGATTTATCATTTCACTTTGATCCACACTGAACTTCACCCTGCCGCAAAGAGAACCTTTCATTTTATCGTTTATGGTAACTTCGTAAGGAACTGTTACCGTTTCGCCTGGGTTCATATTAAATTCCATTGTTTCCATTTTAAGCCAATCGTTAACATCCACACCTTCGTTTTCGGAAAAGCAGTTACCGTTAGACAAAGTTACGATAACGGTTACCGGTGTTTCAAAGTTGCTTGTAACAGCATACGCATTTTTATACGATGAACCCGGTACACCGGAAACATTAATTACTGTCGGAATTACCGAGAAATTAGCAAAAGACAAAGAACTTAAAAACATTAAACAAAAAATCAGAATATATTTTTTCATAAAATTATTCATAACTTAAATTTATTATAAAACTTGCCGTATATTTTGTTGCTTTTGCTTTTTTTGTATCACAAGCAAAAAACAATTTCGGCTTTCTTTCATAAAAATCCGTAAGAGCATCGTAATACTGTGTAGTTACTCCGCCGGAATCGGTATTTTCAAAAGTATGACAACCCGATTGCAAAGGACTGCCCGGAACGTTCTGCCAAATTACAGAAGCTTCACTTGTATCCCCGTTTGCTGTAACAAAAAACCACGGATACCATGTTTTTGCACCTTCACCGAGCACACGAACTTTACCTGCGTCGTACAAACCATACAAAACTTCTCCGCTTGCAGACCAGTTTTCACCTATTTCCAAAGAGTTATAATCGCTTATTGCACCCGAAGAATACGTTGTGTACGGTAAAGTAGAACAACTTATTCTCCATGCCGTAGGTAAAACGTCACTTGAATCGTGTATATTGTAAAGACCTTTTATGTCGTTACTTGTAAAAGCTCTGACTTTCCAATTGTTACTGCTCAAATCTCCGTCAACATCCATTTCCAAATATTGATCCGCTACAACCCATCCCACACCGAAAGTGTCTTCCGAAAAAGATATCGGAGCAGTTTGATCGGAAACTACGGAATTGTCTGAAACCTTTTTTCTTACAACCGAAAATTCCGCACCGGAACTTTTTACCCAACGAATGTTATCTATATCTATACTGTTACCTACAACATAGCTGTCTTGCTGCAAATTAAAGAAAAACAAATAGTTGGTCGTCGCCAAATTCGATTCCGTTATTCTGTTATCGGTAGAACTTGTCAACGGTATCGAAACTTCCTGCCATTGTCCGTTAGCCGAAAAACCTAAACTCGATAAAGAAACCATTATTTCTTCCGTGCCTGCAAGTTTAACACCAACTCTTAAATTTACCATACTTGAATTACTTGAACGAGCATAAAATTTCAACTCACCGCCGTAATATCCGGACATATCGTGACGACCGCCGGAATTTGTGGAAGCATACCCGCCCCCGCCGTATTGCCATATTTGATGAGTCGGATCCGGTGTTCCGTTGGTAAGTCTTGAATAAGATTTGCCTTCTATAGGAGTATCTGTTTTTGTTTCCCCTTTCATAGATTGGTTTGCCCAAAGTTGAAACTCAACAGAATCTGCATCGGAAGAAGGTGCTCCGTAATGTGTTCCGTTAAAGTTATCGGAATAAACGCTGTAAACGTTTCTGTCTCCGGCAGCAGCAAAAGCAACCGAAACTGCACCTAACAAAACAACTGATAATGATATAAACTTTTTAAAATTCATAACTATTCTACAACCTTTTCAATAACAATTTTGTCTGTTCCAAACATAGGATAATCACGAAGCAAAGTAGCAAAATTTCCGCCGAAATATATATACGCCGTTTTGCTTTCCATTACAGAAGCCGGAGTCCAAGGAGCATATCCCGATTCGTTGTAAGGATAAAAAGCTATTCCTGCAGTACTTGCACAGGCAATTACCGCATATTCGATTTGGAAACTGCTGTCGGCTTCATCCGTAAAATATCTTGCAACTTTTTCGCCTGTTTTCGGTGTCATGGCTTCAGGATCATATTCCTGCTGTAAATCCGAACTTGATAATTTGTTCACGGTAAAGAGATAACTTAACGGAACATATCCGCCGTAGTCTCCACCTTGTAAATCTTTATTTACCAATCCGCTGTAAACCAGTGATCCGTCACCGTTTTGTCTCGGTGCTGTTGATATGTAAACTGTTCCTTGAGTATTTTTTTGGTAAAGATAATAGTTAACGGTAGGATCTGTTACAGTTGCTTTTATGATAGCATACGTCGTCGACCATTTCCATTGGTCCGAGGTATCTCTTTTAGGAAATGTTATATCCTGAATTTTCCAATTTATTGTTTCCGTGATTTCATCGTTGGAAATATTTCTTAATTCTATAGAAAAATCAACATCCGCTTTGCCGCTGAAATCGGCAACTACGTCTACATTTCCAACTGTTCCCGACGGAATAACAGCGGCACAAATTATATTTGAACTAAGAAATAATAAAGATGAAATAAGAAATGAACCGAAAATTTTTTTCATTTAGTTATCTTTTTATAAGATTTTACCAACGGAATTATTATACAAAATTCAATTATGTTTTACAAGCGAAAAGGTAATTAGAAATTAATGAGTGCCTACGGCACAAATTTTTTATAGATTACTTCACTTCGCTCGTAATGACAAACTCCTTTCTGTCATTGCGAGGCACCATAGGTGCCGTGGCAATCCATTCCTTAAAGTATAGAATTATACAAATCTTTCCAACCGGGATTTTCTTTTTCTATCAAATCAATTTTCTTTTGTCTTGAACCGGCTTTCAGTTGCTTTTCTCGTTCTATTGCCTGTTCTATACTTTTATATATTTCAAAATATCCCAATTTATCGACATTGTATTTCTTTGTAAAACCATTAACTAATTTTTGTTTATGTTCATAAATTCTTTTTACTAAATTACTTGTTACACCGATATACAATGTTCCGTTCTTTTCACTGAATAATATATATACATAGTATTGTTTCATAATATAAGGTATTTTATTTTTTTATAGATTCTGAATCAAGTTCAGAATGACAACGACTGGATTGCCACGCCGATAAATCGGCTCGCAATGACAGACAAGATAAATCCGTTTCGCCAAATAATAATAAAAAAAACTGGGATAAGAAATTCTATCCCAGTTTTTATTATTATAAATTTAAAAGGTTAATCAAATCTGAATGAAACTGCTATAAAATGTGATCCGTAACTTTCTTCGATTTCAAAAGGTAACTCAAACGCATAGTCTATTACCAAAGTAGAATCGTTCAAGAATGTGAACTCATATCCGAAACCGATATCAACAGCTTCTTCTCTTCCGCCGAGTCTTATTCCCAATTTATCGTCCAATACATAACTTTCCAAACCGATTCTAAACTTTAACTCATCATCTATAAGTATTAAATCCAAATCTGCAGTAAATGTAGGAATTTTTACGTAAGGCAACAATTCACTGAAATATCCGATACCTAATACCGTCATGTTGCTAACGGAATCTTTTTCCTCGTATCCCATATCAGGTGCAGTTAAATATTTGCTGCTTAAACCTAATCTTAATCCGTTTTCAAATGTTGCGAGCAAACCGATATCACCGGTTACCGCACCTTTACTGTCGGAAAGGTCTTTATCTTCTTCATCAAAGTTTATTTCTTGTCTTAAATATTTTATGTTCAAACCTGCCGATAAGTTTACATAATAATCATCCAAGCCAAATATATCGTTCACTTTTCTTGCATAACCTAAGTTGAAAGTATCATATCTTGCTAAGCCCGGTGTTCCGAGTGACGACCATGCAAATGATACTGCTCCCCATTCTTCTGCTATAGGATATACAGCACCTAAATAATTAGCTGCTATTTCCACACCGTCAAGTCCGGCAAACAATCTTGATCCCATTAATGTAACTTCTTTTTGTGCACAGTTTGCTATACCTGCGATGTTATATAAAGGTGCATTTGCATCGTTTGCTACTGCAGTAAACGCTCCGCCCATACCTAATGCTCTTACGCCCCAATAGGTATCTTCAAAAGCCGCTTGAGCTTTCTGGGCTGTTACTACCATTATGGTTAATAATAATACTGCCAAAAACTTTTTCATGCTTACCTTTTTTTTCAAATTTTATACTACCAAACAAATGATATTGTTCCGCTTATTATCTTTCCGTCTTTTTTCAACTTAATTTGATAAATGTATATACCGCTCTTTGCCCAATCGCCGCTATTATTTGTACCTTCTCTACCTAACCATTCGAAATCCGAATTAAGTTCTGCAACTTTCTTACCGCTTACATTGTATATCTTAACAACATCGCCTTCCTGCAAGTTGTTGAACTTGAATCCGCCGTAAGAAGGAATTCTTGATTTTACTCTTACTCTCTTTGCAGGTCTGTAACCTTCCTCAGGAATTTCTAACACTGCTACTATTCTGCCCCAAGCATTCATCATATTCGGATAATACAAAATGAGTTTTCCTTCAGCATTTTCTTCAACTTTTACAAGATTTCTCTGTGATTCAGCTATTTCCACCCAACCTTCTTCCGTACGAATTACACCATCAGACGTGCAAGCCTCAGGATCCAAATTGTATTGCATTATAAACTTTTTAGCTCTTCTGCAAATATCTTCTTTAACATCGGTAATCGGCTGTTGTCTTACACCGGTAGCAGGCTCATAAAGAACACCATCTATATAAGAGTATCCGGCTTCTTCAAGCTGATCTATTGTAAATACATTCAAAACTTCCGGAGAAGTATAACATAGACCATCGGTAACACTTTCGTTTTGCGTTTTAGCTTTGAAAAGACTGAAAGCACCTGAAACATTGGAAGTTTCTATAGTACCGAATCTGAATGTCCAATTAACATATCCGTTAAGAGTAGGATATGCTTGTTTTATACCTATCCAATTAGGTTGAGATTGATCTCCTGTCGGTTGAGACAAGATATATTCTTCATTCATATTTATATAAACAGTTTTCGAACTTATAATATCTACCTTTTGATAATCATCTACAGGAACTTCCATATATATTTTTTCGCCGTCAGATTTCTTGGTTTGGAAATCAGCACTAACTTTATAACTTACGGTTCCGCCTATATAAGAGTTATTGATTAATCTTGTTCCCGGATAATAAATTCCGGTTTCTTCTACATTACAATCCGGACCTTTTTGAACATTTGATTCATCTTCATTAAAATAATACTTTACATTTGCAACCGCGGATTCGCAAAGACGACTTAAATAAACCTCTGTTCTGGGTTTGACAATCATGTTACAACTTATAACTTCTTCAACTCTGGGTTCATCGTGAATTAAATCGGGAATGTAATCTTCAAATTCAGCATAAGCCAAATATCTTCGAACTTGTTCAGATTGAACAACTCCGTTCAACATAAGTACTATTGCTAAAGATAATGTTAGTGATAATATTTTTTTCATTTTCATAATTTAATATATTTTTTTACAAATAACAACAACTTTATTCTATATTATATTCAAGAACAACATTTCCTACGTAAGTAATACCACCGGCAGCTTCATCAAAACCACCGCCGAAATAAATTCTGGGTTTTCTATTTATGCTTTGAAAATCGTAATATCCTTTACCTACGGCATTAACTTCACCGTGGTAACCTAAAGAAGAATCCCAAACTGTGACATAATCCAAATCTCCGGGTTTAGTGAAGTCTAAATCCGCACGATCTTTCATATAGAACCAAGTATAATAACCGGTATCTGCACCATAACCGGTAGTTGCACCATTTTTTGCCAACCCATCATATAAGTTATGATGAGAAGCTGTGCTTTGTTTAATTACATAAGAATCTTTACCTACTTCATTTTTCAATTCTCCGTTATATGCTCTCCAACACATAGGTATAACATATTCCTTTTCCGTACCTTGTGCCCACATACCGCCTCTTCCGGAGCCGCCGTTGTTCGTATATATTTTCACATTCCAAGCACAACTGTATTTATCCATATCCAACTCTATATATTGGCAAGCTGCCTGCCAACCTTGATGGAAAACGGTATCTTTCCAAATAATGTTTCCGTTAGGGTTGCTCGGTATATTCTGCATTGTTTCAACATTTTTCAAAGTTATGTTAAAATCTGCGGAAGAACTATCAGCGGTTCTTAAAACTATATTATCAACATAAAATGTCGTATCTACCGTCAAATTATCACACAAAACAAGAAAAACATTTGTTACGTTGGATAAAACTGCACCTAACTCATCTAAATCTACAACTACATGTTGCCAAGTCCCGACAGTGTTAGTTACACCATAATGGCTCATAGGTTCCACACAATTTTGTCCAACGGATGTAACACCCACTTGCAACTGTGTAAGGCTTCCGTGCTCCAACTTAATCCAAAAATCAAGATATCTGAAATGACTTATATCTGTAGACTGCGGATCTGTATTATTCGATTTTACAAAAGTATAAGATAAGCCAGAATTAGCTCCAGCATACCCAGCACCCTTTCTCAAACATACAAATCTCATGTATCTCCATCCCTCTTTAGCATTCTCAGCGTCTTCCATTAAATCCGGGTCAGGAGGTGCAGCTGCTGCCCAAACATTCAAACGAATATTATCGGTACTTTGACCTCTTTCCTGTAATGCGCCGGAATAGTTGTCACTTAATAAACCATAAATATGCCTTTCGGTTAAGTTGCTTGCAAAAGCAGAAACCGAACAGAACATAAAACTTAATAATAATGTGATTAATAAAGTATTTTTATTTGACAACTTTTTTCTCTTAATTTAAAATCTTTACTGCTCAATTAAACCATCTTTTAAATAACTTAACAAAAAAGTAAAGAACTTTCACTACAGGTTAGTAAGTGCGGGGTTAAACCCGCACTTACTAAATATAAATTAATCCCAAGATTGTTCAACGTATACTGTTGTGCTGTATGTATCACCACCGATAACATCTTTAAATCCGCCGAAGAAATACATATAAGCTGTGTTGTTTTGAACTTGAGGTGAAGGATATTGAACATCTTCACCTTGTTGAGTTTTTACGAAGAATGTAGGACCATTCAATGAAGCGATTGTTGCATAGTTACCATCACCATATGTACCATTTGCTTGGTCTACCAAAGCTCTATCTGCTCTTGCTTCTGTTGCTACATCGGTACCGCTAAACGTTATACTTGCATTTTTTGTAGGAACCAAAGAATAGAATACAGGAATATATCCTCTGTATGGGCCACCTGTTCCGCCTTGTCTTACCAATGCACCATATGTTTCTGTTCCTGCTACACCGGTGTCTCCACTCCACTTATCGTAGTTAGGTTGCAAATTTGGATTTGATACTTTGTTCTTTGTGTACATTTTTACAGAAGCATTTGCTTTTGTAATTGT
>JAEEGL011454469.1_pt1 | contig 10098 bp, 9 predicted proteins | sample 9134231 | NCBI WGS metagenome assembly JAEEGL01 (sample SAMN16246548, study PRJNA631951) | gut metagenome | biome: gut microbiome; feature: rumen; material: fiber-attached | host: Bos | place: Iran: Karaj | collected 2018-10 | reverse complement strand
ATCCTCAATGAGGTAGAGATCCTGGATGCGGACGGCGGCTCCAACCGCCCCGACCGCGTCGTCGTCCGTGGGAATGAGGCCGTCGTGGTGGATTACAAGTTTGAGCAGACACTCGACGAAACGCTGCACCGGAAGCGACAGAACGGCTATCTGAAACAGGTGAGAAGATATATGGCCCTTCTCCGCCAGCTGGGCTATACGTCCGTCCGCGGCTATCTCTGGTATGTCGACAAAGACGAGATTCTCGAAGTGTCCGAATTAAATTTGGTATAAACGGAGTAAATTTCGTAAATTTGTCCGAATGTACATTAATTGAACCCTTTCGTGTATGGAAGCGAACGAAAATACCATTAAACTGTATTACAATACCGAGGTCGAGAAGCTGAAGATGCCGGAGTACGGCCGGAACGTCCTCAAGATGGTCGAGCAGATGAAGGCGGAAGAAGACCGCGGGAAGCGGAGCCGCCAGGCGGCCGCGATCGTCAAGGTGATGGAACTCCTCAATCCGCAGGTGCACCAGCAGGAGAACTTCGAGCAGAAGCTCTGGGACCACCTGTATCTGATCGCCGGCCTCGACCTGGACATCGATTCCCCTTACCCCGCACCGGAGCCGGAGGTCATCGCCTCCCGGCCCGAAATCATTCCGCTCAAGAACCGCCCGCTCAAGGCCCGCCACTATGGCCGCAACATCGAGTCGATCATCGACCTGATCGCCACTGAGCCCGAGGGCGAGGTGAAGACCGCCATGATCCGTTCCCTCGCCATCTATATGCGTCAGCAGTACCTGATCTGGAACAAAGACAGCGTCTCCGACGAGACCATCTTCAAGGATATCGAACGGCTTTCCGAAGGCCGGGTCAAGGTTCCGGAAGGGCTTGAACTGACCAAGATCCAGATGGACGGCCGGCTCACCCGTCCTTCCCTCAACCTCAACATGGGCGGAAACCGCAGAAGCCGCGGCCGCCGCAACGGCAAGAAGAAGTAATGAAACTGAAGTTCTGGAAAGACATCGATGAGGAGAAGAAAGACCGGATTGTTTTCATATCCGGTCTTGTCGTCGCCGTATTCGTGGCGCTTGTCCTCATCGCTTCACTCTCTTATATCTTTACCTGGAAGGCTGACGGAAGCCTGCTGAACGATGCCGGGATGATGGCCCGGGGCGTCGATGTGCAGAATGCCGGCGGCAAGATCGGATTCCGTCTCGCACACGGGACCGTCGGCCGCAGTTTCGGCTTCGCCAGCTTCGTCCTGATCGGCTACCTGGGCACCCTCGCGGCCTTCATGGTCATCAGGAAACGGTTCAAGGCATCCCTGCGGAGGCTTGTCGCCGTCGTCTCCGGGACGTGGCTGCTGTCGATGCTGCTCGCCTATATCGGCGTGCTCTCCCGCGTGGAGGCACTTTTCTTCGGCTGCGGCCTCGGAGGCGGCGTAGGGCTTGCTTCCGTACGGTGGCTGCTCAATCTTATCGGCATCATCCCGACGGGCATCCTGCTCGTCGTTCTCATCGGGATCTGGCTCTTCCTTGTGAGCCGCCGTTTCTCCGACTGGGTCATGTCGCTCGGCAAGGAGGATGAGAATCCGGAAGTCGATATGGACGGCGTCGAAGAAGCCGCCCAGGAGGTGGATGAATATGATGATCCCGGTCAGGGATGGGAAGACATCGTCGTCGAGGATGAAGTGGAGGATGAACCCGAGCCTGAGGTAATCGTGCCTCCCGCTCCGGCTCCCGCACCGAAGCCTGCTCCGAGACCTGCGCCCGTGGCAGCACCTGTCGCCCCTGCGCCGGGCGTGGAGATCATCACGGACGATACCCTTGACCAGACCGTCAAGAAAGACCTTCCCCGGATCAACAACCGCGACGAACTGCCCGGTTACAAATTCCCCTCGCTGAGCCTGCTGGAAGATTATGATACATCCCGCCGGGAAGTCTCGAAGGATGAGATCGAACGCAACAACAACAAGATCCGCGCGACGCTCGCCAATTACAAGATCCAGGTCGATGACGTCCAGGCAATCGTCGGCCCGACGGTGACGCTCTACAAAGTATTCCCGTCCGCCGGCGTCAAGATTTCTTCAATCCGGAGCCTGCAGGAAGATATCGCCATTTCGATGAATGCCCGGGGTGTACGTGTCGTTACGCTGTCGGATTCCGTCGGCATCGAGGTCGCTAACGATACACCCTCGGTCGTCCCGCTCAAGAAGATGCTCAACGACCCTTCCTACCGCGAAAGCAAGGCCGAGCTGCCGGTCGCCATCGGCTACACGATTACCCAGAAGGTCAAGGTGTTTGACCTCGCCGATGCTCCGCACCTGCTGATTGCCGGTGCGACCAAGCAGGGCAAGTCCGTGGGCCTCAATGTAATCGTGTCGTCGCTGCTCTATTCGAAGCATCCTTCGGAGCTGAAGTTTATCTTCATCGACCCCAAGATGGTCGAGTTCTCCTCTTACGCCAAGATGATCCACCATTATCTGGCGGTGCTCCCGACGTCGTCCGACGCCGCGGACGAGATGGATCATGCCATCATCAAGAATGCAAAGGACGCCGCGGCCGTGCTGCAGTCGCTCTGCATCGAGATGGATGAGCGCTATGAGCTCCTGAGCAAGGCCTACGTCAACAACATCAAGCTCTACAACAACAAATACCGCGACCGCCACCTGCTGCCCACGGACGGGCACCACTTTATGCCCTATCTCGTGGTCGTAGTCGATGAATACGCCGACCTGACGATGTCCGTCGGCGCCGGTCCCGAAGCCAAGGCGCTTGCCCGCGGTATCACCCAGTCGATCATCCGCCTGGCCCAGAAGGGCCGTGCGGCCGGTATCCACGTCATTCTGGCAACCCAGCGGCCGACCGTAGATGTGGTGACAGGCCTTATCAAGGCGAATTTCCCGATGCGGATCGCCTTCCGTGTAACATCCCGGACCGACTCGCAGACCATCCTCGACACCAACGGTGCCGAGAAACTCATCGGAAAGGGTGACATGCTCCTATACACCGGTATCGACATGGAACGTATCCAGTGCGCCCTTATCGGCAACGACGAGATCGTGTCGGTAACGGATGCTATCTGGGAACAGCAGGGTTACAGGAAGAGCTACAATACTCCTTACTACCTGCCGGAGCCGCCGTCCGACAGCGGAGACGCCCCGGGCGAGATCGACATGAAGAATATCGACGACCGTTTCGAGGAGGCCGCACGCCTGATCGTGACGAGCCAGCGCGGCTCGACTTCCGACATTCAGCGCCGGCTTGGCATGGGTTATGCACGTGCAGGAAAGGTGATGGACCAGCTGGAGGCCGCCGGCATCGTCGGCCCGCAGATGGGATCCAAGCCGAGAGAGGTGCTCGTGAAGGATTTCAACGAACTGGATGAAATCCTCTCGCACTTCCTCAACCAGTAAACGCCCTGCTTTATGAGAAGATTTTTATCGGGAATCCTGCTTTTTGCCGCGACGGTTCTTCCGGCTGCGGCCCAGAACATTCCGCTGCTCGACAAGGTGCCCGGCCACCGGGTGACCTTTGAATATGTCTACGGGTATACGTCCGGCGGCAAGGTGTACGACAACGTGGCCTCTGGGACGATGACCGTCCAGGGGAACGCCTATATCCTGAAGGGTGAGGGGCTGGAGGTGTATTCCGACGGCACGCTCAGATGGACCCTGGACCGTTCGGCAAAGGAAGCCATCCTCGAGAGCGTCGATGCGGCGGATGTCGTTTCCAATCCCGCCCTGATCGTCTCGGGCTACAAAGAATTCGGGAAATCCCTGAAGGTGAACGGCTCGGGTTCTGACAGCCTGGATATCTCGCTGACGCTGGAAGACGGCACGGTATCGCGCTTCCGCCTGAAGAAAATCCGTTTTGCCGCGGAAGGGCCCGAGGCTGATTTCAAGTTTTCCAGGTCGTCCCTGGGCGGTGACTGGGTAATTACTGATCTTCGGTAGGGGAGAGCCTGCCGGGACGGATGAAGAGACCTTCCTTCGGGAAGGTTTTTTTGTCGGCTTCCGCGGGGAAGAGCGTCAGCTGCGCCCCGTCCGGGGTGACGTGCAGGACGAATTCGCCCTCGCCGTCCTCCAGCCCCGGCGACTCTTTCACCTTGAAGTGCGGGGTGTCGGCTTGCCCAGGAATCTCTTTCCCTTCCAGCGAAATGAAGTCGAACGCTTCCACCAGATCCTCCGGATCCGTCAGGTCGAAGATCAGCGAAGAAGCCTCCGAGACCTCGAGGATCCGGGCCTTTCCGCTGAATGCGTACGGCACGCCGGGCTCCAGGACGAAGGTGTCACCCGCCTTCACGGGAATCTCGTTCAGCAGCGTTTCCAGCCTTCCTTCCTGCGCGGCGGCATACAGCTCCCCGGCGGTGACTTTCTGCCGGAACCCGAGGCGGATGCAAGCGCCGGGCTCCGCCGAAAGGACCTTCCAGAGGGCGGTGCGGCCGAGCGCGTCATAGCGCTCTTCCGCGACGGTGTCGTCCGGGTGGACGAAGACCGGCGTCGCCCCCTCGAAATCGATTAGCTTCACCGAGACCGGGAACTGAAGGCCGTAATACTCGAACGTGTCGTCTCCGACCATCTTCTCGAGATAGGTCTGCATCAGCTCGCTGATCGTATTGCCGGAGAGCCATCCGGAGAGGACCTCGGAGTCAATGAATCCGAGGTCGGCGAGCAGCCATTTTTCCTTTCCCCAGGGACGTTCGGTGTCGACGGGCATGAATTGCAGCGGGTAAAGCGTATTCTCCATAGGAACTATTTTTTCAGGTTGAATCCGGGCGAAGCCCATTGTTTCATCTCGTCACCGTCACCGGCATAGATCAGGTATCCCTCGAGGTCCTTCCGGGCGAGAAGCAGCGCGCGAGCCTTTTCGAAGCCAAGCACCATCGCCCAGGTCGCGATGGCATCCGCATCTGCGGCCGATGCCGTGACGATGGTCGCGCTGAGCAGGCTGTCCCGGGCCGGATAACCTGTACGCGGATCGAGTGTGTGGCCGTATTTCTGCCCGTCCTTGACGTAGAATTTGCGGTAATTGCCGGAGGTGACGACCCCTTGCGCACCGCCGGAGGACTGCCAGATGCCGTCCAGATCCTTTCCCGGGGAATTGTTGCCGTCTACGGGACGGTCGACGCCGATGCTCCAGGGACTCCCGGCCGGGTTGACGCCCTCGCAGAAGATTTCGCCGATATCGACCAGCATGTCCCGGATGCCGAGCGAATGCAGGTACGCGGCTACGAGGTCGCAGGTATATCCTTGCGCGACGGCGTTGTAATTGAGCCGCGGAAGGGCTTCGCCGGCGGTGATGACATCCTGCGGACGCAGACTCCCGTCCGCTTGCAGGACATCCCGCAGGGAAGGTACGAGCCGTTTCATCCCCGAGACGGAGAGCGCGCTGTCGACCCGGCTCTGCGGCGGCAGGGAATCGGCCGTGAAGCCGAAGCCCCAGATGTCGAAAACCGGCCCTGCGGCTACGTCCAGCGCTCCGTCGGAGGCTTCGAAATACCCTCTGGAGAAGTCGTAGATATCCAGAAACAGGTCGTTCGGAACGACGGTCTCGCCGCGGTTGAACCGCGAGAGCATCGAGCCTTTGTTGTAGCCTGAGAGGGTCGTGTCGACCCGCTGGAGGATGCTGTCGATGGCGGCATGGATCTCTTCCGTCGGCAAACTGACGCCTGCGCGGCTGAATTTGACGGTATAGGTGCCGCCCTGGGCGTAGCCCTGGACTGCGACGTACCCATGCGGATCCGTGCACGAAAACAGGACGGCTGTGAGAAGTATGAGGATCGATCTTTTCATCGTCTTCCGCGGTAAAACATACAAAATTAGCAAAATTCAAGGAAAATACCGATATTTGTACGATTATACCTTTGAGAGAATGAGAAGAAACCCCATACTGTGCATCCTCGCCGCGGTCGTCATGGCCGCCATGCTGGCTCCCGGATGCAAGAAGAAGAAAGAAGATGAAGTCCTCCCCAGCCTGGACGGGAACCTTTATTTCCAGGTCAAACCCTATCTCCGGGCCGGAGATGTGGTCACCCTGACACCGCAGGGCATTGAACATCCGGAAGGGAAGGGTATCGGCTACTGGTGGATGGTCGGCTCCGTCGATGCTGCCCGTGACACCGTCAAGTTCGAGGACGAAGATAAATCTCCCGTCAGGATATTCACCGTCCCCGATGACGAGACAGGCCTGTTTACGATACAGTGCGGCGCATTTGCTTCGGGGTATTACGGTACCACCGTCAACCGCTCCTTCTATATCGTCGATCCCCATCTTGGCGGACTGATCACCGGGACCGGGATCGAGCCGGGGGACCCTCATTTCACGGCCGCCGCGGAGCGTCCGGGAGAGGGCGACTATTATAGCGTAGAGGCCGGAGGCCTAACCTGGATGCGCAATAACCTCGCTTCCACGGCCTGCGGCGCCCCGCTCTATGACTGCGAAGTAATGTCTTATCCGCTCGGCCGGTATTATACCTGGGAGGAAGCGGAACATGCCTGTCCCGATGGCTGGCGCCTTCCGACGGATGATGAATGGGCTGCCCTGGGCACGGACGCCGGCGCGCTGATGGCGGATGCCTACATGGCCGGCAGCAAGATGTGGGAATACTGGCCGCAGGTCAAGATTACCAATTCTACCAAACTCTCCGTGATCCCCGCAGGCTATGCCATTCTGGGAGACTACCATCAGTTCAGCGGACTGGAGGAATATGCCGCCTTCTGGACGGCGACGGCCGATCCTGCGGACGATACGATGGCCCTCTGCCGCTATATCAATGTCAATGAAGCCGAAGTCTATGTCGATTCACGGCACAAGACCTCCTTCGGTGCTTCCGTCCGTTGCGTGAAATGACAGAGCGCCTCGACAAATTCCTCTGGGCGATCCGTGTCTTCAAAACGCGGACCGATGCCACGGATGCCTGCAAGGGCGGCAAGGTCAAGGTGGGCGGCGTCAATGCCAAGCCCTCCAAGGAAGTCAAGCCCGGCGAAGTAATCCAGGTCCACAAAGGGTCTGTATTCTATACTTATAAGGTATTGAAACTTCTCCACAACCGCGTGGGCGCTTCCCTTGTCCCGGATTATGTGGAGAACCTCACGCCCGAGGAGGAACTCGCCAAGCTCAACGCCCCCGTGGAAACGTTCTTCGTCAAGCGTGACAGAGGCGCCGGCCGTCCTACCAAGAAGGACCGCCGCGAAATGGAGCATCTCTGGGATTCCCTGGATTTTGACTAGGGATTCTCTCTTTAGGATTCTTTCGTATCTTCCGGCTTCGGGGGCTCCGGTTCGTCCCCGCGGGAATCTTTGTACTTGAAGCGGCGGATCTTGCCGGTAGCGGTCTTCTCGAACGGCTCCTTGACGGCATCCACTTCGTTGATCTTGGAGTTCTTGCCGACCTTCGAATTGATGAAATCCATCACGGCCTTCTTCCTTGCGGCCAGGTTCTCGAAGAATTTGTCTTCGTATTCCTGGTCCCAGTTGAGGAACTTTTCGTCAAATTTGACGAGCGCGACGAGTTTGCCGTCCCGCTCCATGACGAGCGATTCGTTGACGCCCTCCATGTCACTCAGCACCATCTCGATCTCTTCGGGATAGATGTTTTCGCCGGAAGGCCCGACGATGGTGTTCTTGAGGCGGCCCTTGATGAAGTAATAGCCGTCTTCGTCGACGGTCGCCACGTCGCCGGTCCGGAACCAGCCCTGGTCGTCGATGACCTGCATCGTCCGCTCGGGGTCTTTATAGTATCCGAGCATGACGTTGTCGCCGCGGCAGACGATTTCGCCTTCGCCGGTCTCGGGATCGACGTTCTCGAGCTTGACTTCCATCTGGAAGGAGGCGATGCCGATGGATCCGACCTTGGTCCGGCCGACCATGGCGTTGGAGACGAGCGGGGCGCATTCCGTGAGGCCGTATCCGATGGCGTAGGGGAATTTGCACTTCAGGAGGAATTCCTCCACGACCGGATCGAGCTTGCCGCCGCCCACGCCGAAGAAATGCAACTTGCCGCCGAAGGTCTTGTAAAGCCTTCCGCCGACGAGCGAGTAGAACAAGTGCGGCATCTTGGCCTGCATCCAGGTCAGCACCTTGGAACGTTTGACGGTCGGAAGGATGCTGGATTTGTACACCTTTTCGATAATCAGCGGCACCGAGCACATCACCGTCGGACGGATCTTCTTCATCACGCTGATGAGAATGCTCGGGGTAGGGGGCTTCTGGATATAATAGACGCAGGCGCCGACGAAGATCGGGTACAGGCAGCCGATGCCCATCTCATAGGCGTGGGCCATCGGCAGGATGCTGAGGAAGCGGTCTTTCTTGTCACAGGGCTCCGCCTTGAGCGATTCGATGATGTTGTGGCAGAGATTCCGGTGGCTGAGCATGACGCCCTTTGCGTTGCCGGTCGTGCCGGAAGTATAGATGATGGTGGCGAGGTCGTCCGGTGCCGGGTCCTTAACGACGCCGTCGCACTGGAATGCATCGCGGTCTTTCTTGATGAACTCGAAGGTCTCGATGTCGATGACGAGGGTCAGTTTCTCCCGTATCTCGTCGCTGAGTTTGGACATGCAGCGCTGCGAGATGAAGATGACCTTGCTCTCGGAGTGGGTCAGGATGTTGGTGACTTCGTTTTCGCTGCTGTCGGGCAGGATCGGGATGGCGACGCGTCCGAAAGCCGTCGCGGCGAAGAACGCCACGGTCCAGTTCGGCATGTTCTGCGACAGGATGGCCATCTTGTCGCCTGCGCTGATGCCGAAGCGGAGCAGACGCTGTGAGAGCCGGTCGCATTTGAGTTTGAACTCGCCATAGGTGTCGGCCTGCCCGCCGTCGCTGTACTGGGACATCTTGCGCCCTTCGTACTTCTTGGTGGCATAGTGGTACAGCCAGTTCAGGTTGGTACAGTTGACCTCCCTGGACGCCTGCCTCATTTTGTATGGCCTTTTCTTGCTCATTTCAGTGGGTGATATAGTTTTCGTTGTGTTTGCCTTTGAGGCCGAGGGATTCGTAGTAGGCCTGAAGGCGTTCGAGATCGGCCCGGGCATCGTCGGTCAGTTCGAATTTCTCGCCGCAGCTGATCCGCTTGGTGCCCCAGTCGAAGTAGCCGGCGTAAACGGCGGCACCGGTCTCTTTGGCGATGAGGTGGAAGCCGGATTTCCAGCGCTTGACGGGCTTGCGCGTCCCTTCCGGTGCGATGGCGACCTGGAAAACTTCCTCTTCGTTCATGATGGAAATCATGCTCTTGACCATCGTGGAAGCGTTCTTGCGGTCGACGGGGACGCAACCCGCCGCGCGGAGAATCGGTCCGAGGGGCCAGAAGAAGAATTCCTTCTTGATCATGGTGTGGGCGACTTTGCCGTAGCCGGAATAATAGAAATAGGAAATGACGAAATCCCACACGCTCGTGTGCGGGACGCCCAGGACGATGGCCTTGGGCTCCGGCATCGAGTCGCCGACGGCCGTCCAGCCCATCAGTTTAAGCATCCTGCGGCAGAATTTCGCCCATCCTTTGCTATAGGTAGTTTTGTATTGGCTCATATGTTGACGTCTTCTAGTTCTTCTTCGGTGCGGAGATTTTCACGGATGAATGTCTGGCGCTCGATCGTGTTGTCTCCCATGTAGAATTCCATAATTTCCTGAATCGATTCTTCGTCGGAGAGCTTGACGAGGTCAAGCCGCATCTTTTCGCCGATGAAGTCGACGAATTCGTTGGACGAGATCTCGCCGAGGCCTTTGAACCGCGTGATTTCGACGCCGGTCTTGAGTTTCCCGACCGCCTTTTCCTTCTCGTCGATGGAGTAGCAGTAGCAGGTTTCTTTCTTGTTGCGTACGCGGAAGAGGGGCGTCTGGAGGATGTGCACGTGTCCGCGGCGGATGAGGTCGGGGTAGTACTTCATGAAGAAGGTCAGAACCAGCATCCGGATGTGCATGCCGTCGTCATCGGCATCGGTGGCGACGATGATGTTGTTGTAACGGAGGTTTTCGAGATCGTCCTCCACGCCGAGCGCGCTGATGAGGAGGTTCAGTTCTTCGTTCTCCGCAACTTTCTTGCGGCTCTCCTTGAAGCAGTTGATGGGCTTGCCACGGAGGGAGAAGACGGCCTGGTACTCGGCGTTGCGCACT
>JAEEGL010926995.1_pt1 | contig 10098 bp, 7 predicted proteins | sample 9134231 | NCBI WGS metagenome assembly JAEEGL01 (sample SAMN16246548, study PRJNA631951) | gut metagenome | biome: gut microbiome; feature: rumen; material: fiber-attached | host: Bos | place: Iran: Karaj | collected 2018-10 | reverse complement strand
TTTTCGCCGATGACCGTCGCTACATGTCCGGGGCAGAGAAAGCCGTCAATTGAAAAATCGTCGGTTTCTATAAGTGCTCTCATCGCTGGCTCCACCGACTTGAGCATCGAAAGCAGGCTGAAGTTTTTAATACCGCGCTCCTTTGCGGCAACAACTGCAGCTGCCGTTCCCGGCGCAGTGGTCTCAAAGCCGATGCCGAGAAACACTACCTGTTTAGCCGGTTCGGCCTCTGCAATATCCAGAGCATCCATCGGTGAATATACGACGCGGACATCCGCCCCCATCGCGCGCCGCCGAAGCAGGCTGTCGCCCTTTCGGCTGCCGGGAACACGCAGCATATCACCATAGCCTGTGAGTATCAGCTCCGGCTTCATTGCCAGTTCCAGCACGGCATCGATGTCTTCCTGAACGGTAACGCAGACCGGGCAACCCGGTCCGGATATAAGATGGATATGCTTCGGCAAAAGATTGCGGATCCCCGATTTTGCGATAGACATAGTGTGCGTTCCGCAGACTTCCATTAAACGGGTCTCGCCTATCGGAAGTGCGGCTATGGCATCAAGCAGCTCATGGCTGCGATCACCCGAGAGCATTCTGGAGTTCCTCCCAGGTCTCAAGATCCTCCTCAGCCTGATCCTCAGGCAGGCGCTCTATGGCAAAGCCCGCATGGACCATAACATAATCTCCGACTTTCGGGTCAGGTATGAAGTCAACACGAATCGGCCGGCGCATGCCAAGGGCTTCTCCGACCGCATCTTTTCCAGTTATTTCAATAAGTTTCAACGGCACTGCCAGACACATGATCCTGTATCCAATCAGTTGATTTTATATATGAGTATATTATATACCTCAGCGCGTTTTTCGCAATATATAAGGCCTGTGAAACTATAATTTTTTTAATTAAATACCTGACTTAAACGATACTTTTTAAATATGATATATGTCAGCATCCAGCTGATGAAATCGCATCCGCTATCATCAGCTGACCCAGCGACAGTCCCTCATCGTTGCATGATACGCGGCGGTGGCAGTATACTTCGAAACCATTTCCCCTGAGGCGCTCAGGCAGACGCTTCATAACATACATATTCTGAAAGCAGCCGCCGGAGAGCACTATTTTCCTGATACCGGTTTCAGATGCGACAACATCAGCTGTCTGCACCGCCATTTCGATCAATGTATTCATAAACATGGCTGCAAGCACCGGAGCACGAACTCCCTCATCACGCTTCTTCACCAATTCACGGATCATCGGTCTCCAGTCAAACCGATGCAGAATGTGATCATCCTCACGCTCTTCAGTAAACGCCAACATAAAAGTTCCGGTGCATAATTCATTCCCATCTTTTGATAAAGATGAGCACCCGTCTTCAATATCTTTTTCCGCCGCTGCCTCCAGAAGCACGGCTGCCTGTCCTTCATAACTGCAGATATCACAGATGCCAAGTATCGCAGCTACTCCGTCAAACAGCCTTCCCATGCCTGAAGAAAGCGGGCAGTTAATGCCTGCCTTTTTCTGCATAGCCAGCATATCACTGCTACGGATATATGAAGTGTCGCTTCCGGCGTCAGAAAGCAGGCTGAAAGCCACACGTGCCGGTTCTTTCACTGCACGGTCGCCGCCTATCAGCTGGACAGGTCTTATGCTTCCAAAGCGCGTAAAACCTGAATATCCGCCGACAAGGCACTCTGCTCCCCAGATAGTATTATCCGTACCAAGGCCGGTGCCGTCCCAGATGAGGCCGATACACGGCTCTTTCAGCCCATTATCCGCCATGCACGCCGCCATATGCGCATGGTGATGCTGCACCTGAAGAAGACGGCTTTTCTCTTTCTCCGTTCTTCCGGAGGCGTAGGATGTGGACAAATAATCCGGATGCATATCACATACCAGAAGCTTAGGATGGATATCGAACAGGCGCTCAAAATACCGGATCTGGTTTTCGTAGTGTTCAAGAGTCTCCAGATTTTTAAGGTCACCGATATGCTGGCTGAGGAAAGCATGTTCCCCCTTCCCCAGACAGAAACTGGCCTTCTGTTCGGCTCCGCATGCCAGAATCTGACATGACAGCTCCGGCACTGTAACCGGCTGAGGCACATAGCCTCGGGACCGCCTTGCAAAGTACTCGTTTCCATTCAATACCCAGCAGAGTGAGTCGTCACACCTGGTCTGAATGAATCTGTTATGAAGCAGGAATCCGTCAGCGATCCCTTGCAGATCTCTGACAGCTGTCTCATTGTCTTTTATTATCGGCGTATCCGAAAGATTTGCGCTCGTCATCACAAGCATATCGAAGCAGTTCTCAAACAGCAGAACATGCAGCGGAGTATAAGGCAGCATAACTCCCAGAAAACCGTTTTCGCTGAGATGATCAAGCTTTGAAAGCATCTCCGGCCTTTTTTCCAAAAGTACTATTGGCTTGCGGGCGCCGTTGAGTATATTTGCCTCCTCGTCTGACACCCGGCAGAACCGGTCTGCCGCTTCCAGATTGCGGCACATGACCGCGAATGGCTTCTCGTCACGCTGTTTGCGGCGGCGAAGTTCCCGGGTTATGGCAGGATCGTCGCTACGACAGGCCAGATGGAAGCCCCCAAGGCCTTTAACGGCAATTATCTTTCCTTCTATCAGCGCCTGCTGAGCAAGCTCTATAGGGTCTCCCGGAATCTGAATCCCATCAGCATCCAGCCAGCTCAGTGCAGGACCGCATACAGGGCAGCAGTCCGGCTGGGCATGATAGCGGCGGTTTTCAATATCGTGGTATTCCCTGTTACAGTCCGGGCACATCGGAAAACGCTTCATCGAAGTCTTAGGTCGATCATAGGGAACATCTTCAATGATCGTAAGTCTCGGACCGCAGTTGGTACAGTTTATAAAAGGATAACGATAACGCCGGTCTGAAGGATCAAGCAGTTCATGAAGGCAATCCGGACATATGGCAATATCCGGTGAGATGAGCGTATCGCGCTCGGCCTGACGCTCGCTGCCGATGATAGTAAAGTCAGTAAAACCGCGATATCCTATCAGCTGCCATGAGATATTCTCGATCACGGCAAGCGGAGGAGCTTCCAGGGGAAGTTCCTCAAGAAAGCGGCGTAGTGCCTCCTTCTCTCCCTCCAGTTCAACGGTAACACCCGACGAGGTATTGCGGATCGAACCTTTCAGACCGTGCTTTCGCACCAAGCGGTGCATAAAAGGCCGAAACCCCACCCCCTGAACTATCCCTTTGATCTTTACTTCGATCGTCTGCATCTGAGCACCCTTAGATCAGTTTATTCTTTTGAATTATAGCACAATGCGCCTGCTTCTTCTACCGCTATCAGCTGTGACATGAACGCTGACAATAAAAAGAGCACACCGCTTACGATGTGCTCTTTTTATTGTTTTTTTCAGAAACTGCTTCTGCCGCTGGCTGTGGTATCGTCTGCAGGCAGAGGGCACGGGGTGTCCCAGTGCTCGGCGATCCTGCCGTCTTCTATGCGGTAGATATCGACTACCTTGGCATGGCTTCCATCTGCAAAGCGGCACTCAAAGAATACTGCGACCTCATTATTTTCATTCTCAAAGACCTTCTTTACATTCATGTAAGGGCCTTTCTTGAAGAACTCTCCGGCAAAGGCTATGAAACCTTCCTTGCCATCAGCAACACCAAAGCTATGCTGCATATAGTCGTCTCGCATATATTCATCAAGTTTTGTGAGATCGTGCGCATTGAAGACCTCGTCGATAAATTTCAGAACCAGTTCTTTATTGGTCATTTTTAGCTCCAGTCTGTTTATAGTTATTTTAATTAATTTCGATCAAAGTCTCTCGCTGCCGTAGACATCGAGGAAATACTTATATGTGTCGACTGTTAATTCGCCGCACGCAGCCTCATCGCAGGCAATAATAGCGTCGTTATGCAGCTGAAGGGCACTGCAGGTCCATTTCTGACTGACTCCACCTTCAACAGTGGCGGCAAGCGCACGGGCTTTATTATGGCCGCTGATAAGCACAAGGACCTGCTTGGAATCCGTTACCGTTCCGATGCCGACAGAAAGGGCTCTGGTGGGAACCTTTGAAGGATCGTTATCGAAGAATCTGGAATTGACTATGATGGTATCGCTCGTGAGATCACGGACGCCTGTTCTTGAGGAAAGAGAGGTATATGGCTCGTTGAAGGCAAGATGTCCGTCAACTCCGATACCGCCCATGAAAAGATCGATTCCTCCGTAGGATGCTATCTTTTCCTCATAGGCAGCGCACTCTGCTTCAGGATCTTCAGCCATACCGTTAAGGATATTTATATTCTCCCTGGGGATATCGATATGATCAAAGAGGTTATCGTGCATAAAGTACCAGTAACTCTGGTCATGTTCATGAGGAAGGCCGACATACTCATCCATGTTGAAAGTCACAACATTTTTGAATGTGACCTTTCCGGCTTTGTTTGCTGCGACAAGCCTTCTGTAGACACCGATCGGCGAGGAGCCTGTCGGAAGTCCGAGAACAAACGGTCTGTTCTCTTTATGGGCGTTGATAGCCTCAATAATGTGGTTTGCCGCCCATTCGCACATTTTGTCATAGTTTTCCTGGATTATAACTTTCATCTATGTGTCCCCTTTCCTCATTTAAAAAATAAATTACTTTAGATTATACTCCGCAGCAATATAAAAAAAAAGAATTTTTTATACTTAGCCGTTCTTTCCGAAACAAAATTCTTGATCTGAAACTGCCCCTTGAAACGATCTATTGAGTATTGCTGCATCAGATCAATCTAAGAGTGATAAACTTGTTATACTGTGTTTCTAATTGTTTTACCTGTAGTCCAGTTGGGAAATTGCCTACCGTATCAAACATCCCGATTATTATATATTGCATCTTAACATGTTGCTATCCGCAACATATTAAGATGTTTATAAATCTCTATTGCGTATATTTTTCTTTTGAAGTATCCTAACAGAAACAAGAAATTTTTCAACTTCAGAAGAGGAAACATGCAAATGAAAAAACTATCTAGAATGCTGCTCGCGCAAACAGTTTCCGAACGCAGAAAGACTCTTAAAATGTCACAACAGCAGCTTTCAGTATCCTCAGGCATCAATCGATCCCTTATATCCCGGCTTGAAAGAGGGACCTACACTCCTTCAGCAGATCAGCTGATTGCCCTCTCCTGTATACTCTCATTCAACATGAACGATCTTTTCATATCAGACGAGCCAGAAGGCGATACAGATATCATGTCATTAAACATTGCTGTTGCCGGCGCAGGATATGTAGGGTTGTCGCTGGCTGTATTGCTTGCACAGCATAATGATGTCGCTGTTATCTGTACCAAGCCCGATAAGGCTGCACTAATAAATTCATTCCATTCCCCAATAAGAGATGATTATATTGAAAAGTACCTTTCCGATTTAAAGCTTGGAAAAATCAAGCTCAATCTAACTGCCACCACTGACGGGATCTCCAAATACGCATATGCTGATATCGTGATAATTGCTGTTCCTACAAATTACGACCCAAAAACCAACTTTTTTGACTGTTCTGCCGTTGAGTCAGTGCTGCAATCAATTAAAGACGTCAGCCGGAACAAAGAGCAGATAATTATTATTAAATCTACTGTACCGGTGGGCTATACGGAACATGTTCGAAAAAAATTCAGTATGGATAATATACTTTTCAGCCCAGAATTTCTCAGAGAGTCAAAAGCACTTTATGATAACCTATATCCTTCCCGCATCATAGTAGGATGTGATAAGAATACAGAAACTTCGGCTCGTAAGTTTTCAAACCTCTTACAGCAGGCTGCAATAAAGAAACCTGTGGAGACTCTTTTCATGGGATTCTCTGAGGCTGAAGCTGTAAAGCTTTTTGCTAACACTTATCTTGCGCTTCGCATATCATACTTCAATGAACTTGATACTTATGCTGAGCTTAAAAGCTTAAATACCGCTGATATAATTAAAGGTGTTTGTCTTGATCCTCGTATTGGCGATTTCTACAACAATCCTTCTTTCGGTTATGGCGGATACTGCCTGCCAAAGGATACAAAGCAGCTTCTTGCGAACTATAAGGATGTGCCGGAAAACCTGATAGACGCGATAGTCAATAGCAACCGCACCAGGAAAGACTTCATCGCAGATCGCGTAATGGAAATTGCCGGTACCTACGGTAACAGTGAAATGTTTTCATCTGAAAAGGAAGCTGAGCAGAAAGGTGTTACTATTGGTGTATATCGCCTTACCATGAAGGCCTATTCAGATAACTTCCGTCAGAGTTCAGTACAGGGAATTATGAAGCGAATCAAAGCCAAAGGCGCCAAGGTCATTATATTTGAGCCTGCCCTTGAAAACGGCACCACTTTTTTTGGCAGTCTGGTAGTGAATGACCTAAATAAGTTCAAGAAGGCAAGCGGGTGTATAATTGCAAACAGATATGACAGTTGCCTTGACGACGTTCAACATAAAGTGTACACCCGCGATCTTTTTCGGAGGGACTGAAATGAAGAAAACAGCTATAGAACTCAACGGCAAAACAATACTTGTCACGGGCTCACCCGGTTTTATCGGCGCATTTCTTGTGATCCGGCTCCTGAAAGAAATGACGTGCGGAATCATTATCAGTCTGGATAACATGAATGATTATTACGAAGTAAGTCTGAAAGAATGGCGTTTGCATCAAATTGAAAAACAAGCCGCGACAACCCCCGTCAGACATGTTTTCATCAAAGGCAATATTGCTGATAAAGTGTTTATTGAAAGGGTTTTTACAGAATACCGGCCTAATGTGGTAGTGAATCTGGCTGCACAGGCAGGTGTGCGTTACAGCATCGATCATCCGGATGTTTATATTGAAAGCAATATCTTAGGCTTTTACAATATACTTGAAGCCTGCCGACACTGGCCTGCTGATCATTTGGTCTATGCCTCCAGCAGCAGTGTCTATGGTGGAAATAACAAAGTCCCTTTCTCCACCGAGGACCGAGCTGACACTCCTGTTTCCCTTTATGCCGCGACCAAGAAGAGCGACGAACTGCTTGCCTACAGCTATTGCAAACTATATGGCATTCCTGCGACCGGTTTGCGATTCTTCACTGTGTACGGTCCGGCCGGACGTCCAGACATGTTTTACTACTCAGCTGCTAAAAAGCTGGTTTCCGGCAAAACTATTCAATTATTCAATTATGGCAACTGTCTGCGTGATTTTACATATATAGACGACATCATAGAAGGTATCATACGGGTGATGAGAGGAGCGCCAGAAACCCACACCGGCGAAGACGGGCTGGCAGCCCCTCCTTATGCTGTATACAATATTGGTGGTGGCCATCCGGAAAACCTGTTAGATTTCGTTCAAACTCTTTATGAAGAACTCGTCAGAGCAAAAGTACTTCCCGACAGTTTTGACCTCGAGAACCATATTGAACTGACGGGAATGCAACCCGGTGATATGCCTGTGACATATGCAGACAGTAATGCTCTGGAGCGCGAATATGCTTTTACTCCTTCCATTGATATCCGCCAGGGACTTCGCGCTTTTGCCGAATGGTACAAGGACTATTATGAGATCTGATATGCGCAACATCATCAGCTATTTCAAGGTTTTATCGTCTGAAAAAAGCAATTGTTTTGTTAGCAGGAAACCTATCTGCCTTTTCGTCTTCGCAAGGCATGTTTCCATAGTCGATTATTATCCAGCGGATGAAGTGATCTATCCGTTTTTTACAGAGCGATTGCTAAACATATAGCGATTACTAAACATATTAATATTGATAAACTAAGTATATAATTATATAATTATTCAATACTATCCACATCAGGTACAAGTATAGTTTTTGAAATCTGGTCTCCTGCTTTTGGAGATTAGGTAATCAATTAACAGAATGCGAATAAAAGCAGGAATATAAGCGCATGATCTGAAACGGAAGTGATGAAGCTTGGAAGAGAAGAACTGCAGAGAATGGAAATTGATACGCATTGGCAATGCCAGCGGATCAATTGCTATAGACGGCAGAGAGTATTTACTTAACTCCGAAACGCAGGAGTTCACCTGCGGTACACTTCAGTCTGAAAATTCAGTATCCTTCTGTTCGAAAAAAGGAAAGCTGGGTGATTCTGAAGACAGCTTTCTTTTTTGCTGTGCCAGGATACTGACGAAAAAAGAAAACTTTCAATTATCCGCTGTCTTTACTGTTACTGAAGCCTCTAAACCCAGATCCTGGCAGGATGGTTACGGCATTTTTGCTGCGGATACCATAATGTCAGCCAGCCAATTTGCCCGATATCGTAATTTGCTCTCTGTTGGAAGGCATCGCATGAACAATGCCCAAATTTGTTCCGCCGGTCTTCGGGTTGCAGCCGGTCATACCGATACAACAGCAATGGGTGATGATAGCGGACGATGTCTTGATACCTCGCGTGCCTTTCGCAAGCTTATGCTCCCTGCCTGCCTGCAGGCAGGTGAGAAGCTGCAAATCACACTGCGAAAAAATGATTATGGATTCTATGCAACGATAAGAACTGACACAGCAAATCAAAGCAGTTTTTTCCCCGGCTGCAGTTTTCTTGAGATACAGGAGAAAGGTGCTTTATACGTTGGCTTCGGTGCCGCAGGCAACTTTTGTCTTGAAGTATCACAGATCCATTTTTCTGTTTCACCGGGGCATTCCAGTTATACTCCTTATTTTGCATTACGCAATCGTCCGCCTGAATATCCTTTTTCACGAAGCCTGCGCCTTAAAAAAACTGTGCAGGTTTTATTGGAAACTGCCACCTGCGATTGCAGTGGCATCCCCTGACGGGCAGAGTACGGGCAAAGGTACACGACAGTCGCCTATGGACCTCACTACCGCAATTGCCTCTGGTGCTCACGAAATTCTGCTGATGGATGGAGTATATAACATAAAGCAGCCGATCCTTCTTACAAATACGCTGTATGGAACCGGGCGATACCTCCACGCAGATCACACCGGAGCAGCGATTCTGGACGGCACGTGCATAACAGATGTCGCCCCCTTGGTAATTTTACGCGGTTCAGGCTGGGTGGTGGAGGGAATTGCCTTTGAGCACAGTCCTTCTGCCGGATTGCATATCTGCGGCAATGATAATCTGATCCTTCGCTGTCGCGCTAGCGAAAACGCAGATACCGGCATACTGATCTGTGCATGGCCGGGTTCGCCGCGCCAGCGCTGGCCAAAAAACAACAGCATTGAACAATGTGAGTCTTTCTATAACTGTGACACAGCATCAGGCAATGCGGATGGATTTGGGGCAAAGCTCTCCGTAGGTGAAGGAAACCGCTTTTCTGATTGTCTTGCTCATCACAACATAGACGATGGCTTTGATCTGTACTCCAAGTTGACCCTCGGGCCGATCGGTCCGGTAACACTTGAAAACTGTGCTGCTTTCTATAATGGCAGGTTATCCTCTGACTCAGAGTTGGGAGACGGCTCCGGATTTAAGCTTGGTGGGGAGGGAATCCCAGTACCTCATGAGGTTCATTGCTGTGCTGCATACGGTAATGTCAAATCCGGGTTCTTTCTTAACTCTAATCCGGCTCCTCAGCTGAAGCATCTTATTGCCGGAGGTAACGGAATGGATGGGCATCAGAACTATCGTCTCAATACACGTACCGAAAGTGGAACATATGTCCTTACACTTGACGATCTACAGGAAATATCATCGTCCGATCCGCGCAGTTTATCAGATGCTCCAGATGAGCTTCCTGAACGTGATAACAATGGCAGGCTTTTACTTGAACGGCATTTCACTCAGTACGATAAAAGGCAGGTTTGGTAATTTATATGGCTGCATTGATGTTTTTGGTTCCCCATGTATCCGGCGGAGGGGCTGAAAAGGTAATCGCTTTCCTGGCTTCTGCCTTCGCTGAGGAGCACCAGGTATACCTGGTCAGCACTCTGCCTGAAAATGGCACGGTCAATTATCCATTCTCAGAAAAAGTAAATTATATCAACTTATATAACTGGGCAGACAATGATTCTCAACATATTTCAGTAAAACTGCGTTCTGTTTTTCATCTGATAAAAAAGCTGCACGAACGATTATTTCAGTCATCAGGCAAATCAAATATCGAGTCAGATAAGTTGCGTTTTCAGATTGAAA
>JAEEGL010863350.1_pt1 | contig 10098 bp, 6 predicted proteins | sample 9134231 | NCBI WGS metagenome assembly JAEEGL01 (sample SAMN16246548, study PRJNA631951) | gut metagenome | biome: gut microbiome; feature: rumen; material: fiber-attached | host: Bos | place: Iran: Karaj | collected 2018-10 | reverse complement strand
GCATGCGCGATGCAAGGAAGGTGGAGGATGCGCTGTCCGGTCTCGAAGTCTTCTCGCAGGTGTCGACACAGAACCTCGATCTGGGGACCGGAAAAGCGTCGATCGGCATGCAGACAAAGGAAGGCGTCTTCTATTCCATTCTCAGCGACGCTTGCGGCGCATCGATCCAAAACGACTTTGAACTGATGTCGGCAGTCACGGACTTTGTGCGGGCAAAGCAAGCGTATGACCGTCTGTCCGGCGCGCTCGAAATGGCGACGCAGACCGGCTATGGGATCGTCGAACCGGATCCGCAGCGGATCGAAATCGATGCGCCGGAGGTCTTTCATACCGGAACGAAATACGGCGTGCGCCTGCATGCGAAAGCAAGCGGTCTGCATCTGATTCGCGTCGATCTCGAAAGCGACATTCAGCCGCTGTTCGGAACCGAACAGCAATGCAACGATTTTCTCGAATATCTCGGGCAAACGGATCAGGAAGATCAGGCGTATCTGAAAACCAGTATCTTCGGCCGTTCGCTGCACGATCTGATTCTGGAAAGTCTGCAATCGAAGGGCGGCAGCATGAACGATCAGGTGCGCATGAAGCTGCAAAGCGCGATCCAGAAGATCGCAAACGACGGCTGCAACGGAATGATCTGCATTATGCTCTGAAACCCGCGCAAACTAAACTCGGCATTGCGCCGAGTTTTTTTCGTGGAGGCAGAGATGAGGACCGATCTTGCAAAGGAATCGAAAACACTGTTCCGGCATTTGAACGGGATCGCCGAAGAGACCGTTCGAAAGGACGATATCGAGATTACAAGGATCGACGTGCTGACCGAACAAGCAGCGCAAAAGCTGGATAAACCGGTCGGCAGATATGTAACGATTGCGTCGGATCAGATCTCCTTTATGGATCGCGAGGAACGCAAGCGTCTTTCCGGAGCCCTCTGTGAAGAACTCGTGCAAATGACGCGCAACCCGGAAAACGTGATCGTGATCGGTCTCGGAAACCGGTATATCGCTGCGGACGCGCTCGGCACAAAGACGGCGGAGTATATCTATGTCACACGGCATATTCATATGCATATGAAAGACGTGCTTCCGGCGCATACGCCGGTCGTATCTTCCTTCTGCGCCAATGTGCTCGGAGTGACGGGCATCGAAACGGTGGAGGTCGTCTCGGCGCTTGTAAGCGAACTGAAACCGCAGCTTGTGATCCTGATCGATTCTCTTGCGGCGTCGAGAACCGAGCATCTGGGATGCGTGATTCAATGCAACAATAGCGGGATCGCGCCGGGCGCAGGCGTCGGAAACTTCCGCGGCATGCTGTCCGAATCAACGCTCGGCGTGCCGGTGATCGCCGTCGGCGTTCCGCTGGTGATCGATGCGGAAACGATTCTGCACGAAAGCGGATGCTGCGAACCGTCGTCAACACATCCGTTTGACCTGATCGTGACGCCCAAGGACATCGACGCGATCGTAAAGGACGTGTCGCGCGTGCTGTCGGATGCAATCAACCGCATGCTGTTCGGTGACAACTATTCCGAAATCGAAAGATTACTGAAATAAATACGTGCACTCCGCATAGGTTATAGCGGAGGTGCAGTATGAAACGAATCCACAGAGCACATCACCGTTACGGATCACGCCGCAAAAGCAGCGTGTTTTCCGCTTTCCTTCTGAACTTGTCCTGGATCGCCGTTCTGCCGGTCGCGGCCCTTGCGTTTTTGTCCGTGTGGAACGATGTTCAGCCGCGCGCGGAGGCGACGGAACCGACGGATCAACCGGTCTTTGCGCAGCTTGAGCCGCGCGCGCTCGATGTCAGTTATGAGCATGTTCGTTCTCTGAAAACGCTGCGCGGAGCGGAACCGAAGATTCTGATCTATCACACGCACACAACGGAAGCGTATCTGAAGACGCCGCAGAGCGACTATCGGGAAACGAGTTCGTGGCGCACCGACGATGCGGACAAAAACGTGATTGCCGTCGGTGAAGCGCTGAAGGAGATTCTGGAACGGCAATACGGATTCCATGTCATTCACGACACCACAAATCATGAACCGCCAAAGCTGGCTTCCGCCTACGACCGCAGTCTTGTCACCATGCAGAAGTATCACAAAAAGTACCCGTCGATCGTTCTGTTCATCGACCTGCATCGTGACGCGTATCAGGCGGTTGATAAACCAACGGACTACGTGATCGTCAACGGAACGGAAACGGCGAAACTGATGTTTGTCGTCGGAAGAGGGGACAAGTATCAGGAGAAACCGTTCTATGAAACCAACGTGACGCTCGCAAAGCACATGACGGAATACCTGCAGTCCATTGACAGCAAGCTTGCGCGTCCGGTCAGGATCAAAGCAGGCCGGTACAATCAGCACGTTTCCCCCAACTGCATCCTTGTGGAAGTCGGACACAACGCGAATACGCTCGAGCAGGCGATCGCGGCGATGCCGTACCTTGCAGACAGCATTGCGTATGCGTTTCCGTATTCTGCGGATCCATCCATGTGGTCGCCGAATTGACAATTCTTTCACATGATGATATACTATTTTGTCGAATAAAGGAGGTGGAACGCCGGTGAATCAACTCAGAATCGCAATCGTCGGTGCGACCGGTATGGTCGGCAGAATGTTCCTGAAAGTACTCGAGGAACGGAACATTTCGGCAGAGTATACGCTGTTCGCATCCGCACGCAGCGCCGGTACGGCGATCCCGTTTTTCGGAAAGGATCACATTGTCCGCGAATTGACGGACGATTGCTTTATCGGACAGGGATTCCGTTTTGCGTTATTCAGCGCAGGCGGAACGATCAGCGAGCATTTTGCACCGCTCGCAGCAAAGGAAGGCGCCATCGTCATCGACAACTCAAGCTGCTGGCGCATGCATCCGGATGTGCCGCTCGTGGTGCCGGAAGTGAATGCAGACGCTCTGCAATCGATTCCGCGCGGCATCGTTGCGAATCCGAACTGTTCCACGATCCAGGCGGTCGTTCCGCTCAAAGCGCTCGATGACGCATACGGCATCAAACGCGTGGTGTATTCGACATATCAGGCGGTTTCCGGCGCGGGACAGCGCGGTTATCAGGACCTTGAAGACGGACTGTGCGGCGCGCTGCCGAAGAAATTTCCGCATCCGATCGCCAACAACTGCATTCCGCATATCGACGTATTTCTTCCGAACGGCAACACAAAGGAAGAGCAGAAAATGATCGATGAAACGAGAAAGATCCTGAACCGTCCGCAACTGCGCGTATCAGCGACCTGCGTGCGTGTTCCGGTATTTCACGGGCACAGCGAGAGCATCAACGTCGAGCTTGCGCGTCCGTACAATGTCGAAGACGTGCGCGAACTGTTTGCACATACGGAGGGCGTCGTCGTTCGCGACGATCCCGCAAACAACGTGTATCCGATGCCGATCGAAGCCGCCGGAACCGATCCGGTATATGTCGGCCGTATCCGCAGAGACGAATCCGTTGAGAACGGTTTGAACTTCTGGTGTGTCGCGGACAACATCCGCAAGGGGGCAGCAACCAATGCTGTACAAATCTTACAGGAATTGCTGAAGGGGGAGAGCAAATGAGCATTTTTACCGGTTCCGCAGTCGCATTGATCACACCGTTTCATGACGGCGCGATCGATTATCAATCCTTGACAAACCTCGTTGAGCTCCAGATCGCCTCCGGTACGGATGCGATCGTTGCGCTCGGCACCACCGGAGAAGCGGCAACGCTGAATTCGGATGAACGCGAAGAAGTAATCCGCTTCATCGTCGAACGCGTATCCAACCGCATTCCCGTCATCGTCGGCACCGGCAGCAACAACACGGAGGACGCGATCCAGAAGAGCCGCTTTGCCGAAGCGGTCGGCGCGGACGGTCTGTTGATCGTGACGCCGTTCTACAACAAAACCACGCAGGAGGGCTTGCTTGCACATTACAGCTCGATCGCGGAGCAGGTCCGTCTACCGATCATCATGTACAACGTGCCGTCGAGAACCGGTCTGAACATTCTGCCGGAGACAGTCAACAAGCTTGTCAAATCGTGTGAAAACATCGTCGGCATCAAGGAAGCCAGCGGCAACATCGAGCAGATCGTCAAGCTCGCCGCACTCTGCCCCGAATGCGACATCTATTCCGGCAACGACGATCATGTCGTTCCGATCCTTTCGGTCGGCGGGAAAGGCGTGATTTCCACGGTTGCAAACATCATCCCCGAGGTCATGCACCTGATGTGCAAGGCGTATTTCGAAGGCGACGTGCAAGAAGCCAAGCGTCTGCAGCTTGCTCTGCTTCCGCTTCAGCAGGCGGCGTTCTGCGAGGTAAACCCGATCCCGATCAAGACGATGATGTCGCTTCTGAAGCTGTGTGATTCCGAAGTGCGACTGCCGCTGGTCAAGCCGTCGATCGAGCATTACGAGCTGATGGAGACCACGCTCAAAGAGAACGGCATGCTGTGAGGCGCCTATGAAGCGTGTTTTGATCAACGGCATCGGCGGGCAGATGGGGCACGCGCTGATCGCTTCGCTGACCGACCGGTCCGACGAATGGACGATCGTCGGCGGCGTCGATCCGCTTTGCAAGGAAGCATATCCGTTTCCGGTCTATGCGAGCGCATCCGAGATCGACACTGATCCTGATGTCATCATCGATTTTTCGGTGCCGGATGCAACGGAGCAGATCCTTGCGTATTGCGTCGAACACAGAATCCCGGTCGTCATCGGCACAACGGCGCTATCGGACGCTTTGATCGGTAAGATCGAAGAAGCAAGCCGAACGATCCCGGTTTTCCGTTCCGGCAATATGTCGATCGGCATCAATCTGATGCGCAAATTGATCGCGGATACACGGCTGATGCTCGGCGACGCGTTTGATATCGAGATCATAGAAGCGCATCACAACCGCAAAAAGGACGCGCCGAGCGGTACCGCGCTGATGCTCGGCGAAGCGATCCGGAATGCGGATCATACCGATCACGCGTATGTGTACGGACGCAGCGAAAAGGACCGCCGCAGAGCGCCGGGCGAGATCGGATTCCACAGCATCCGCGGCGGCACGGTCGTCGGCGAGCATGAAGTCCGTTTTCTCGGGACCGACGAGGAGATTTCGATCCTGCACCGTGCAAACTCCAAGCGCGTTTTTGCAAACGGCGCGATCCGCGCAGCCGATTTTCTGCTCGGCAAACATAGCGGACTCTACAACATGGACGACCTCGTCCGCGAACTCCTATCCGAATAATTGATTCTATGCGAAAGAGCAAGCCGTATCGGGCTTGCTCTTCTTGCGTTTCGGATCGGTTTATGCTATGATATATTTGTAGAAATTTAGACCGAGGCAGCTATGAAACCGTTTGTTCATCTTCATGTCCATACGCAATACAGTCTTTTGGACGGCGCTTCCCGCATTCCGGATCTCGTCAAGCGTGCAAAAGCGCTCGGACAGACCGCGCTTGCGATCACCGACCACGGCGTAATGTACGGCGTGATCGATTTTTACCGTGCATGCAAAGCGGAAGGGATCAAGCCGATCCTCGGCATGGAGACCTATGTCACGAAAGGGCAGTACAACGCATCCGATGCGCGTGAACGCGATTATGCGCATCTGATCCTGCTTGCCAAGAATCAGACCGGCTATCAGAATCTGATGTATCTGTCCTCGGAGGCGTTCATTCATGGTTTCTACTATAAGCCGCGGATCGATTACGATCTTCTGGAAGCGCACAGCGAAGGACTGATCTGCCTGTCCGCATGTCTCGCGGGCGATATTCCGCAGTCGTTTTTGCGCGGCGAGGATGAACGCGCATACGAGATCGCAAAGCGCCTCAAGCGCATGTTCGGCGAGGATTTCTATATCGAGCTGCAGAATCACGGCATTGCCGAACAGCAGCAGGTGCTGCCGAAGCTGCGCCGCCTTGCAAGGGACCTCGGGATCAAAACGGTTGCGACAAACGACATCCATTATGTCAACAAGGACGATGCGGAGGCGCAGGACGTTCTGCTCTGCATTCAGACGCAGCGGTTCGTCGACGAACCGGACCGCATGCGCATGGAAGCGGAAGAATTCTATGTCAAGTCCTATGACGAGATGCAAAAAATGCTGCCGGACGACACGGATGCATTGGATACGACCAACGAGATCGCCGACAAGTGCGACGTCACGATCGAATTCGGCGTGCGCAGACTTCCGCATTTCACCGCGCCGGACGGCATGGACAACACCGCCTATCTCAGAAAGCTCTGCAGCGAGGGCATGCAGCGCAAGATGCCGCATGCAGATCAGAAGGCGTTGGATCGTCTTGAATATGAGCTTTCGATCGTCGAACGCATGGGCTTTGTCGACTACTACCTGATCGTCTGGGATTTCATCCACTACGCAAAGACGCACGGCATCATGGTCGGACCGGGCAGAGGAAGCGGCGCGGCGTCGCTTGCCGCGTATTTTCTCGACATCACCGACATCGATCCGCTCAAATACAATCTGCTCTTCGAACGCTTCTTAAATCCGGAACGCGTTTCCATGCCCGATTTCGACGTCGACTTTTGCTACGAGCGCCGGCAGGAAGTCATCGATTATGTCGGTGAGAAATACGGCGAGGGACACGTTGCGCAGATCATCACATTCGGAACGATGGCGGCGCGCGCCGTTGTGCGCGACGTTGCCCGCGTTTTGCGCGTGCCGTATGCGGATGCGGACAGCCTTGCAAAGCTGATCCCAAGCGTTCTGAAGATCACGCTGCAGGACGCGATCCAGATGAATGCGGAGCTCAAAGCCGTTTACGACAGCGACGAGACGATGCGCAAGGTGCTGGATCTTTCGATGAAGCTCGAAGGACTTCCGCGTCACAGTTCGACGCATGCGGCGGGCGTCGTGATTTCCGGCGTACCGCTCGCCACGGTCGTACCGCTGACATGCAATGACGGCGCGCTGACGACGCAGTTTCCGATGACGACGCTGGAGGAACTCGGGCTACTCAAGATGGACTTTCTCGGACTGCGCACACTCACGATCATTCGCGACGCGCTGAACTTCATCCGCAAGGAAGGCAAACCGGTTCCCGATTTTTCGAAGAACGATTATGACGATCCGGACGTCTGGAAGATGATCGCTTCCGGCGATACGGATACCGTGTTTCAGCTTGAATCCGGCGGCATGCGTCAGTTTATGATGCAGTTGAAGCCGGACTGCTTTGAAGACCTGATCGCAGGCATCTCCCTGTATCGCCCGGGTCCGATGGAACAGATCCCGCGATACATCCGCGGCAAACACGAAGGGAACATCGTTTACGCGCATCCGCTTTTAGAGCCGATTTTGAAAATGACCTACGGATGCATGGTCTATCAGGAGCAGGTCATGGAGATCGTGCGCTCCCTTGCGGGATACAGCTACGGACGCAGCGATCTTGTGCGGCGCGCTATGTCCAAGAAAAAACACGACGTGATGGCAAAGGAACGCACGTTCTTCGTCTACGGCACCGAAGGTGTTGACGGCGCGATCAAACGCGGCGTTCCGGAGGACGTTGCAAACAAGATCTTCGACGAAATGATGGATTTTGCGTCCTATGCGTTCAACAAAGCGCATGCGGCATGCTATGCGGTCGTTGCATACCGGACGGCCTATCTGAAGCATTATTATCCGACGGAATTCTTTGCCGCAACGATCAACGGATACCGGCAGAATACGGACAGCATATCCAACTACGTCTATGCCGCAAGAAGGCAGGGGATCAAGGTGCTTCCGCCGGACGTGAATCGTTCCATGGCGCTGTTCAACGTCGAAGGCGACGCGATCCGGTTCGGGCTTTCCTCCGTACGCAACGTATCGGAAAACGTGATGCGCGACGTGGTGCGCGACCGTACCGCAAAAGGACCGTTCAAGAGCTTTGAGGACTTTGTCAACCGCACGTCGGGCCTGAACAAGCGCATGCTCGAAGGGCTGATCTGCGCGGGCTGTTTCGACGGCATGGGCTATACGCGCAACAGCTTGCTGTCGGTCTACGTGCAGGCGCTGGACGCCGCGCAGCGAACGCAGAAGACCAGGGAATCGGGACAGCTTTCGCTGTTTGACCTTGACGATTCCAAGGGCGCGTTTGAGCAGACCATGCTGCACATTCCGGAGCTTCCCGAGTTGAATCATACGGTTCTGCTGGCAAAGGAACGTGAAGCGACCGGCTTGTATTTGTCCGGTCATCCGCTGGACGCATACGAAGCCGTATTGAGCAAACAACCGTATCGCGTGCTGGACTTGGCGGAAGCGGACGGAACCGGCGCGATCACGGACGATATGCCTGTCACGGTCGGCGGGATGCTTTCGTCCTGCAAACAGCGGCCGACCAAGAGCGGAAACGGACTTCTAGGACTCGGCGTACTCGAAGGACATGCGGGCTCGGTGGAGCTGATGCTCTTCCCGAAGACGCTGCAGGCGTGTTCCGGGCAGTTCCATGATGAAAACATCGTTCTGATCCAGGGGCGGCTTTCGATCCGCGAAGACCGCGCAAACTCGATCCTCGTCGATTCTCTGACGCCGCTTTCGACGCTGAATCAGACGCTGTACATCCGTCTGCCGTTTTTGAACGAGGAGCAGCAGAAGCGCGTACGACGCTTGACACATTCGTTTGCGGGAAACACGCCGGTCGTTCTGTATGACAGCGCCAAGAAGATCGCAAAAGGCGCGCCGAAGGAATGGTCCGTCAACGCAACGGACGCATTGTTGCGCATTCTGCGGGAAGAATTCGGGGAGGAAAACATCGTACTCAAATGAAACAGCAGAATCCGTTCCGGAAAAACGATGAGCTCTCGCTCGAAATCACAGGCATCACAAGCGAAGGCCAGGGCGTCGGACGCAGCAGGGATGTTGCGATCTTTGTTCCGTATGCCGTTCCCGGCGATACCGTGCGCGCGCACATCATCAAAGTCGAGAAACGCTACTGCATCGCCAAGATGATCTCGGTGGAAACACCTTCGGAACTTCGACAGGAGCCGGTCTGCGAGGCGTACGAAAAATGCGGCGGATGCGCTTTGATGCACATCCGCTACGAAGAACAGATGCGCATCAAACGACAGATCGTCGCGGATGCGTTGGAGCGGATCGGCGGGTTCTCGGGGATCGAGGTACAACCGGTGCGCGGCATGAGCGACCCGTGGCGCTATCGCAATAAAGGCAGCTTTCCGTTCGGCGTTTCGGACGGCGTGATCTCGTTCGGCTTCTATGCGGAGCGCAGTCATCGTCTGATCCCGCTGTACGACTGCCCGATCGAGGATTCGCAAATCACGGCAATCGCGCGCACCGTTGCCGAGTGGGCGAAGCGCAATCACGTTTCCGTATATGACGAAACAGCGCATAAGGGATCGCTGCGCGCCTGCATGGTCCGCGTCACCGCAAGCGGCGAGCGCATGGCAGTCGTCGTTACGAATGGACCGCTGCCCGCAAAGGATTCGCTTGTGAAGATGCTCGACGTCGAATCGCTCTATCACAACCGAAACGATCGCGACACCAATGTGATCCTGGGCGACCGGTATACGCTGCTGAAAGGTCAGGCTCAGCTGATCGAACGGCAGGGAGACCTTGCGTTCATGGTCAGTCCGCAGAGCTTTCTGCAGGTCAATCCGACACAGACCAAGGTGCTGTACGACGAAGCCCTGCGCCAGCTTGCACCGAAAGAAACCGAAACGATAGCCGACGTCTACTGCGGCATCGGAACCATATCGCTTGCGATCGCCAAGCATGCAAAAGCCGTGATCGGGATTGAATGCGTACCGGAGGCGATCGAAGACGCCAAACGGAACGCGGTCCGAAACGGGATCGAAAACGCGCAGTTCCTTTGCGGAAACGCCGAGGATGTCTTGCCGAAACTCGTAAAAGACGGACTGAAGCCCGACGCGATCGTGATCGACCCGCCGCGCAAGGGCTGCGAACCGCAGGTGCTCGACGCGATCGCACAAAGCGGCGTCAACCGCGTCGTCTACGTGTCCTGCAATCCGTCCACGCTTGCCCGCGACGCAAAACTCCTGTGCGAAAAGGGTTTTCGCATCGAACATGTTCAGCCGGTCGACATGTTCCCGCACACGCACCATGTGGAGACGGTATGCTGCTTGTACCACCAAAAACGAGACTTCATTTC
>JAEEGL010840878.1_pt1 | contig 10098 bp, 10 predicted proteins | sample 9134231 | NCBI WGS metagenome assembly JAEEGL01 (sample SAMN16246548, study PRJNA631951) | gut metagenome | biome: gut microbiome; feature: rumen; material: fiber-attached | host: Bos | place: Iran: Karaj | collected 2018-10 | reverse complement strand
GTCGTCATCTGTCTGTTCAGTCAGATACTGGCAAAACGACAATGACCTGTCTCTTGAATGCTCCCATTCGCCGTCATTCATCGACGAACCTATTATGAAGGGCGTTGTCTCTATGTCAAGCACTGAACGTTCCAGGACGCTCTTGAGTTTCGTTATGCGCTTCTTTATAGTCGTCTCCAACTCATTTACGAAGTTCGGATTCTTATTCCAATAGTCTCCAAAAGGAAGATACAGCAGGAATTTGTAATCACCGACGAGCTCTATCACGGGACGTCTGTCCTGCATAATGAACGCAGGGCTTGACTGCAAGTCGTCATCAGCTACATTCGTTATGCTTTGCATGTTGTCGTCTTTGTCCAAGAACTCTTCGTTGATTCGCATATCTAAATTAAGAGAAATTTCTTTTGGATATTTATTTGTAGTGTTTTCCAGATAGACGTCCGTTTGTATTCCGCTTCGTGACCGATGACAGTGATGTGTCTGAACGTAGATATTCTGCTTCTTGGAATACTGTTAGCGATAAAGAAAGCATCTTGTATCAACGGATCATAATAGACGCCTATATTCAAATTGTTGAATATAAACTGAGCATCAATTCGGATAATTGTATAACCGGGATTCGCTTCACTTCCGAGTTTATCCAAGGCATATCCGTACATCTGAGTAGAATACGTCATCGCACGCTCTAAGTCATCTTCGTTCCAGAAATATATTCTGGGTTGATAGGTGAATATTCCGTCAGATGCTTTTGGAACAAGACCCTTGGACATAATTCCAGGAACATTGATGTCTGATGTCACATGGAAGAGCCAAGTGCTGTCCTTGATTTTATCCCGGACGTCTTGCTGCACATATGGGACAAACCATAAAGACGTCCATGCTACTTTATGATTTGAACCAATATTGACGGGTGTTCCTCCTATATGATAATAACCTTCCTGACGCATGACATTCACTATGATTTCTCGGTTCTTCTCGATAACTGGAACAAGCAGACTGACTGCTTCACTATTCTTTATATCTTTATTGAATGATGCATACAGACCTTCGATATCGTTGTAGAACGGTTGTGTCAGAATCTGCCAGTCTTTGATTCCATATTCATCTTTTAGACGCTTGCAGATGTTATTTAGTTCATCTGTTGATATATTCTCAAACATCAATCGGTCGTTTATCGGAGAGAACCCGAAAGCTTCTCTTCTGAAAGCGTCCGAGTAATCCACTTCAGCAGCATATATGTCTTCTATGGAAACATCTACAATGTCAAAGATAGACACAGGTTTTGCATTGATGCCCTGGTTGTACTGTTCTCTTATGATATGTCTTTGTTTTAGTGCCATCTCGTTGAGCACTCTTGCGAATCCTTGCTGTGTTGCTAAATCCATATTTGATATAACTATACTTTATAATTATACCCAGTATGAAGCGCTTAGTTTAAGAAGGATTTATTCTCTTCATATATAATCTTTTTAATATATTGTTTTATTTCCAAAATAATTTTAATTAAACTTTATAAATGATAAATAATTTGCAAGTTCTGAATTGATTCATTATCTTTGCAATCGCAAGCATGAGCGAAACCAGTCATCGCCGTTGCTGCACATTATAACATTATTAAAATTTAATTTTTCAAAGTTATGTCGAACTCAAAAGAAAAATTGAACGAGACGGCTCTTAAAGAGCTGATGCTCGTTATCCGCAGAAACTCACAGGATTCTGCTTGTATTACAAATTTCGAGAATCTCCTTTATGAAATTGATTCTCCGGTTTTCGTCAACACGACTGTCAATTCCATGTTCAACTTCCTGACGGAAGCATTTGAACTGTTCAAGACTGTCGACAGAGTTCCACAGAAGAAGTTCAAGTCTAAAATGCTCACTTTAGAGTTCATCGAGCCGCTTCGCTTCTTCGGGAAGGTCCGTCAGATGGCCAATTCGGATATGAGAGTCCGTGCGGCCATAGAGTGCCTGGAACAGAAGCATTCAAATGCGACGCTCGATACGGAAAGAAAGCCGGTTCGTTTTGATATTGAAACTGCTGAGAAGATTATCAACCAGGCTTGGGACTTCAAGGAACCGGACGTCAATCGCAGACTCGTGAAGGTCTATAAGAACTGGAAGTGTCTGTTTGTGAAATTCCAGGAGGACAATATTATGCAAAACCATGCAGCGTACTTAAAAGAACTCGCACGCAAGGAAATGCTCGTCTGGAATTATATCCCTGCTATCATCAAGGCTGTCCTTCAGACAAAGCGTCGTTCGCTTGATATGGACAAGAACTCTAAACGATTCAAATAAGGAGGACTAGTTATGGATAAGAAATTAATCAAGCGTGAGAATGAACTCGCTCAGCGCTATGATAAGCACTGTCACGGTGAGAATAATATGGGTTATACGATATGGCTCAAAGAAGCGTTCAAGTTCGGAGAGAACATAGAACCCGGCGAATTGGAATTCTTCGATGACGAGAGGATGGAGATTAACGGTTTCTATTCCTGGAAAGGACGTCTCTACCTCACTGATGGTTGTGGAGACAGCGGTATGGATATGCTGTCAGATTCTGAAGCCGAGCGTTTCCTCGACTATATCTCTGATGAGAAGAATCTTGAATTCGAACATTAAACAATAACAAGGGACGTCTATCTAAATGACTGGAATGATAGACGTCCCTTTCTTTTTGACTAATGAACTAGGGACGTCCAGGACGTCCTTGATATACTTCTAAAGAAAAAAGAGAAACTATAAATGATAAGAAAGTTAAAATAATAAAATTATTTTGTGAATAGAAATTTATTTCGTATTTTTGCAATCAAAATATTAAGACATATGAAAAAATACGAAAATCGTAAGAAAGAGCGTAGAATTGAACAAGCGTTTGATTTCTTAGCAATTCGCTTTGTAGACATATTTAAAGATGTCGTTATAAATCGAGATAATATTGACGGACTGACAAACGCTTTGTATAATGTCGCAACAATAGCAGTCGAACTTGATTCTTCGATTGATATCGAACTTGCTTATGAATTCGAACTTTATGAGAAACGCTTTCCTGAAATATGGGCGTCTTTTGAGTACAAGTCTCGCTCATTCATAATCGTTGCATATGGAAATATGAAACCGTCAGAAGCGGGAGTTATATATGATGAGGGTGAAATAAAGCGTTGTTTCAGTGGTAAAATCAAAGATGTTGTTAAACACATTATGGATATAATATCTGGGAAGAAATTCCCAGATGACAACGAATATATCATAACTCCTTATACTCGTTTTCTTGCAACTACAGAATGCAATAATGGAATCGGCGCACAACATAAGATGCTTAAACTTCTTGGAATTCCAAACGTCGAAGAGTTTGTATCCAGATTAGACATTGAAACAGAATTTTTCTCAACTATGGAAGAATTCGTTAGGTTTCTATGGGAACGTTTATATTTTGTTCTAATGGCTTCTTTCGAGAAGAAAAAGAACGGGTTTGTCATAAAATTCAAAGAAGGAAACGATGCTTGTACGATAATTTTTGACCCAGCATCTCCCGGAACGAGCGGAGTCAAATGCACGACACTTACTAAGAAAGACGGAGAACTCATCACGAGAGTCATTGACAATAGAAGAGAACTTGAATGCTTCATCAATGAACAGACAGGAATAACATATAAAAATTTCAAATGATATTATTATGGATTATCAAGAATATTGCGAAGAATATTTTTCAGAAAAAGAATTATCTAATTTCATCGTTTCAATAGTTTTAAAAGACAGAGACGATGTAAGTGAAAAGTGTATGGACAAAATCTCACATTTTGTCATGGTCCAGCATTATGCGGCTTTAATGTCTTTCGGTTTTTGTTATATGGGAATTAAAAACGATCTTGTCTGGTTTGAATGGAAAAATGGACAACCGGAATGGGAAGCCGGTGAAAAGCCATACCGCATCGGATGCTTAGTTGGAGAGAAGAAATATACAGTACTTCAATATCCAGATCCCAAGAAAGAAGAAACTATGGAATTAGAATTCGAAAGTGCAGCAAAAGCTGTATTGAAAATCCTAGAATGCGTCGGATGTGATTTTATACAGGAAGGTCTTGCAGACATTCCAGAACCGAATGAAATTTCTTCAGATAATATTGAATATATTAACATTGATAATGACGATGATAGTTTTGAAAAACATGAGAGAAAATGTCAAAGCATAACAGATAAGACTGTTTCGAAATTAAAACGTCATATTGTTAAAGAGAAATTTGACGAGAATAAGATAAAGAAGAGTTTAAGTCGTGTCAAGAAATTGTTATTCGAGCTTCATTGCTCATATCATACTGATTATATCCAGGCAGTGACTGTTAAAGATGGTTCTATTCGAATACGATGTTTCGACCGTGATTTCCCTAACTTGAAAGTGGACATTTATACAAATATTGAGCAAGATAATGATGTGTTCAGCATTTATATAATTAACAATATAAACGGTTATAAACTTCCGCTTACAACTACTGATGGGAAAACGAAGTTCAAAACAGATGATATAGAAAGAATCAGCGATATAGTTTCAGAGTGTAAATATGGAGATTTTTAACATATCCTAAGTTTAATAACAAATAATCTTGAAATCTGTTTATTGATTCCAAGATTATTTGTTTTTTTATAGTTTGTACTATAATTATATATGTTAGCGTTTAATCTAAATTGTTTATTATGCGTTTGATGATGGGAGCAAGTTTCTTCATAATAGTTTTATATAATAATTTCTTTTCTTCATACGAAAGACTCCTAGATTCAGTTATACGTTTCTTCTTTGATGTAGTTTCTTCAGATGGAAACATAATAGACAACAAATCTTTTTGTTCATCAGTGCATTTAGTGATAATAAGAGTAGCTTTAATTGTAAAATTTTTTCTTTTATCATCAGAATCAACAAATTTCACAGAACCCAAATCATATGAAAGGTTTGGATTCTCAGACCCGACAACAACTTCGACTTCTTCTTTCAAGCGTTCTATTTCACCGTTTTTGTGAACAATTTCAACTTTTATAATGGCATCTAATGAAGATACATAATTTTCTTTGTGCTTATAATATGCATTGGTTGAAAGTTTATCTGAAATATTAAAAGAAACGTCTCCATTTGAATTCCACCATTGCATAGATGTTTCGGCAATAATATCCAAATCATTATTGTTTAATACATCTGTGATAAAATGATAGAAGTGATATGGGATATGAATTGGCTTTTTATAAATTTCATACGAAGCAAAAATGTCTTTGACTGTGACAACAGTGTTATTTTGTGACATTGAGAAATTTCCAGCACGACTCTTCTCTCCGTGTGCTCTAAAATATTCTAATTCTGGATTACCATAGAACAATAGACAAATGTTTCCGAATGTATTCGAAGTTAATTTCTTTTTAAAACTGTCATATGTATGACTGACGAGTTCTCTCATAATCGGGAAATGATTAGCAACTCGGAAAGTCATCAACGTGTTATCAGCGAGTTCTTTCTCAGTGTAAGCTGATATTTTCATATCGGGTGTGTTCGGTTTATCATTTCGTTTCTCTAAACCAATAGAAGTTAATTTTCCAATAAGATAATTTCTTACTGAAATATAATTGAATGCTGGGTTTGGAAATGATTTTTTAATTTCTAATAGTTTGTTGTTAAATTCTTTAGCCATAACTTTATTCAAATAGTGAGTAATCAATATAATGTTCGAAAAATGATATATGTTGACTTAGTGTATCTTCTTTCGTGTCGTCATAGAAGACATATAAAAACACAAGAGGATATTCATCTTCTATGAATGAGACAGTGCTGATGTTTATGTGTGTCTTTAAGACTTCAATTGCTTTGAAGAAATTATTGACATTATCATAGACTGTCTTGGATCCTTCTTTGTGCCTATACTGGACCATTATGTATTTCTCATCTTGGTTCTGATAATCAGTCAGATTGTATTTCTCTAACACAGTCTCAACGAAAGAATCAAAAGAAACGTCTGATGAAATCATATCAGAGCAGTTTACTGGTTCTCCGCTAAAACTATAGAATAATTTTGATTTGCCATATATGTCTATGTCAAGAGAAATTCTCGGAACGTCAACCCCAGCGTCTATGAGTTTGATCCGTTTTGATATGATTCTATAAAGGCCTTCTGTGCTTAGGTCATATTCTCTGATATTGTTATAATCATTATTATCTATATCAACACTATCATCATAGATAAACAGACGTCTTTCAGCGTATGGGAAGAATCCGAAGCCGTAAGTGTTGTTCAGACTTCTGACCGAAGATAGCGAGCCGCAATTCTTCAAAGGAATCCACATAACTGGCGATATAAACATAGTCTTTGAAATCTTCTCTCTGATTTCGTATAATTCATCCGGACGTCCTGTTGTAGTATATATGAGATTGTACGAGATATGAAGACCATGCTTTTTAGCAAGATATGCAGCATATTCCCATCTTTGACGAACATCTTCTGGAAGCGAACTTATAGGTTCTGACATAACAGAGTCATCGAATAGTTTTCCGATGTTCCTAAACGTCAGTCCGCTGTAAGATGAGTCGAACGTGTAAAGACTGTTCCTATAATTTATAATGTTGTATCTTTCCATAATCAGTAGAATCCTATTTTCTTAGCATTTCCTCTGTTGAGTTTCTCAGTCTCACAGATGTCCTTCAATTTCTTCATCATATCATCCGGTGTTCCGTAGAGGATTTCATCGACAGTGTATCTGCGGACAGCATTTTCAATCTGACCTCCAGAGAACTGGAAGTCTTTACTCAGTTTATCTGCAATAACATCCGGAATCTCAGGCAACATAGACGTCCATATCTTCTTCCTAACAGATGCGTCCGGTGACGGGTACTCTAGCTTGTATAGGAAGCGTCTCTCGAATGCGGTGTCAAGGCTTTGGGTAAGGTTTGTCGTTGCAAAGACTAACCCTCCGGAGGGGAGGTTTTCCATTTCATTAAGACATATTGATGCGATGCTGTTCTCCATCTTATCAACAGCGTGCGAAGCGCCTTCCATTCTCTTGTTGATAATAGCGTCTGCTTCATTGAATAATAAAATTGGCGCATTCTTGGAATGCTTGCAAATCTCTCTATAGTCGTCAAAAATCTTCTTAATGTTCTTCTCGGATTCTCCGACCCACATTGACTTGACTTCTGAGATGTTGACCTGCATCACATCGCGCTTAGTCGCTTTTGCAATCTGGAGAACGCTTTCTGTCTTTCCGGTGCCAGGTCCTCCATAGAGAAGACAGTTGAAACCGCCTCGCATTTTCTTTGCTTCCATACGCTTCTTTATCTTTTCCATATTCTCGACAGTCACAAGCGCTCTTAGGTCGTCGACCCGCTTGTCGAAGCCCTCAGGAAAGAACAGAGCTTTATCCTTGATGTCCTTGTGGTGAATGATGAAAGTCTGTTCAGTGTCTTCTGCTTTCTTCTTTCTCGGATTCTTCGGGAAGTCTTTTAGGAATTTCTTCTGAGCACTTTTTGTGAGAGTTATAGCAGTGCGATCCTTAAAGCCGTCAATGCAAGTGTTCTCTATGAGTTTGCTCCAGAACAGAGGGTTTCTTCCGGTCACTAAATCCTCATACATATTTCCACGGCAATCTCTGTCGATGACTTTTAATGCGTATTTGATATGCTGACGGTCTGATTCCTGGATGAAAGTATAGATAATATGCATAAACATATTCCTCGAATCTTCTGGAAGGTCAAGATTATAGATATCTTTGAAGAAATCCAGGTCCATATTCTCTCTGATGAGCGCATTGACTTCTTCTGTGAACAAGTCGTATTCCATTTGAGCGTTGTCGAATACTTCGACCATTTCATCTTCGAACTTTCTCAAAGCCATAGCCGGAGATTTGACCTTCATAGACTTCTTTACGAATTGTCTGTCATTGCAGATAGCGTCCATAACTTGTGCCGGGACGTAATAGTCATAGCGTCCGTTACCGGACTTTACAATAAAATGCTTCTTCAGAAGGTCAGTGAACTCGTCAATGTACTGAAGGACAAATGTTGAAGTGCGTTCGAACATATTAGCCATTTCAGCAATGGAGTACGAGTTGCGTGCAGCAGCCTGCTCTGTCAGGACGCTCATAAAGACAGCCTGCATCTTCGAGATGTTCTGCTTGCTTGTGATGACCTCCAGGAACTTGTCTGAGATTTCCATGAAGTCATCTGTGAAGCCGCCGTCGAGATTGAGCAGTTCGACGATAGACTGTATAGCATTGAGTTGTGTCATTGTTGAAGCGTCACGAGAGCAGATTTCCATTCTCTGTTTCTGAATCCGTTCACGCTTCTCACGTTCTTTCCTGGTTTCGTAGTCTTCTTCATGATTGACAGTGAAATCAATCTTGACGTTTTCTAAAGGTGTACCTATCGACTTTCTTTTGGGTTTATCGCTACTTTTCTTCATTGTTAGATGTAAATTATTTCTTTGCAAATGTAAGTGTTTCTTTTCAGATTAACAAAATATGATTCAATTATTAATCTTTATTAACATAAGAAAACCGGCGCTCTGTCTCAGAGAACCGGTTCTGCTATAACATAAATGATTTAACTTGAAAACGACGTCATCGCGACGTTTAGCAAATATGAGTGAAGTAAGTTTAATAATTAATCTTATAGTTCTGGGATCATAGCCCAATGGGTTATTTGCATATCTTTGAGATTGATTGGCGCTGAGGGACTGTACCACTCGACTGACCAGTTCCATCCAGATGGTTCATAATTAGACGCATCGCCATCAAAGTTCTTATTGACCATCGAATAGTAACGATGAGCCATAATGACCATCACGTCTTTGTTCTCACGTCTTAGATTGATGAATCTGACGAGGACGTTAATAGTCTGTTTTGGACATAAGACGTCATTGTCGTTCTTAATATATGCGACGACGTCTTCTGGAAGAACATCATCAACTGATATCCATTTGAATGGCTGTTGGGTGCTCATATCAAATTATTCTCAGTTAGTATTTGATAGAGTTTCTTCAAATCACATCTCCAGTAGTTGTATGTGTATGAAGAGTAATAATCTGAGGATTCTCTTTTCTCTAGAGTGACACATTCTCGCTTTATCTTCTTGTAAAGAAGGAAAGATATGTCTGGACACATCGTTTCGAGGAATTTGTCGAGATTGTCGAAGTCCTTTGCTTCTTCAGCACACACTGAACGTTCGTTTCCGTAGAAACTTCTCTCTGAGCCACCGACCAGCCATTCTTCAGAACGCATTTCGTCGTTATTGACGTTGTAGCGGTTGAAAAATTTCTCGTAGTTGTTCGCATAATGAACGTCCTTGAATTCGGGCTTGAGATATTCGACTCTCGGGTTGTTGCTGACCAGGTCTTTCTCTTGAGGGACTACATAGACAGCATTCTTTATGGTGTCAGCAGATGGGACGTCTCTCGTTCCGTCTTCAAGACGCTGCTCGTCGTTGTTCAGGCATGCTTCGCGGTTCTCTTTCCAGATGTAGAGCTGGACTGCGAAATAGCATCTGTCATAGAACTCTGCCATCTTATCTACGAATTCTGTGACGTCTTTTGGTTTGAGGAACAGTCCGTCAACGACGAACGTGTATTCCTGACCGTATCCCATATAGCGTGGGCTGAAGCACTCCTTGAAGAATGTTTCCAAATCAGTTCTTCCTAATTTCACAAAGAAGTCCATATTGAAGAACTGGAAATCGCGGTCAGGCTTGAAGAAGTCGAACGTCTTGTACAAGAACGTCGTCTTTCCGCTTCCGGGCAGACCATAGACTATATAAAGATAAACCAGGTTCTGATCTATTTTGAGTTTGTTCTTATCGAATGCCATAACTGTTTGAATTTAAAAATCATCATCTTCTTCGTCATCGTCCATTGTCTCGTGGATACATTCCATATGCAGCCATTCACAAGGGATGTACACATATCTGTTAGTGGAAATGAAGTCACTTCCGATGTACTGAGAGATGAACTCCTTGAACTTCTTGAATTCTCCAGGAGTGTCGCACTTAATCTGGACGAATGTCATCTTATTGTGTGTGACGACCTCTGCGTGAGAGTCATCGACATAGAGTATGACACCAGGTTCGTCCTTTGGT
>JAEEGL010620943.1_pt1 | contig 10098 bp, 10 predicted proteins | sample 9134231 | NCBI WGS metagenome assembly JAEEGL01 (sample SAMN16246548, study PRJNA631951) | gut metagenome | biome: gut microbiome; feature: rumen; material: fiber-attached | host: Bos | place: Iran: Karaj | collected 2018-10 | reverse complement strand
TTGCAACTACAACCGAAGTACAACTTTTACGAAAATCTACAGAAACAATACGGTACAATAGTGGCATTAACGGATAGGCTGAAAAGTACGGTGATAACTAATAAGGAGCAATAATAACGGTTGAACCCTGTTATTCCCGACGTTAAAGTCCTTGAGCTGAAAACCCTTGAATTTCAAGGCTTTCGAGCGATAGTAACAAAAAAGTCCTACATTTAGTCCTACATTTTTTCCATGCTCCATGCAGTTTAATGCATGAATGTGCAAATATTACTTGTAGTGAGACCAATTAAATAGACAAGACTTACGGACACTTTCTAAGAAAGAAATTTTTTAGAAGGTGTCTTTTTTATTTGCCACGGAAAAAATAGATGGGAGGGTAAGCAGATGTATCAGACAGCGACAGAGCGTGGAACATTACACATAGGCTTTTTATAATTCGGGACCATAAGTGATATCAGTTTTTTGAAACGGAGGCACGATGAGAAAAGAATACAGAGAAACAAGGTTTCCATACAACCTTGTAAATGTCAGGGTACAGGCAAACAGCTCGTACCAGCTGAAAAGAGTCATAGAAGCCGTTGAGAAGGAAAAAGGCTTCACGCTGATGAGCAAATCAGAAATACAGACAAACCGAACTGCAGGTCCAAAACTCAGGCAGTTTATAACATTTAAGGATGAAAAGTCTGAGAAATACGGATTGCAGAAAAGAAAGAGATATTATAAAAGCTATACGGAAAAAAATACAGAACAGATCATAAAAGCAGATTAACGGAGGAAACAGCCTATGTGTAAAGTTATAGCAGTAGCCAACCACAAGGGGGGTGTGGCCAAGACCACAAGTACAGTAAATATCGGGATAGGACTCACAAGAATGGGACAGAAGGTGCTCCTGGTGGATTCGGATGCACAGGCATCCCTTACTTCAAGCCTTGGGTTCCGGGATCCCGATTCACTAAAATATTCCATAGCAACAGTTTTTGACAGGGCAATACATGGAAAAGAATATGATCCTGAGGAAGGGATCCTGCATCATGAGGAAGGAATAGATCTTGTTCCGTCGAGCATCGACCTTTCGGTCTGTGAAGCGGATATATTCAAGGCTTACAGGTGTGAATATATCCTTAAAGGGTATTTAAGCAGCCTGAAGAAGAAATATGACTGGATCCTTATAGACTGTCCGCCTTCCTTAAGCAAGTTGACAGTGAACGATCTTGTAGCAGCCGATAGTGTGATAATACCTGCACAGACAGGATACCTTTCTACAAAGGGACTTGGGCAGATAATTGACACCATCAAGGCTATAATCAGATGCAGGGTCAATTTCAGGCTTAAGGTAGAAGGGATACTTCTCACCATGGTTGACAGCAGGACTAATTACTGCAAAGAGATAATCCGGAAGATAAACGAAGAATACGGGGATCAGGCTCCGATATTCAATAGTTCTATACCAATGTCTGTAAAAGTTGCCGAGGCCTCCAAACTTGGGATGAGCGTTTACAGACGGGATCCGAAAGGGAAAGCTTCCAAGGCTTATGAATCCCTTGTTCAGGAGATTATGGTGAAAAACAGAATCGGGGGTGAGGCATAATGGGCAGTAATAATGAGGAAAAAGTAAGTGTAAATGCTTTTGCGGCTTTTTTAGGTGCAGGAGATAATGAGGAGATTAGCCAGATAGAACTGTCAGAGCTTCATCCTTTTAAGGATCACCCGTTTAAGGTCATTGACGATGACAAAATGATGGAAATGGCGGAAGGGCTAAAGAATGGCGGCAAGATCATTATACCGGGTATCGTAAGACCTCTGCTTGACGGAGGATATGAAATCATATCAGGTCATAGAAGGAAGAGGGCATGTGAGCTTGCAGGACTTGATACTATGCCTGTCATTATCAGGAACATGAACGATGATGAAGCGGTCCTGGAGATGGTAAAGACCAATCTGGATCAGCGTGAAGAGCTGTTTCCAAGTGAGAAAGCATTTGCCTATAAGATGAAGCTTGAAGCTTTATCCCACCAGGGAAAAAGAGATGAGGGAGGAACTTCCGACCAAGTTGGTCGGAAGTTGGAAACGGCAGATATTGTTGGCGAATCCGGTGGTGACAGTAAAAATCAAGTAAGGCGGTATATAAGGCTCACAAGGCTGATAAAACCTTTACTGGATCTGGCAGATGAGAAAAAGATAAAGTTTATCCCGGCCGTTGAATTGTCTTATCTTACAGTAAAACAGCAGGAAATCCTTCTGTCAGTTATGACCGAAGAATCAGTAGTTCCGTCACTATCCCAGGCACAGCAGCTTAAAAAGCTCAGTCAGGATAAGAAATATACCAAAGAATCGGTGCATGACATTATGGTAGTGGCACCTGTAAAGGAAAGAAAGGTAACAATTAAACCGGATATCATATCAAAATACTTTGATCCGGATACAAGTGAAGAAGACATAGAAGAAATCATATGTGGGTTACTTGATGATTGGAAGCAGAGAGGAGGGCAGAGAAGATGATAATGAAGTGTTTCAGCAGCGGGAATACCGCGGTGGACATGGTAGGTACAATAAACATAACCGGAAATATTACACCGAACAATTGGTATAAAAGGATTGTACGCGAGAACGGGAAACCTAATCTTCTCGCCATAGCACTCCTTTCAGACATATTATTCTGGTATCGCCCGGTAGAAGTCAGGGATGAGGCCAGCGGCAATACAATCGGATGGAAGAAAAAATTCAGGGGACAGATGCTCCAGAAATCATATCAGGATTATGCAGACTTCTTTGGAGAGTCAAAGCGGAGCATAAAAGCAGCACTTGATTATCTCGAGGAAATTGGAGTCATAAAAAAAGTATTTATGGATTATGTCACCGAGGCAAATACAAAGATACCGAATGTAATGTATATAGATCTGGATCCTCAGAAGCTGGAAGCCCTCACTTTTGATGAAGAGTCTGATGATGAAGTCAGAAAAAAAGAGGAAAGGGATCCTAAAAATCGTGAGACCGAAAATGATACTCAGGAAGAGTATATTGAGGAAGACGATGACAAAGATTCAGATTTCATTGAGCTGAGTTTTGGAAAGAGGGGTCCTACAAAATTTTGTACCACCCCCTACAATGAAATGTACCACCCCCTGCAAATTAATGTGGGGGGTCCTACAACAAAATGTACCACCCCCCTGCAGAATTCTGTAATACCCCCTACAACGTTTTGTGGGACAAATACAGAGAATACTACAGAGATCACAAACAAAGATATAAATAATTCTATCAATCTATCCTACGGGAGCCGGACAAGGGTCAAACAGAAACTCCGGGATTATGACGACCTTAAGAAACAGGATGGATTGATTGATGGAAACAGCACTTATGATCCCCAGTATCTGAGGATACTTGAAAGAAACCTTGAGTACGAGAGTCATATGAAATACGACAGTCAAGGTGACAAGGAAATGTATGCAGAGCTTTTTAAGGTCATTGCCCAGATCGTATGTATCAAAAGAGACAGTGTAAACATAAATGGAACCGCTTATCCGTATGAGGTTGTTAAGTCACGGTTCCTTAAGCTGAACTCAGACCATCTTGAGTATGTCATGGACTGCATGAGGAAAACAACAACAAAGATCACGAACATCAGGGCATATATGCTGACAGCACTGTATAACGCCCCGGATACCATGGAGCACTATTACCAGCAGGAGATGCAGCATAACGAGTACGGTACCAGGAAGACTTTATCCGATACCGAGTATCTAAAACAGATGCGGAAAGACATGGAGGATCCATATGATAAGCTTAGCGGAAAAACATCCCGAACTGATATCTGAATGGGATGAATCAAACGGCAGGCTAACACCATGGGATGTATCATACGGATCACATAAAAAGGTTTTCTGGAAAGGAAAATGCGGTCATGTATGGGAAGCGGTTGTAAAGAACAGGGGCAACGGACATGGCTGCCCGATATGTTCCGGCAATAAGGTTGCCGAAGGGATCAATGACCTTGCCACTGCATACCCGGGCTTAAAAGCCGAGTGGTCAAAGAAGAATCTTCCGTTACAGCCAGAACAGGTAACAGTGAAAGCCAACAGAGAGGTCTGGTGGAAGTGCAGGACCTGTGGATATGAATGGAAAGCAAGGATAGAAGCCAGGACCGAAGGCCACGGCTGTCCTGTATGTTCGGGAGAGATAATCGCAGAAGGGATAAATGATCTTGCAACGATATGTCCTGATCTGGTCTTTGAATGGTCAGATAAAAACAGACCGTTATCCATAACGACAGTCAGTCCCAAGTCAAGAAAGAAGGTCTGGTGGAAATGCAGGGTATGCGGTCATGAGTGGCAGGCAGTCATAAACAGCCGTGTAAAAGGACAGAGCTGTCCTGCATGCTCAGACAGGGCAATTTACCCAGGTTACAATGATCTGGGGACAATCTTCCCTGACCTTGTATCAGAGTGGGATTATGAGCATAATAAGGGCCTTACACCGGACAGGATACTTGCATCATCCATGAGACTGGTATTCTGGAAGGACTTTTACGGGCATGTATGGAGGGCAAAGATATCTGACAGGGTAAAAGGAGCAGGCTGCCCGTACTGTACCGCAAACCGGAATTACATCTTAAAGCTGAAGATCATAACCTATTATGCGAGACTTTCGGGACTGAGCGCCAGGTTCCTTGATGACAGGATCATAGGGATACCCTTAGAGGTGTATATCCCTGAGAAAAAGGTAGCAATAGAATTCTGCGGGAGCAGGTTGAGTAGCGGTCCGATATGGATGAAGGAAAGTGCTAAGAACTGGCTCTGCCTAAAAAACAGGATAAAGCTCTTCCGTGTAATACCTCCGGGAGAGAATGGTTTTGATAACTGTGTATGCATAAAACTTCCACAGGACAACATAATGAATTTCAAGACTGCCTTGAGATCGATATTCAAAATCTCAAATATAAGGGCGGACATAGACATCGAAAGAGACATATCAGCGATAAATGACACAGAACTAATGGGAGGGACCGACAATGAAGAACCTGATGACAAAGATTATACTACCGGCACTTGGAATACTACTATGGCTCACAATATGCTACCCGGTCTGTAACAGGCCTGAAGGCTTCAACTATTTTCTATTCTGGGTCATGGTCGGATTCCCGTTTGGGGTAAAATTCATGTGCCTGAAGCTTGTACCCAAGAGTTATGGCCTTACTGGAGCAATCGGAGTATTTGCACTAAATGTAGTTATCGGCGGTCTGATAGGCGGAACGATGCTTATGACCTCTATAGTCAGGATATTTGTAAATATAATAAAAATGATCACAGGGAAATTGGAATAACAATAGAATATCATAACAACGACAGGGCAGGAATAGGAGAAAATCTTATCCCTGCCCTTTTTTTTATGTCTGGAAGGAGGAAGACATGGAAGAAGAAGTCAACCAGCGTGTAGCCACGATGATAGTGAGCACGAGTAAGATGAGTGCCGGAGTCCTGGCAAGAGCGATGCAGCGGTTCCTGGCGAATGAACACCAGACGATTAACCGCCATGCGATGGAAAAGCAGGTAGCAAAAGCCCAGGAACACGGTAAGATGAAGTTCAAAGACCTTATGGCACAGAATGTCGGTACAGAGGATCTCCCGATAAAGGAGTATAACATACGTACATTTGATAAGGTCGCAAAAAAATATAATATCGACTATGCCATAAAAAAGGATTCATCCGAGGATATCCCGAAGTATTTCATATTTTTCAAATCAAGGGACAGGGCTTCGATGACACTTGCATTTAAGGAGTTTATAAAAAAGAATGACGAGGAACGGCTGAAGAAACCTATGAAGCAGAAACTAAGAGAATATGAAGAGATGCGAAAGAAGCTTAATAAGCAGCGGTCCAAAGAAAAACACAGGCACCAGGAGCGTTCTTTATGAGCAAAGTAATGGCAAAAAAGAAAAAAAAGCCTGTAAGACATAAAGCAGGAAAATATGAAAGCAGGCTGATGTACAGCATCTCAAAGAAGCTAAAGAAGCTTAACTTTTCCAAGCTTATAAAGAAAGCCCTGCCTTATATCATCTTCGGATATTTTGGTAACAAGATGACATATGCCTTCAGGATGACCACAGACAAGAACTTCTTTATGCGTCTGGTAAAGAGTCTGGGGAACCTGGGTAAAGCCTTTGAAAACATCTTCCCAAGCTTCAACGGATATGATCTTTTAGGCGGCATAATAACAGGAGCAGGTATCTGGCTCATTGTCTGCATCAAAAAGAAAAATGCCAAGAAATACCGGCGTGGTTATGAATACGGGTCCGCCAGATGGGGGACTGAAAAGGATATAGAACCCTTTATGGATACGGAGAACTTTGATAACAATATTATCCTCACCCAGACAGAGTTCCTCCGGCTTAACGGAAGACCCAAGAGTCCGGAGTATGCAGTAAATAAAAATGTTCTTGTGATAGGCGGATCCGGATCCGGAAAAACACGGTTTTTTGTTAAGCCGCAGCTGATGCAGCTGCAATGTTCATATGTTGTTTCGGATCCGAAAGGTACAGTCCTTTCCGAGACGGGCAGGATGCTTGCACGGGCAGGATACAGGATAGTTACGATCAACACGATAGACTTTTCATCCTCGATGCATTATAACCCGTTTGCATATATTCGGAGCGAGAAAGACATTATGAAACTCGTAACGATCTTTATGGCTAACACAAAGGGTGAGAACCAGGGCAGCGGAGACCAGTTCTGGGACAACGCGGAAAGGCTCCTGTATATGGCTTATATCGGATACATCTATTATGAATGCATAGAGGAAGAACAGAACTTCGGGACACTGGTAGACATGATCAATGCCTCGGAGACCAGGGAGGATGACGAAGACTTCAAGAATGCCATAGATCTTATATTTGAGGACCTTGAAGCAGCCGAGCCGGATCACTTCGCGGTACTTCAATATAAAAAGCTAAAACTTTCAGCTGGCAAGACGATGAAATCTATACTTATTTCATGTGCTACAAGGCTTGCTCCCTTTGATATAAAGGAGCTTCGGGAGCTTACAGAATATGATGAAATGGATATAGAGGAAATAGGGGAGACAAAGACGGCATTGTTCATGATCATGTCGGATACGGACAGTACATTCAACTTTCTTATGGCTATGCTTGAAGCTCAGCTGTTTAATATCCTTTGTGATATAGCAGGTCAGAAACACGGCGGTAGACTCCCGATCCATGTACGTTTTATATTGGACGAGTTTGCCAACATTGGCAAGATCCCGGACTTTGAGAAGACCATTTCGGTCATCCGGAGCCGTGAGATATCAGCATGTATCATCTTACAGTCAAAAGCGCAGTTGAAGGCTCTCTACAAGGATCATGCCGGAACCATATGTGATAATTGTGATTCTCAGCTGTTTCTGGGCGGTCGTGGTGAAGAAACAATAAAGGAATTGTCAGGGCTTTTAGGAAAAGAGACAATCGACATCCAGACAACATCGGATACCAGAGGTCAGTCGCCTTCAACAGGAACAAATAATCAGAAGCTTGGTAAAGAGCTCATGACACCTGATGAGATAGCGGTTATGAGTGGAAAGAAATGCATCTTCCAGTTAAGGGGAGTGCGTCCTTTCCTGTCTGATAAGTACGATATAACAAAACATAAACGGTACCGGCTGCTGTCGGATTATGATGAAAAGAACACTTTCAATATAAAAAAGTATGCCGCCAAAAGGCTTGAGATAAAGCCTGATCAGGAGATGGAAATTTTCGATGCAGGGGAGATAGAAGAATGAACGCAAAACACAGCTTAAACAGGACACAGATAAAGTACATAGCCATAGCAGCGATGCTTTTGGATCATGTGGCAGTTTTCTTCCTTACGCCAGACAAGTATCCAAACTTGGTGTTTCTCTATGTTATAATGAGAATTGTAGGCAGGATGGCCGGACCGGTGATGTTTTATTTCATAGCAGAAGGTTACAGATACACATCATCAAAGATTAAATATGGTATTCGGCTTCTATGTTTCGGGATTCTGTCGCAGATACCGTATTCCTTAGCCAGATATGGAACTATCTCAGGAACAAACCTTAATGTGATGATAACATTGTTCATGTCATTTCTGATGCTGGCAACTGTTGAGAAGATGAAAGATAAAGTCATGAAGGGGATAATAGTAGTTACATTCATGATCCTCACATCGTTTTCAGACTGGGGCGTACTCGGACCATTCATGGTCTGGTTATTCTACATATATCGGGAAGACCGAAAAAAGCAGCTGATATCTTACATCAGTCTGTGTCTTGCAGAGATAGTGATGTCGGTTCTTATCATCATGTCGGGTGCTATAGCCTGGTATGAATCAATCTGGCAGATAGGTATGGCACTACCTGCAATTCTGATATACATCTATAACGGAGGATCAGGTAAGAAAAATATCATAAACAAATGGACCTTTTACTTATTTTACCCCTTGCATTTCCTAATGTTCTGGCTAATTTTAAAAGCTTGAAATAGTTTGACTTGATAGTATAATTTTGATATACTCTTATAAATTTTGAACATGTTAGGTGGTAAAAAATATGATAAGCTTAAAAATAATGGAATGGAACATACATCAAAAAGGTAGACAATATAATGCTGACAGAAGTATTGATGGAGCTATACCATTATGGATACTTGAATATATCACGGATGATATAGATATAGTTGTTTTTACTGAATTTAATGTGCATGCAAAAAACATTTTGGATTTTTATCAAGGGTTAACATTAAAAGGATTTAGACATACTTCTACAAATTATTCATGCGCTTGGGCAAATGATATCCTAATAGCCGTAAGGAGCAAGAATATTAACGTTCAGTCCATTTCGTATTTTAACGCATACCCAGATACACCTGATACTACTATAGATATTAGCTGGGATAGTATTCCGGAAAATTTACGAATTGATTTAATTATCCGAAATGTTGAGGTACATTTATGGGGAATTAGAATTAAAGATTTACATGGATGTTATAAACAAAGAAAAACGGAAATGGAAACATTAATGAAATGGACAAAAGAAGTATCAGAGAATATAGTTTTAATTGGAGATTATAATAATCTAAGAGATAATACACTTGAAAAAGAATGGAATTTAAATGTTTTAGACAGTGTTATAAAAGAACGATTTTATCGAAAAACACCTTCGAATCATTCATGGGGAGCTAAAAAGGATGAGAATAATATTGACGGATATATAAAAAACGATCATCTGATTTGTTCAAAGGATATTATAGCTTGTGTTGAAGAATATGATTTAAGCTTTATGGATCGGTACCAATGCTCACAAAAGGTTGATAAATATAATAAAAGAGAGATTATTATTCCTGATAGATATCCCGACCATGGTATTCTTACTGGAACTTGCTTTATCTTTGAGGACAAAGATTATGAGATTGTTGGAGATTGTTTTCCTAATGGGGGAGAAACATTTACTAATGAAGAACTTCTTAATAAATTACGAGATAATTTAGGATATGATAAAAAAATAGGTATATTACTTATTAAAAGATGTGTTGATCTTGGTTTTATATATGATGCCGGCAATGATTGCTATACTCGATAGACAATAAGATGTTAGTTGGAAATATAAGGAGAGGAGTTTTTCATGGGCATAGAATATGATGAGAAAGGTAATGCATATGATGTTGATTTTATAGAGCAGCGATATAAAATCTGTCCCATAACTGGTCTGGCTACCGATGACTTTTCATGTTATAATCTCGATTGTAGCAAGATTGAAGCTGATAAGTCTGAAATACTATATGGATGTGAATATCATTGTGATGTAGAAAAAAAACGTATCGTCGATGAGTTTAATTGTCGTTTGCAGCGAAAAATGGATCTCATGAAAGCTGATTGGAGACGGAGTGCATCATTGGAGGTTGCAAGGAAAATTGAATTAGAAGAGTTCTTTTCTTTTTGCAAGGATCTAGAAACATTCATGTATCAGAACAGGCAGGCTTATAACAAGGACTTTGTTATAATACCATATCGTGATCCGGAGGATTTGTTTTTGGTATTTTGGTATGAAAAAGATACAGTAATAGATTTTTCGGTGAGTGAAAATATTGT
>JAEEGL010444832.1_pt1 | contig 10098 bp, 5 predicted proteins | sample 9134231 | NCBI WGS metagenome assembly JAEEGL01 (sample SAMN16246548, study PRJNA631951) | gut metagenome | biome: gut microbiome; feature: rumen; material: fiber-attached | host: Bos | place: Iran: Karaj | collected 2018-10 | reverse complement strand
TCAGATGCTCGTCTCTGTTCAGGATGAAAGAGTAGGGATTGTCGTTCACCACCACGATGTTATGCTTCTGGGCGAATGCCACAATCTTCTCATACAGTTCACGAGTGGCACGTCCACCTGTCGGCATGTTCGGATAGTTCGTCCACATCAGCTTCACCCCCGTCAAGTCCATTGCCTCCAACTGCTCGAAGTCAGGTTGCCAGCCGTTGCTCTCCAGAAGGTCGTAGTTCACAATCTGCTGACCCAGAATCTTGCTCAGCGACGTGTAGGTGGGATAGCCCGGATTGGGCACCAGCACCTTGTCACCAGGGTTGCAGAGTGCCAAAGTCACGTGCAGGATGCCCTCCTTGCTGCCGATAAGTGGCTGAATCTCTGTGGAGGGGTCGAGTGTCACGCCGTACCAACGCTGGTAGAATCCCGCCATCGCTTTCCGCAGTTCGGGGATGCCGACCGTAGGCTGATAGCCGTGGGCATCCGGGCGATGGGCATGCTCGCAAAGCACGTCGATGGTTTCTGCACTGGGCGGCATATCGGGCGAACCGATGGCAAGCGAGATGATGTCCTTGCCCTCGGCATTCAACTTTGCCACTTCCTTGAGTTTTCTCGAAAAATAGTACTCGCTCACAAGCGCGAGTCTGTCTGCTGGCTGTATCATATCTTGATTGTACTTTTTCCTTCTTTGTATTCCCCTAAGATTTTTAGTTGCTTGGTCAGCGGGCGCACCGCGTCGATGCTTTGACGGTAGCGCGTGTAGTCGTCGTACATCACGTCGATGTAGAACATATACTCCCATTCCCTCCCGATGATGGGCAGTGACTGAATCTTCGTCAGGTTGATTTTGTAGAATGAGAAGATGCTCAACACCTGCGAGAGAGAACCCTCGCTGTGGGGCAGGCTGAACACGATGCTCGCCTTGTTCGACTTGCTCGGCACACTCAGCTCCTCAGCCAGCCAAGGGTCGGCCAACACGAGGAAACGGGTGAAGTTGTGCTTGTTCGTCTCGATGCCCTCCTCCAGAATCTTCATCCCGTAGATGGGTGCGGCAAACTTCGAGCAGATGGCAGCATGACCACGCAGTCCCTTCTCGCTGATGTTTTTCGCCGAACCAGCCGTGTCGTCCGTCTCCACCACCTTCAGCTCCGAGTGCTTCTTCAGGAAGTCGCGGCACTGCATCAATGCCACAGGGTGCGAGTTCACCTCCGTGATGTCCTCCCACGAGTCCTCGGGCAGACACATGATGCTGTGCGAGATGCGGAGCTTGTGTTCACCCACAATCTGCATACCACTTTCGCGCATCAGCTCGTAGTTGTGGAGCAGCGAGCCAGCGATGGTGTTCTCTATCGCCATCATGCCGATGATGCTCGTGTCCTGCTTCATCTCCTCAAACATTTGCTCGAACGTGTCACAGCACACCAGCTCGATGTCCTCACCCTCGAAGTAACAGTGGCTCGCCACATCGTGGTAACTCCCCACCTCTCCTTGTATCGCTATTCTTCTCACATTACACATTTTACATTTATCATTTATCCTTTATCCTTTATAAAAAAACGCCCCACTCTTCGGAGCGGGGCTATATTGTTATTCTCTATGTATCTGTTACATGATGGTTGAAACACATAACTACCCGCTCCTACTCGTTGCCAAAGTAAAAGTAAAAATAGTAATATGCGTTAAACCAAGATTTCATGTCTTTTGTCTTTTTTCGCTGCAAAAGTACACACTTTTCCCGAAACCACCAACACTTTTCCAGAAAAAATGCTGTTTTAGTAGAAAATTACAAATTTCTTGCCGTCTTTGATGTAGATGCCAGGGCTGAGAGGGCGGTTGCCGATGCGACGCCCACCGAGGTCGTAGGTGGCTGGGTCTGTTGAGACGGAGTTGTTGCGGAGAGAGGGAATGCTGGTCTGTTCCTTCACAATCATGCGGTGGCGCAAGGCAGAACGGACGGCATACCATGCGGTTTTCTTGGCCAAGCCCGAAGTGTAGAGCAACGGGTTGGAGCCGCTGCGCCAACTGTCGTTATCCTTCAATCCCCAAATGACCATGCTGTGGCAGTTGTCGTTGTTGAGTACGATGTCGGTGATGACACGGTAGTTGCGTGCCTGTTCTTCGAGGTCTTTGGCTGATGTGGAAGGAACGCCCATGTCCAGCTCCGTGATGATGCACTTGAGTCCTGCTTCGGCGAAACGTTGGATGTTCTTTTCGAGCTTCACCGAATCGACATCGCCCACCGAGAAGTGGCATTGCAAGCCTACGCCATCGATGGGGATGCCACTCTTCTTCAGCCGCATGACGAGGTTGTAGAAAGCCGTCGATTTCGCCTTGCCCTGCATCTCCACATCGTAGTCGTTCAGATAGAGTAGGGCGGTCGGGTCGGCACGGTGGGCATAGACAAAAGCCGAGTCGATGAAGTCCTCTCCGATGGCACGTGTCCACACACTTTCGCGCAGGTCGTAGCCCTCTGGATTCGTGCGCACCGTGGTCTGGTCGTCGGCCAGACACTCGTTCACCACGTCCCATTCGGCCACTTTCCCCTTGAAGTGCTTCACCACATTCGTGATGTGAGTTTCCAGTATTTGTAGGGCTTCGGCACGGCTCCAGTTCTTGTCGTTCTTCTTGCCGTCGCTCGACACCCATGTGGGCAGTTGCGAGTGCCATGCCAGACAGTGACCTCTCATGGACATGTTGTTGTGCTCGGCAAAGTTGACCAAGTTGTCGGCAGCCCAATAGCTAAATTCGCCCCGTGAAGGTTCCAGTGCATCAAACTTCATTTCGTTCTCAGCCACCAGCAGGTTGAACTGGGCAGCCACTTCCTTCGTCTCGGCCAGTCCTGCATTGGTGATGTCAGTTTTCCAAGTCGAGAGGGCGGTGCCAATCAGTTTTTCGTTCTTCTGGGCATAGTAGCGCAAGGTGTGTCCGTCGGTCTTGTCGTCGATGTCGTCATCGTAGAAGGCTCCCATGGAGCTGGTATTATCCGGATTGTCTGGGTCGTCTGGATTATCTGGATTGTCCGAGTCTTTCAGCGAAACGAGGCGCAACACCACGGTGAAAGTTCCGTCGGCATCTTCACGTTCCTCGATTTCCCATGTGTAGTGTTCGGGCTTCGCCAATTCGAAATGCCAGTCGCCCGCTCCAGAGGCTTTCCCCTTGGCCGTGAGCAGACGGAACTCGTCGCCCACCTTCACGTCAGCGTGGTCGTCGAGGACAATCTGGATGAGCGGCATCTTCTCACTCGTCGAGAAGTCCTGCATCATGTTGAAGTATTTCACAGCACCACTCACCGTCAGTTCGTCGTGGTTGGACGGCGAGGCAATCTTGAATCGCAGCACCGAGGCAGGACGCACGAAGAGGTTGGCCTTCTTCGCCGTCGTGGCATAATTCTTGAGGGTCAGGGTGCCGATGCCGTCGTCGCCAGGCTCGACGATGCCGTAGTTATCCACCGTGCCGCCGATGCTGCCTGTGCCACCCAGCACCGCCCCTTCAAACACGTAGGCGATAGCCTCGCCCTCGTTCGGCTTGGCTCCCAATGCACCACGCAGTTTCCTCCTTTCAGCCTCTTCGCGGTCGTTCATCACCAGCACACGGCCTTCCATCACCCGAAGCGCACCGCTCAGGTAGTTTTCGTTGCCCGTGATGCGGTACGTGCCCTTTCCCTCCTTGATGATGCCCACAGGGTGTGTGTCGCTGTAGTCGGGTGGGGCTATCTTGCCCGCCAAGGTGGCATCGGTGCCGAGACATCCCACGAGGAAGTAGGCTGCACGGGTGTTCTTCTTCATGTAGCCCTGCACCACCGAACCCACCTCCGTGTTCAGTTCGCCGATGCGGAAACCAGCCCCGTTCGTGTTGGCCTCGCAACAGAGCGTCGCCCCGTCGTGCAGGGTCACGTGGTTGTTCTCCATCGACTTGTTCACCTTGCCCGACTTCACAGCTTCCTCCACCGCTTCGGGCGAGAACGACTTGCCGCCATGTGCCATCACCACGCCGTAGAATCCTGCCGAGGGAGCATTCTCCCGATAGGGGTAGATGTGGATGTCGCCTCTGAAGTTCGTCCAGTTCGGCCAACTGGCACCCTTTTCCGTGCCGAGATAGCACCGTTCGCCACCAGCTCGCAGGACGAGCGTGCCACTTCCAGCGATGGTCGAATTGAAATAGCAGTAGCGAGCCATCAGCACCTCCACGGTCTTGTTCGCTGGGAGTGATATGTTTTTGTCGTAGCTTACGTAGTTCGATGAAGTGTTATTGCCACTCATGTCGATGGTGGTGGTTTGAGCCATCGATGGCAACAGCCCCAGCGATAGCGCAAGTGTCAGAAATGTTCTTTTTTTCATGTTCCGCAGACTCATAACGTTGCAAAAGTAAGAAAATTATTTGAAGAAAGAGAAAAAAATAGGCAAAAATATATAAAAAATCTCAACTTTCGCAAGTATCTTTTCACCACAAAGAAAACAGAGAGCACGGAGATACACGGAGAATTATTTTTTTCTTTTAAAAGGGAGAATACATGAGAAACCTAAAGGTTTTTCACAGAGCCATTCGGCGAAGAAGGTCGCGCAGCCTCTCTGCGTAAGAGCCTTTAGGCTCCTCTGACCATCTCTCCTGATATGCAAAAAAAGTGTTCCTCTGTGTTCCTCGGTCCTCTTGTGAAAACTCTGTGTTGAAAAGAATTCAGCAACTTGCGAAACTTAAATTAGTAATATGGCAGAAATTAAACAAACAGAAAGAGCTTCACGTATTCTGAATAATGCATTAGAATGTTGTAAAAGCTATAGACATGAGTTTATCATACCTGAGCATTTGCTTTTGGTGTTGATAGAGGATGATAATTTCAATGCCGCATTGAATATATTTTATAGTCCACAGGTCTTATCAGAGCGTGTTGAAGAGTTTCTGAGACAAGTCGAAGCTGTTCCAGAAGGCATTGAATATGAGCCAGAGGTATCTGCACAGATGGGACAAGTTATAGAAATTGCAGTGCAGGATGTGGCTCTAAGCAGTGCTGCATCAATGGATACCCCTCATTTGGTAGGAGGTATTCTTAAGCTCAAAGAATCCTGGGCGGCATACCTTCTGAAGGATTGTCTCTACAATAAGGAACCCAATTTTATGAGTCAATTGATTAACTTCTGTGACTTTGATGATATGATGCTACAAGATGAGACTGAAGAAAAGAAAGATACGGCTGCATGGAAGAAGTTGGTCACTTGTATGAACGAACATTATAAGAGGTATAATCCCCTTATAGGAAGAGAACTTGAACTAAAACGCACGATACAGGTACTCTGTCGCCGTGATAAAAACAATCCGCTGCATGTCGGTGAACCTGGTGTCGGAAAGACCGCACTCGTATGGGGTCTGGTAAGACTGATAGAAGAAGATAAGGTTCCTAAAAGGCTGAAAGGAAGCAAGATATATCAGTTAGATATGGGTACTCTTTTGGCTGGAACTCAATATCGTGGTGACTTCGAGAATCGAATCAAACAAATCATGGATGGTATTCAAGAAGAAAGTGAGAATAACATTGTCTATATTGACGAAATTCATACACTTGTAGGTGCTGGTGCAACTGGAGAGGGTGCAATGGACGCTTCTAATATGCTCAAGCCCTATCTTGAATCAGGAAAGATACGTTTCATTGGCTCTACGACCTACGAGGAATACAACCGCCATTTTTCTCGTTCTAAAGGACTCATACGGCGTTTTCAGCAAATTGACATACTCGAGCCATCGATTGATGAGACGAAAAATATCCTTAGACAGTTGAAACCGCGATACGAGGAGTTTCACGGTGTGAAGTATGCCGACGAAGCAATATCTTTCGCTGTTGATGCAAGTGCCAAACATATCAATGACCGTTTTCTGCCCGATAAGGCCATTGATCTCATTGACGAGGCAGGTGCTGCGATGGAAATTGATGACCATGTTAAGATGATTGGAAAGAAAGAAATTGCAGATGTCTTATCAAAGACCTGTAAGGTGGATGCTTTGTCGGAAGCCGAAGATGAGGATTATCAACAATTAGAGAGTCTTGCCAATCGGATGCTTTCTCAGATTTACGGACAAGATGAAGCCATTCGTCAAGTGGTTGAATCCGTACAGATGTCAAGAGCAGGACTTTTGGATGATAATAAGCCATTAGCATCCTTGCTGTTTGTTGGCCCTACAGGAGTAGGTAAGACAGAGGTCGCACGAGTCTTGTCAAAAGAATTGGGTATCGCACTGATACGTTTCGATATGAGTGAATATACTGAAAAACATGCCGTTGCAAAACTGATAGGTTCACCAGCAGGATATATTGGCTATGAAGATGGCGGTTTGTTGACAGATGCCATACGAAAAAATCCTAATTGCGTTTTGCTTCTTGATGAGATAGAGAAAGCACATCAGGATATCTACAACATTCTGCTTCAGGTGATGGATTATGCCAGATTAACGGATAATAAGGGACGACATGCTGATTTCAGAAATGTAGTGCTGATCATGACATCAAATGCAGGAGCACAGTTTGCCTCCCAAGCTTCTATCGGCTTCAATAGTAATATGAGTCGTGGCGATGCTATGATGAAACAAGTAAAGAAGACTTTCAAGCCAGAGTTCCTGAATCGATTGTCAGGTGCAGTGGTCTTCCGTGATATGGATAAACAGATGGCCACTCAGATATTGCAAAAGAAATTGAGAGAACTTGATTCCAAATTGGAAACAAGGCAAGTGAAGATGAAGCTTAGTACCGAAGCTTTCGACTACCTTATGAAGGAAGGATTTACTCCTGAATACGGAGCACGTGAAATGGATCGTGTGATATCACAAAAACTGAAGCCTTTGCTGATGCGCGAGATATTGTTCGGTAGTCTGAAAAAAGGCGGTAACATAACAATTGACATAAAAGATGGCAGTTTATCGGTTGGATAACGAATTGTGGTTTCCTGACCCACATTTGGGAGAGGATGACGGACTTGTTGCGATAGGTGGCGATTTATCCACAGATCGTCTGCTGTTGGCATATAGCAATGGTTTTTTCCCTTGGTTTTCTTTTCGCCACAGGAAAGTACCGCATTGGTATTGCCCTTTAGACAGATTCGTCATATTTCCTAAAGAGATACACATTAGTCATTCGATGAAGCAATTGATTCGCCAAAACAAATTCCTTGTAACTTACAATCAGTGTTTTGACAGAGTTATTCGTGGCTGTTCATCGGTGGATGGTCGCAATCAAGAATATGGTGCATGGCTTGGACCGAATATGATAAAAGCATACTCGAAATTGAATCGTCTTGGTTACGCTGCCAGTGTGGAAGTGTGGGAACCACAGGATACATCTTCAAAGAAAAGTAAACCAGAACTTGTCGGAGGCTTATACGGTGTCACTATTCGAAATGCGTTCTTTGGAGAAAGTATGTTCTCCTTAGTACCCAATGCGTCCAAGTTAGCTTTGATACACTTAGCCAAGATTCTTGACAGTAAGGGCGGCCTCTTTATTGACTGCCAATTCGAAACCCCTCATCTACTATCAATGGGAGGCAGACATATATCATACGAAAAGTATATGGAAATATTGTTAATGCAGTCTTCTTCTGTTTTATAATCGCTGCATCCAGTGTGAGAGGAAAACATCGCTGAGAGAGTATGTTGTTCCTTCGAGAGTAACGTCATCATTAAGCAAACCCTTTTCGCAGAGGGCTTCAGCAAGGCGACGGGATACAGAAGGTGTACCAATCTTATGATTCCTTAGAAAAGCAGAAGAGGTAATCTGCTGAACGTTTCCCTCCTTGGCTACAGCAATGAGATAGCCCCATTGTTTGTCTGTCAGCATTTGGCGGTATTGCAAATAGACTGTCTCGCCTTGTTTCATCAGTTCTTCGCAGGCCTTCTTGACATTGTCGATGGTGACAGTCTCGCTTCCATTGGCATAGACCGTATGGCAAAGTTGCTGAGTGTAATAGGTATGGCGACGAGTCCAGTCCAAAATAAACTGCAATGCTTCATCAGTTATGCTGCGCTGACGTTCGTTAAACAGGCGGCGTATGAAGGCGGAATATGATTCTTCTGATATCTTGTCAAGCGAAACGAAGGTTGTACTGTTATAGAACGGTTTTTTTTCGTTGGCAAAGATATCAGCCATCATGTGTTTCTTACTACCGCAGAAAATGAAAGTGAGATTGTGCGTCTGCTGTATATAAGTTCGAAGCAACGCTTCCATATTCTGTTCTGGATAATCCCGTATCTGTTGGAACTCGTCAATGGCTATAATGATATGTTCGTTCTGGCTATCGAGGAAATCGAAAAGTCCTTTCAGCGTGTATTCTTTTTCATGGACAGTCTGATAAGCTATTTGTAACTGAGGCTCTCCCGTGATGTTATCAAACGAAAGTTGCGGACGGAGTGATTTGATGAACTTCAACAGTTTCTCTCCCATAGGTGTCTTTTCAGGGAATGACTTCATAGCGGCTTCTGCCATCAGTTTGATAAAGTCATCGATGTTGCGTGAGGCAAAAATGTCGAAGTAGATGGTATGGATATCTGGTCTTACATCTTTCAACTCATCAAACAGACGTAGTATCAACCCTGTCTTTCCCATACGACGCTTTGAAATCAGCGTCATATCTGTACTGTTGACGCAATTACGTAGCATCAATTGCAGTTCTTCTTCACGATCGCAGAACAATTCCTTTGACTCATAAGATTTGATAGTAAACGGATTCTCCATGCCTATAATCATAAAAATAGTTCCAAATTCTACTGCAAAGATACAAAAGCTTTTTGATTGCACAAAATGTGTAACACAAAATGTGCAATCAAAAAGCTATAATTTCAGAAAGACTCAAACCATTACATCATCGACTGTATCGGAAACGGCAAAATCAGGATTCCGAATGTCGCTGTAAATACATGACCTGACTATCCATACAGTCAGAACTTCGAGAAATAATTGCTGCAGTTTTATATCAAATCAGTGCTAAATTTTAATCATCTACTATCATGATACGCCCTTGGGCGCTCTGATAGCCATCACCCAGTTTACCGTTGAGTGTCATCAACAGATAGTTCACCAGTGCATCACGGGTAGTCGTTGTTTCAAACTTAATGACCTTGCAGTCTTTCAGCATGCCGTAAAAGCCTACGGATGAATAGAGCACACCCAATGCCACCTGATAATCCTTTTCCAAATCGAGCGGCTTGTATTCGCCACTGGCACGGTCGAGCACCATCACGTCAGTTACCGTATCACTTTTCGTATGTATCGTATATTTCAGGCCCGAACACTGGGGAAAGTATTGAGCGAATGACGGCAGACTCTCTGTACACTTGGCCAGCGTCTTCAGGAGCAAATCACCCTTTACCTCAATCAGATACAACTGATCTTCGAAAGGCATAAGATTAAACATATCCTGCATCGTTATATCACCGGCTGCAATGTCTTTCGTCAGCGATTGTCCATGCTGTAGGCCGATATCCGTCTGATAATGATTACGGTAAGCGTCCGTCACCAAGTCGCCTATGGCCGTCTCCTGAAATGCAGACAATGTATTTCCATCCCCAAGGGATAACAGAGGATAGTCGCTATGGCATATCACCTTGCTAGTCATACTCTTCACCTCGGCATTCACGGTTTCTATGACTTCGGAAACGGATTTGCTCTCTTCTGCCACCTCTTCCGTTTTGAGGAGTATCGCCGACAGTTCTCCGTTGCTTTTGATCACCAATTTACCGATATTCTTGAACTTATTGCCCGACTGGGCCACCAAAACGGCTTTACCATCGAGGTTGTTCACATACGCAGAAGGTACGGGAGTGTGAGTATGGCCGTCAAGCACCACGTCGATACCACGCGTGCCCTTGATCAGGTCGTATGACGTCTGTGCGATATCAGACTTCTCCCCAACATGGGAGAGGGCGACCACATAGTCGGCACCCTCTGCCCTGGCCTTATCAACAGTCTGCTGTAACAGTTCTGTCAGTCCATCCCCCGTCAGGTCGTAGAGTTGTTTACCGTCACTGTCAAAAAAGGCAAAACGCTGAGTCTCGATAGTCTCTGGCGTCAAGATACCTATGAAAGCCACGCGCTTGTCGCCATACTGACGGATGGTATAAGCCGGGAAGATG